>Ga0114978_10005231_pt1 | contig 10404 bp, 3 predicted proteins | sample S_140212_EF_Meta_FD_87027 | JGI IMG/M metagenome (GOLD analysis project Ga0114978, IMG submission 87027) | Freshwater microbial communities from Lake Simoncouche, Canada to study carbon cycling - S_140212_EF_MetaG | ecosystem: Environmental > Aquatic > Freshwater > Lake | place: Lake...
AAGGTCACCCAGTTCAAGTGGGTAGCCAAGCCGGGATCACAAGATACGGTACATCAGGTACTCCAGCCCGCTATCCGGTTCGAACGCAGCCAGTGCCTAGACCTGCCACCCGTTACCCACGTAGAGCGCGAAGCGCCGCTTACCCCGCAGCAAGCCAAGTACTACAGCCTGCTTAAGGATAAGATGACTATGGTAGCCGATGGGGAGTCCGTTACCGCTGTCAACGCAGCCACTAACATCAACAAGCTGCTACAGATCAGCGGTGGTGCGGTCTATACGGATACTGGCGAGGTCATTGAGTTCGACGTTAGCAACCGCCTGAACGCTGTCCTTGAGGTGATCGAGGAGTCTAGCCACAAGGTGTTGGTGTTCGTGCCCTTCACACACACTATAGAGCTGCTCAAGGCTACGCTCGACAAGCACGGTATCAGCAACGACGTTATCAACGGCAAGGTCTCGGTAAACAAGCGTAGCGACATAGTTACGCGGTTCCAGAACAACCCAGACCCCTACGTGCTTATCATCCAGCCACAGGCTGCATCCCACGGATTGACGTTAACGGCGGCGAACACCATCATCTGGTATGCCCCGGTGACTTCTGTTGAGACCTACTTGCAGGCAAACGCCCGCATCAACCGTCCGGGCCAGCACAACCCCATGACCATCGTGCATATTAAGGGCAGCGAGATTGAAAGCCGCCTGTACAGCATGTTACAAAGCAACATCAACAACCACGAAAAGATAATCGACCTTTACCACCAAGAACTCTCCGATACCGCTTGACTATGTCAAAGACTGTCTTTATCTGTACACGGTGTGGACAGTTGTGGAAGCTGCTCCACATGCGCACATGCCGTTACTGGATCGAGAAGTCCAAGGTAGTTGTGAAGTGGCAGTGCAAAGAAACAAAACAGGAGCAACCGTGACCGACACTATTGAGACCCAGAATACAGCGAAGACCATCGAAGAGATGGTTGGTATCTACATCAAAATCCGTAACCGGATCGAAGAGACTGAGGAGCGCCACAAGTCGGAGCTCGAAAAGATCAAGGAAGAATACGACATCGTCAGCCAGCACCTGCTGGGTATCTGTAACGAACAGAACTTGGATAGCATCAAGACCCCTGCGGGCACTGTTTCCCGGCGCGTACAGTCGCGCTACTGGACTAGTGACTGGGCCCACATGCACCAATTCATTCTGGACAACCAAGCGCCGTTCCTTCTGGAGCAGCGTATTCACAACGGGAACATGAAGCAGTTCCTAGAAGAGAACCCGGACACTCTGCCTATCGGACTTCAGGCAGATCGCAAGTTCGTTATCCAAGTCCGCAAACCCACGAATAAGTAAGGAAACAACATGACTAACGTAACCATCTTCAAGAGCAAGGACGCTGTCGTTTCGACGGGCGCACGCGAGCTCAGCGATTTCGCCAAGTCCCTTTCCACAGGCGGCACGACTAGCCGCCGCATCCAGACCAATACCAACGGCACCTTCAAGCGCATCATCAACGGTGAGCAGGTTGGTAACGCTGTGCGTGGTGAGATCAACGTCATCATTATCCACGCGCTGCCCAAGGTCTCACGCATCTACTACGCAGAGAAGTTCGACCCCAACAAGGAAGCGACCCTGCCCGACTGCTGGTCTAATCTCGGTGACAGGCCGGAAGCAGCTGCGGCCAACAAGCAGCACAGCAACTGTGCCGACTGCTCCATGAACATCAAGGGTTCGGGTGACAACGGTAGTCGCGCTTGCCGGTTCCAGCGCCGCATCTCGGTTTTGCTGGCTGATGATCCGTCTGGCGATGTGTACCAGTTCAACGTCCCGGCCAAGTCTTTGTTCGGTAAGGGCACGGGTAACGTGCATCCGTTCGAGAGCTACGTGAAGTACCTGCTGCTTAATGGCGAAAGCCCTGATGCCGTGGTTACCACTATTAGCTTCGACTCTAACGCTGATACTATGGAACTGGTGTTCACCCCCCTGCGCGGCGTCACAGACGAAGAGTACACAGTGGTCAAGGCTGCTCAGGCTAAGCCAGAGACCAAGCGGTACACGACGATTACGGTGGCTCAGACGGACGGCGTTAAGAAGCAGCCCCCCGCTGTGGAAGTTAAGCCCGCCCCAAAGGCTGTCCGTAGTGCGGAACCTGAAGACGAAGTTGAACTGGACGCCCCGGTTGAACCCGTGAAGCGTGTTACCAAGAAGCAGGAAGCTGCACCGGTAGCCAAGCAGGTCATGTCTGACATTGTCGATGCTTGGGGCAAAGACGATTAACCATGATTTATGGCTATAGTGCGAGGCTGATAGAGTTAAATAAGAAGGCAGACTCGCGTCTGCTTGGTGTGCGGCTGGGTAGGGCTTGTATGAAAAACAACGTCCCTGTGTCCCTAGTCGCCACCAAGCTGGGCGTCAGCAGGCAGACGATCTACAACTGGTTTTGCGGGACTCACAGCCCCAAGCCTACGGTAGGTCGTCAAGTTCTGGCCTACTACACCACCATCACCGCCTCTAAATAACAACGCCTAACAAACCCCTTAGTGGCCGGAAGTGCAAACTTCCGAATGAGCACCCATGTCCGAATTTGATCTCCTTACTGCCGTGCAGCCCACCGAGGGGTGGTTCGCTGTGCTTGGTATCAAGGGGAAGGGTGACGTACGCCAAAAGCTTGTAGCTACCCGCGAAGAGGTAGACCAGCTAGCCACCGACTACATGGCACAGGGTAGGAACGTATTCTTCGGCGTTGCCAAGTACGAGACAGACGAAGGCCGCACCAAGGATAACGTCAAGGCCATCAAGGCGTTCTGGCTGGATATCGACTGCGGGGAAAGCAAAGCCGAGGTTAATGAAAAGACGGGGAGGCCGAGTGGGTACCTCGATCAGGCTACGGGGGTAGCGGAACTAAAGCGGTTCTGTAAGCTGGTCGGGGTACCCAAGCCGGTCCTCGTCAATTCGGGGCGCGGTCTGCACGTATACTGGCCGCTCACGGAGGAAGTTACCCGTGAGCAGTGGGAGCCTGTGGCTGACCGGCTACGGGAGCTCTGCAATATCCACGAACTATACGTTGACCCAGCAGTCTTCGAAGTGGCTCGCGTGCTGCGTATCCCCGGCACATTGAACTTCAAGGACGACCCGGCGACAGAGGTTACTATCATAGGGGACGCTGGGCCCGTTGACTTCGAAGCGTTCCGTAGTCTGCTAGGTGTCAAAGAGAAGCCCGCAGCGCCGCCGAAGCGGGAGCTGAGCGAACTTGCCAAGTCCATGATGGACAATACCATATCGGTGTTTGGCAAGATCATGCTGCGTAGCACCAAGGGTAATGGGTGCCAGCAGCTGCTTGACTGCTTCGAGAACCGGGCCACCTTGTCCGAGGTCCGCTGGTTCAACGCCCTGTCCATAGCCAAGTTCTGCGTAGACCGGGACAAGTCCATACATAAGCTATCCGAGGGGTACGAAGACTACGACCCCGTGGCTACCGAGCAGAAGATACAGCACATCAAGGGCCCCCATACCTGCGACGTGTTTGAACGTAACAACCCCGGTGGCTGCAAAGGCTGTCCGTTCAAGGGCAAGATCAAGAGCCCCATCGTGCTGGGCAAGGAAGTCCTCGAAGCTACAGAGGAAGACAACGTAGTAACCGAGGAGCCTGAGGAAGAAGGCGCGGCATCAACGGTACATAAGATACCTAAGTACCCGAGCTCATACTCAAGAGGCAAGAACGGTGGCGTCTACTACATGCCACCTGATGATGAAGGTGAACTACAGGTTATCTATCCAGACGACCTGTATGTAGTGAAGCGTATGGTGGACCCAGTAGAGGGCGATGTAGTGGTTATGAAACTGCATATGCCGTGCGACGGGGTTAGAGAGTTTGTCGTATCTAACAACATCGTAACGAAGAAGGAAGAACTGCGCGGCATACTGGCCTCACGTGGTGTGATGTGCGGCGCTAAGCAGTTCAACAGAGTAATTGACTATGTAATCGCAGCTGTGAGTGAAATCAGATACAAAGGGAAAGCAGAACAAATGAGACTTCAATTTGGTTGGGCCGATAGAGACAGCAAGTTTATTATCGGTGATAGGGAGATTGGCATAGAGGGTACGTACCACAGCCCGCCATCTTCGGTTACTAGGAACATAGCAGCCCACATGACCCCCACGGGTAGCTTGGAGAAGTGGAAAGAGGTCTTCGCGTTGTACGGCAGGCCCGGTCTGGAACCCAATGCGTTCGCAGCGTTGTCTGCCTTTGGTTCTCCGCTGCTCAAGTTCTTGGGTCAGAGCGGTGTTATCATAAACCTTATCAACTCCTCCTCGGGCACAGGCAAGACTACTGCCCTGCATATGTGCAACAGCGTCTACGGTCACCCAAAGATGCTTTGTGCGGTTAAGGCGGATACTTTGAACGCTAAGGTTATGCGTCTTGGGGTCATGAACACGTTGCCCTTCTCGGTGGACGAGATGACCAACACAGAACCTAAGGAGTTCTCTGAACTGGCTTATTGCATGTCGCAGGGGCGCGGTAAGGACCGGGTTAAGCAGTCCGCTAACGAGTTGCGGGCTAACCTGACTTCGTGGAACTGCATATCAGTTTGTAGCTCCAACTCCTCCTTCTACGAGAAGTTACTCACGCTGAAGAACAGCCCAGACGGCGAGATGATGCGTCTCATGGAGTACAAGATTGACTACTCTGATGCTATCGACACGGCGCTAGCCAAGGAGATGTTTGACCATCAGCTTATGGAGAACTACGGCCATGCCGGTGACATCTACGCCAACTGGCTGGTCAACAACCTAGAAGAGGCCAAGGCAAGTGCCCTAGCCACCCAAGCCAAGATTGACCGGGAACTTAAGCTGACGCAGCGCGAACGTATCTGGTCTGCTGCTCTGGCTGCTAACATTACTGGTGGTCGTATTGCCTTCAAACTTGGTCTGATCGACTGGGATATGAAGGCTATCTACAAGTGGGCTACTGATACGCTGAAGGACATACGGGGCGATGTTGCGCCGCCAGTAACTAACGTCGTGTCCACTATTGCGGAGTTCCTGAACAGGCACGTACAGAACTATATTTCTGTAAAGAACGAGGCCGATGGCAGGTCTGGGTTTGAAAACGCCCCGTCACAGGAGCCTAGGGGCGAACTTATGATCCGCGTAGAACCGGATACTAAGAAGATGTACATCGCCATGAAGCCGTTTAAGTCTGACTGCGTGAAGTACCAGATCAACTACAAGGACACGCTCAAGGAACTTAAGGATAAGGGCATCCTACTTGGGATGGAGAATAAACGCCTATCAAAGGGTATGCAGCTGGTAACGCCGCCTACGTATTGTATGGTGCTCAATACTACCCACGGCGAGTTCCTCAACATAGAAGCTTTTGCACAGGCACACCCCCCCGATGCAGGTGGAGAAGGTTAATTACGACATCAACTGGAAGGCGTTTAGGCGGGGTTACTCGTTCTTCATCCCTTGCCTAGACCCCGTCCGTGCCAAGCAGGAAGTGTTTCGCACTACGAAACGCCTAAGGTTAACGGTGATTACGAAAGTGGTTATCATAGAAGGTATAAGAGGGTTGCGCGTCTGGCGGATGTAGGGTAGTTTTACCGCGAGAGTTGCTCCTCTCAGTAGTTGGTGTTGGTCTGACTGACCCCCGCTGGGAAACTAGCGGGGGTCTTTTTTATTCGTCGCTGCGGGATTTCTCGATAATATCCGCGACGTACGGAGCGAACTTCTTATCTACAGATAGACCGCTCATACTCGCCGCGCGGTTTTCTGCCTTACCCGCCAAGGAACTACTAATGGTTTCGCCGGTTATGGGCAGTATGTAGTTCTTGTCGTTGTATTCATCGATCATATCGTAAACTTCGTCCAGAGCAGCTTCGTTCGCATCTGTTGGGTTATTATCGACCCGCTGGCTCATCAGGTCTAGTCTCTGAAGCAACTTGGTACGTGCAAGTTCAATATCGCCCACGAGCTTCTTGGCGAGGAAATTTGCCTTCTGAATTTCGGTCACTTCGGTACTACCAAAACCAACAGTCTGAGCGAGCAGTCTACCCGTAGTATACCATTCAGCGTTCTTAACTTCCGCCCCCTGCGGGGTCAGGTTGCCTTCTGACGCAAAACGCAGAGCCTTGGCACCACCACGGAAGAACGCTGGGAGCATCTTCTCCACACCCCGGTTGAACTGCCCCTTCTCAAAGTCGTCGTAGGCGGAGGCAAACTGGGTACCCATACTACCCAACGGGCCGAAGGCGTGGCTTAACAGGAACTGTTGGAAAGCCTCCTTGGAGTTCTCGGCCTTCTCGTCGTCGCGGAAGAACAAGCCGTCCAAAGATACAGAAGAGCCGATATCCAAACCAGAAATAGCAGACACGGGCCCCATCTTAACCATGCGCTGGAGTAGTTGAGCCTGTTCTTCTGAAAGGTTCATAGCTTTAGCTAGGCTGCTGCCATCCCCGAAGTACTCCGGGATGAAGGTCTCAGTAAACCACAGCTTGAGGTCGCGCTTGCCAAGGGGGTTACCATCGTCGTCCTCGTCCCAGTCATCATCAGGCGGGCGCAGCGCGTCACGCATACCCTGCGCTAGACCCATAATCATGCTGTATCCGGGTAGGCCGACAACACCGGCAAACATATAAGTCATGCCGACTGTGCCAAAGAACTTAACCGCCGCTTCGCGCTTACCTGCTTTATTAAGGAATGGGAGCGAACTATAGAAATTGCGCACAAGGAACGATGTCATCTGCAACGGGAACGTCATGAACTGCGAAGCTATCTTGGTGATAGCGTTCATCTTCATGACACGGGGTTTGTTGTACTGGGTGTAGTTGAACAGCGAGTCATACACCGCATCGACAGCAGCATCTTGGGCTTTGGTTTGGGCCTCCTCTGCCGTCATCTTCCCTGCCTTAACAGCGGCCTGAAGCTTATTGTACTCAAGTTCAAACGCGGACATGTACATGATTTCGCGCGTTATGCGTTCCATATGGTGGAAGGAACCGCTCATGATACCAGCCACAAACTTAGTAGCCTTGTTAACGGGCCCTTCGTAAGAAGTCGTAGACCGCCTAGCACGGGCGGTCATGTCGGAAGCATAGGTGGACATGAATATGTCTTGGTCGCTTGCGTAGTTCCACCCGGCCTTAAGCGCCTTACGCATGTCGGCGTCGGGGTGCTTGTTGATATAGTCGGACTTCTCAATGGAAGGCTGACCCCACTTCATAATGGGGTTACCAGCACTGTCTAGCTTCGGCTTACCGTCCGCTCCGATAACGGCACCTTCGATACCCATAGTCTTGAACAGATTGCCGTACCGACCTGCCATCTTCAGGGTAGCAGCAAGACCATACTTAGAAGCCAAGTACGGCAAGCCCACGATGGGGAGCTGCGTCATCTGCACAATCGCAGACTTAGGCGCGGTGAGCATGTAGTAGAACACGGCTTTATTGCCGAGAGACGCTACCTTGTCCCAGTTATATCCATCGGTTTCAGGAGGAGTAAGTTCCGCTTTGGCACGCAGGGAAATTTCGTTGATAAACGCAGAAAGTTTAAGGCCATCAGCTTGTTCCGCGACAGTCTCTTCGGCTCCCGATAAAGTGTTGCGTATTTTATCTGCATACTTCAGCCGGGACAGCTGGTTAGCCGCCGTGTGCTGGGAGACAACAAAGTTACGAGCAATGTCCGCGCCGAAACCGATGCGGCCCTTACGCTTGGCAAACCTTGTCCGAATATCTCTATCCGGCAGGGTCATAAGGTACATCTGGTAGACGGAGTCCTTTAACGCATCCACCGCGTTCGGATCAGTCAAGTTTGCGCCGTCCAATTCCGAGAGGATGTCCTTCAGCATCTTGCTGGATTCTATAATTTCGCTGCGCATATCCTGCAAATTATCGCCGCGTCTAAACTCTTTAGTTTCCCCTGCGGCCTTTAGTTCTTGCTCGCGCTTAGCCATGGCGTAGTTACGCGCCACGGCGCTTTCGAACATATAGTATTCGCTGTTGGGCCCTTTACCGACACGGAACCAGTGATTGCCGTAACGCATAAGGGGGAAGTATACGCCTATCTGGTTAGCCGCTTGGAAGTTCTGAGTAATCTGAGACCACAGCTTTGTCTTAGCAGGGTCAGACAAATCCATAGCCTTTATCTTCTCTTCCAGAAGCTGCTGATGCAGGTTGAACGTCTTCTGATACTCGTCCTTGACCATAGTATACAGCTTGTGGCCCATACCCTTGTCGAAGGTACCGAGCTTTATCCAGCGGTTCCACAGTTCAGTTACTTCCCTAGAGCGGCGGTTGATCTCGCTCTGCCGCGCGTTGTTCTTACGCATTTCGACAAGCTCTTTGTCGCCACCCAAGGCAGCAGCCAGAGACTTAAAGGCGGAAGGGTCGAACCCGATCAGGGTAGCGTTGTGCATAACGTCCGCTAACAGCCTGCCGCCTTCTTTGAACTTCTTGATGAAATCCGTAAGGTCGGGCATCTTTTCTGCCAGACTACGAAGCATCTGGGACCGCATAGCGGTCATATCCTTGATGTAACCGTTCACTTCCTTGACAGCCGGAATCTTGTCACCAATCCAGCGGGTGATATCGTCGGTAGTAAGAGTGGGAAGTATTTTTTTAATAGACGCTGGGCTAAGACTATCAAACGTAGACTTAAGCAGGAGTAGAGCGTCGGAAAAACTACGAACCTCGCTCCACAGCTTACCCACACCGTCATTCATAGCCGCAGCGTTGTGGGACTGGGCTATGGCTTTGTTAAGCTTAGTGGTCTTAGCCTTCTTCTTTTCCGCTGCGACCACGGATTCCTGAACGATAGCTGGTGTCTTCTCGAACTCAGCCCGGTTGTTATGTTCTTCCTTTAGGTCAGCAAACATCTGGCGTAGGGCTTCGATGCTCTGCCTGTTTTTTGGGTGCGCGGTAATAGCGCGGTTAAGGGCACTAAAATGGGTTATGGATATTTTATTGGTTCTACGAGCTTCCACCACGTCCTTCGTCAACGCATCGTACTCCGCCTGCTGCTCCGCAGTGAAAGTCTCGGCAACTTTCTTCGGTGCGGGCGCAGGGGCGGCGACAACAGGTAGATTAGCAGGGGGTGCTACGGGTTCCGGCGCTGCGGCGGGTTCTTCCGTGGGGGTAAGGTCAACCTTGGCACTTACCGACTCCATGTACTTGGCGAAGGTCTCGTTGGGCAGATAGCCCTGTGCCTTCAGGGTCTGATACATAGCCCGCATGGCCTTACCAAGGGCCGCAAAGAACTTCTCTACGACGGTAAGGGGTTTATCGTTGGTAGTGGCCCAGCGGGACACTTGGTCTGCATACCACTCAGAGAACCCAAGCCAGTATTCTTTGTCTTTCCGAGTAGTAAACTTTTCTCTAAGCCCCGTAGGACCAACGTCATTAACCGCGTACTTAGCACCTTTTCGGGCACGCAAGTTTCTAACTACTTCGCTCATAGGAGCGTTCTTGTTTTTAGCGTGCCACTTATCGTACTCAGCCCGTATTGCGGCTTTTACTTCCGGGGTTGCGTTGTCATACGCATACCGCTGGTGGATGTGACCTAGTTCGTGGGCTAGTGTTTCCAGCCTCTTTGCCGTGCTGGCTACCTTAGTTTTGAGCATAACGGCGTACTCGTTATTACCCAGAGACCGCATCGTGCCGTAGGAATCTTCTGCCTTCAGTGCGTTGATAGCCCGGTACCTACCGGTAAACTTACCCGCCGTATCCTCATTCAGGTCTTCTGCCGCGACTACGTGTATCTTAGCCCCGGGCAGGAACATATTTTTCCAACCCGAAGTAACGCTGCGCATTTCGCTGGGCACGCTACCGGAGAAAGAAACACCATCCGCGTTGTACTCTATGCTGGGACCTTCAGCAGCCTGCCGCGCTGTGTCGTGGGCTTCGATGGCGGCTTTAGCCTTGGTTAGCTCGTCCATCTGGGCAAAAGAAAGGTTGCCCTGACTAAAGGCAGGATCAGCGATATGTGTTTTGCTGAGCTTCCCCTTATCAAACGTATAATACAGAGGGTTCCCTGCGGCGGAGTACGCGCGGACCAAACCAAAGGAACCATTCTGGTAAGCAACGTCGCCACTTTTTTCTTCCGCCAATTTCTTGGCAACGTCTACCTGCGGCGGTATGGGTTTATTAGGAGCTACCGGTAACGGAGGAAGTCCTTGAGGAGCGCCCGCAACGGAGGCAGGGGGTGGGGCAGTATCCGTAGGCTCAGTAGTATCCGTAGATTCGTCAACGGGAGGCTCAACAACGGGCTCAACAACGGGCTCGACAACTGGCTCGACAACGGGCTCAACAACGGGCTCAACAACGGGCTCAACAACGGGCTCAACAACGGGCTCAACAACGGGCTCAACAACGGGCTCCACAACGGGCTCCACACCGGCAGCAGCCTTAAATGCG
>Ga0114978_10005232_pt1 | contig 10402 bp, 6 predicted proteins | sample S_140212_EF_Meta_FD_87027 | JGI IMG/M metagenome (GOLD analysis project Ga0114978, IMG submission 87027) | Freshwater microbial communities from Lake Simoncouche, Canada to study carbon cycling - S_140212_EF_MetaG | ecosystem: Environmental > Aquatic > Freshwater > Lake | place: Lake...
GAGGAGGTTGAGGAGGTTGAGGAGGTTGAGGAGGTTGAGGAGGTTGAGGAGGTTGAGGAGGTTGAGGAGGTAGAGGAGGTTGAGGAGCAGGTTGAAGAGGTTGACGAGGAGGTGCAGGTAGAGCTGCAATTGCAGCATCTATTTCCACAAGTTTAGCATCTATAACAGCATTTTTCTCTGCTAAGTTGCTACGAGGTCTTGGAAAATCATTTTTTACACCAATGATTGCTGCTTGTTGCTCACCTACGAATGTACTATTAATATAAGTGAGTATTTGACCAAGATTTGGTAATGGTGGTTGATTTACAAATGCTCTAAAAGTCATTAAATGTTGTCTATAAGTTCGACCATTATCAACATTAAATGCTAGTAAATCTTCTGGTGTTAATGCTCCACCAATTTGTTTTACTAATTTAACATAATCATTTAATCTTTTCATTAATATATATATATATTGTATATAATTTAAATATTTTTAAATTTAAATTATATTTTAAGTAGGGTCAATTTCATAAATAAAAGTAGAAAGATCTCCAAGAAAATATAATGCAATGCCATTTTGATCGTATAATGTGGCAAATGAATCTTGTATTATATCTTTACCATCTTTATGTATACTGCGATTATAAAACTGGCTTAGTTCCGCTTTTATTCTATTTAAATTTGTAACATATATTCCATTATATTTTCCATTATTGTTCATTACTAGTGCATACGGTTGTAAGTCTGCAGAATTTAAATCAGATGTTAATCCTCTTGGGGTATATCTATAATCTAAAAATACTTTCTTTATTAAATCGATTAAAGCATCAATACTACCAGGTACAAGTTGTGGTACTACAGGTACTAATGGTTCAACTGGTATTGACGGTATTGATGGACCAGGTGGAGGAGGTCCAACTTGTCCTGGTAAAGGTGGTCCAACAGGTCCTGGACCCGCACGAGCTACCTGAGAAAAAGTTAATGTAATTCTAGATAACTGTTTGAGATGGTCTCCATTTATACCTCTTGTAGTAGAAAAATTTATTAATCTATCTGCTATAGCTACTTGATTCGCCCGATATTCTCCAATACGGTCTGGTCTAAGTTCTAAATCGGTTGCAATTGTTGGACTATTAAGATTGGCGACTGTTATATTAGCACCAGTACCTCTTATTCTAAAATAATAATTAACAACTTGTAGTAATCCATTAAGATCTACAGCGTCTTGAATTTCTTGTTCGAATCCAGGTGATGCACCTCCTTTTTTTGCTCCACCAGTAAAATATGTAATATATTCTCCAATAATATTATTTAAATCAAAACTCATAATATCTATAAAATAACTATAGATATTAAAACTATATAATTAATTTATTTAGTTCATTCATTTTTTTAACCATTAAATCAAATTTTTCTTTTGTTGTTTTTGATTTTGCTTCAGTTGTTGCCCATTGTCTGGTTCCATTTTTAGTTAATGTTGGATGCCTTTCTATTATAAATTTATCTCCTCTTTTATCTGATGCAGGCTTGTAATAACAATATTTTGGTATCATTTCTGGAGTTACTCCGCAATTTAATGGTAGGTTACTGGTGACAGATTTAAACCCTTCATTTATTAATTGTTTTGCCAAATCTTTTGCTTGTTGATCAATTGGTTGTTCTTTTTCTTCTTCGAGTACAGCTAGATTCTTATTAATGATTTCTTGGGGGAAACCAGATAATTGTAATATATCGTTGAAGGATTTCCGGAGGTCATTTCTTTGTTTAACATTATTTAGAGTATCTAATAGTTCTGCATATTCGGGATTTTCTTGTTTATATTCATCAAGTTTTAATATAGCATGTTGTAACTTTGTTTTTAAATCTATTTTTTTTGAGCTAGATGAGAACCATTTAAATGGAGGATCTGTAAATTTAATTTCTAAATAAAAACGATCTCCGTGTAATCCTTCTGGTTTTTTATAATATATATTTTTAGGTATATCTTGTGGATTAATACCACATTCTTCTGGTAATTCGCATATTCTTTCTCGTTTTTTTTGATTAATATTTTGATGACTTTGAGATAGTTCTCGTAAATTCTCTAAACGATTATCACACCCAATTCTATTAATATGATCAATTGTATGGTGTTGCCCTTTTCCGTCAAATGTTAATCTATTCATGACAAAATTATGAAGATATATTTCTCTTTTACTTTTAAAATTATCATCCTCATAATATGTGTTACCAATATATCCACCATCTTTATAATGCCATTTTTTTAAAATTACTTTTTCCTTTTTATCAAAGTCAATAAGAAATAATATATCATCTTCATTAAAACTTGTATAACAAACAGTATATCTTTTATCTTTATAATTAATATCTTTGTGTGTAATAGTCGATATAGTTTTTACAGTAGTTTTTGGAACAGTTTTAATTATTTCTTTTTCACCAACTATTTTTCTTTCAGTAAATTTTTTAACGACTTGAACTACCTTTTCAACCTCTATTTTTTCAATGATAGGAACTATAATTTTAATTTCACGAAGATCATCAGTTTTTGTGTAAGTCTTAATCTTTGTTGACTTTGGAAGAGACATTATGTATATAATATATATAAATAATATGTCTTTATATTAGTTTTTTAAAATTGCAATTTTTTGAGTTCTAAAAAAATACAAAAATAATAAAACCACGTTTAATTTGAATAAGCTAAACCTGCCATTCCACTCATGACACGTAATACGTTGTAGTTTACAGCGTATACAGAGAATACAGAGCTAGAGTTGAGGTAGTTAGCTTGGAATCCAGATTCAGCTACACCACTGCCTTGGTTTACACGGCCGAAAGTTAATGCGAGGGTTGCATTATCAATACGGGAGAAATTGCAAGTACCGGAAGGTTGGTGTTCTTCGGGGTTGAGGGCAAAGGAGTATACGTTAACACCGTCGGCGGGGGTGTTGCTGAAGTGTTGCCAAGGTTGAACGTAGTTGAAATAGTTTCCTTCACGTTGGGAGAATCTGTCTTGTCCATTGAGTTGGAGTAATGCAGTTTGGGTCATGTTTTCAGAGCCATCTTGTTGAAGACCAAAGTTATCCCATTGGTAGACTACTACATCTCTGGATGCGGCACCATCTCCATAGAGGGCGGAGGTAGGTACAGCTAAGGTTCCAGAAGCGACGCCAGAATCAAAAGTAAAAGATGTTGGTAATGTTCCGTTTAAGGGATAAGAGATATAGTCAGCGGGTAAGAGTTCTCCGAGGATAGTGACGTTATCTACATCGGCAGCTGCAGTTGTGCTTGTAGCAGCGATTGCTACAGCGTTAATTCTTTGGAATACTGCTGCATAAGAAGAATTAGGACCTGCTGGGTTGATGTTTCCATATGAATCTACAGTTATATAGCCATTAGAAGCAACTAATCCGTACTTGAGAACAAAACGTTTAGTTGCTTCTAATCTAGTTTCTTCTAAGCTTGCAGGGTTGTAGGCTAAGAAAGATTGTCCACTAGTGTAGCGACCAAGCTTGCTTGCCCATATTAAGAATTTGCAAGGGTGATTTAAGTTTAATCTGAATCTGGAGTTGGCACCAGTGATAGATTCTTCGCCGGGAAATTGAAGAGCTTCGATGAGGTATTCGTGAGAGGCTTGAGCGAAGCGTTTACGTTCTTCAGAATCTAAGTAAATGTAGTCTACATAGAGAGAGCAGTCTTCCATAGCAAGAGAGAGAGTTCCGGCTAAACCTTTGGATGTGATTGCAGTACCACTTTTACTTTTAACTACAAGTAATTGGTCAATGGGTCTGAATTCAAAGTTGACACGAACTTCGTGGTATTGGAGAGCAATTAAGGGAAGAGCTAAACCATCGAACTTGCAGAAGAAGAATTTCATGGGGACCCATAAGGTGTATGCGGGGTGTTGTGTGGATAAGCTGGTTAAAGCGGGTACGTTACCGATCATGGTATTGAAACCACGGTCTTGGCCGAGCTTTCTGGAAAGTTCATTCCAGATGGTGAGCCATTCACCCCAGTGTTTGTCAATACGAGTTCCACCGATTTCGAGTTCAACGTTGTCGATGAGAGAGTGACCAAGAGAGGTTACCCAAGCCCATTCGGCACCAGCATAGGCACCAGTTTCGTTTACAGTGCTTCCACCGGTTACTGCTACTCTGAGGTACATCTTGGTGATTAAATCACCGTTACGTACGATAGGGCATTGTACTTTACGACCGAAGTCTCCTTGTCCATTGAAGGTTTGTTCAATGGATTCCATAGCAAAGTTAGTATGTCTGCGGTATACTACTTTGAAAAAAGTGATTTGAGGATTACCTGTAAGGTAAACATCTTGTGCGCCATAAGCTACTAATTGCATTAAACCGCCACCCATTTGATATATATATCTTTATTATAGAAAAAAATTTTCGAGAAACAAATTAATTAAAAAAATTAAAACTATATTATTTTTTTAATTTAAGAAGAAACCATAATTTATTAATTATATATGTTTAAAAAGAAGAATTCAAAGTATCACTCAATATTACAGTCAATTAAAAAACAACCTGTAAAATCAAATTTAGCTGCTAGACACGATGAAATCACCAATGAACTTGAATCATCTAAAATAAAAATCGAGAAATTAGATGAGGAATTAGTGGATTTAGAAAAAAAGTTAACTGAAACAGTAAATATATCTGAAAAAAATACTATAAATATAAAGTGCAGTGAATTGCGTTCACAAAAACAACAGTTATCATTGTACGACGAATATGATTATTTACATGAAGTATTTGATATTTTAATGGATTACGAGGATGATAGTCAAGATAAGTTTAATCTATTGAACCAATATTTATCAAAAGTTGATAAAGAGACTATTACAAAGGGTAATAAGAAACGTAATAAATTTGATAATATTTCTAAATTATGTGAAAAGTGTAAAGATGAGATGATACTAGATTTACATAATGGATTAATGGTATGTAGAATTTGTGGTGAAAGTCAAACAATATTAGTTGAAAGTGATATTCCAAATTATAAAGAAGAATGTAATGATACTAAAACATATGTAGCATATAAAACAATGAATCATTTTAATGAGTGGCTAAATAAGATTCAAGGTAAAGAAGTTATTGAATTAAGTGATGAGGTATGTGATAAAATCAAAAAAGAAATTAATAAATATAATCTAAAAGGGGATGTAAAAAATATAACCCCTTATTATATGCGTGAAATATTAAGTAAATTGGGATTAAATAAATACTATGATGATATACCGTATATAATTTTTAAAACAACTGGAAAAGAACCTCCTCAGTTGGCGAGAGAACAAGAGGAAAAATTAAGATTAATGTTTCGAGAAGTGCAAGAACCATTTAAAATTTATAAACCGAATATGCGTAAAAATTTAATTAGTTATTCATATATTATATATAAATTGTGTGAATTAACTGAATTAGATTTTATATTACCATTTATACATTTATTAAAATCTGATCAAAAGATAAAAGATATGGATATATTTATATGGAAGAAAATATGTGCACACTTAAATTGGGAGTTTATTCCATCTATATAATAAAATACTTGATGTGTCTTCAAAAACAGAAGTTAAGTTTTTGACGCTAACGTGAAGTGCTTAACTTTATTACTTCACGGTAATTAACTTTTTATTTAATTAATTTTATTTTTAGAATATAAAATTATAATAATATTATAATATATGACTGGTGGATTAATTCAAATAGTCGCATATGGTACTGCCGATGTTTTTCTAACGGGAATGCCACAAATAACATTCTTTAAATTAGTTTATCGCAGATATACAAATTTTGCAATAGAAAATTTAGTACAAACATTTAGTGGAACTAGAAACTTTGGAAATAAAATTTCATGTACACTCGATCGAGTAGGAGATCTGGTAAATAAAATGTATTTACAAATTGTTTTACCAACAGTTTTATTACCAAATCCAAATTATGTTTCAAATTATATTGCATCTGATGCTACAGAAATATTAAATTTACAGATTCAGTATACTAATTTTAAGAATATAATAAATTACATATTTCAATATTATCGAGAGTTAAATAAATACATATCAACAATTAATCAAAATGTGAGTTTATCCAATTTATTTAATAAAGTCCAACAAATTACAACTGTATATTATACATCGTCTACATATACTAATCTTAAAACTCAATATAATATTGTATATAATAAGGTTATTCAAGTTAATCAATTTATACCAACAAATAAATTTTATGATTCAAATGGAAATTATTTATATAATAATTTGAAATTTAATAACTTTAGTATATCTGATATTGATATTATAAGAATTATTACAAATTATAATCTATCATATTATGCTTCATCTGCAAATTTAATTGTAGGTATTAAAAGCGAATTATTAAACTTTAAAAATAATATTAAACTGATGGATAATTTTCTATTTAATAATATTAAGAATTATCAGAATAATCATATAAATTATCCAAATTATAAATTCAGTTGGATAAAAAATATAGGACATCAAATAATAAAAAATATAACTATCGAGATTGGAGGACAAGTTATTGATAGACATACTAATGATTGGTTTAATATTTGGAATGAATTATCATTAAATAGTGAATTGCAGCGAACATATGACAAATTAATTGGAAATATTAATTCATTAACTACATATGATTATACTCAAAAAGATACATATACATTAAATATTCCTTTATTATTTTGGTTTAATAAATATATATCTGGATCCTTACCTTTAATATTTTTAAAATATAGTGATATACGTATTGAATTAGAATTAAATAATATTAATAATTTAATATTCACAGATGCTCCAAAAGATTACAACTTTCAAGATACTTTACAAATAATGGATATAAGCTTAAATGTTGATTATATTTATTTAGATGTAGATGAAAGAACTAAATTTGCTCAATCTCCTCAAGAGTACTTAATAGAAGTTATTCAGAATTATAATTATCCAAATATTAATACAACTACTGTAACAATTGAGTCATACTTTATAAATTCTATTAAAGAATTATATTGGGTTGCTCAAAGTAATAACAATCTATCAAATAATTTTTTAGATACATATAATTTAGGTATAATATATAATATACAGGCAGTTAATAATATTGTTACATCTACATTAGAACAAAAAATACAACTAATTATAGGTAATCACGTATTTAATAATGGAGATACAATAAATATTTTTAATTCACAGAATTATAATGGAAATTATAAGATTGTTTCAGTAGATTTAACATCAATTACAATATATTCAATGTTTTATAAGAATGAAAATGATAGTTTTCTTCAATTAGTAAAATTTTTAAATCCCTCTCCTAAATCTACATATGGAGATGTAAATCCATTTCTTTCAACATCGTATACATTTGAACAATATAATAGATTCCAAAATTATGATAGTAGTTTTACAAATTTTGTACAACCTTATAAATATCATTCAAAGACACCCGCTGATGGTATTAATAGTTTTTCATTTAGTTTAATGCCTGAAGAATATCAACCAAGTGGTACAGCAAATTTGAGTTCATATAAATATAAATCATTTGTGTATAAAATGCACGATCAACTAATAGATTATATTCAGAAGAAAAACGATACATTAACTATTAAAACATATGCACTTGGATATAACATTTTGAGTTTTAAAAATGGTATGGCTGGATTAGTATTTAATATATAAATCATCGTTTTTCATATCATTCTTTCCCTCCCTTTCCCTTCGCACTACCCTATCCCTCTCTTTTCTTTCTTCTTTTAAATTTTTTATAATTTTTAAAATTGTCCCCTTCTCCCTACTTTTATTTTTATTTCCACATGAAAATTTTTATAATAATATTTTTATGATGATATAATTTTTACATTATGGTATCATTTTTCTAACGAATAAAGAAAAAATAAAAAATAGTTTAGTTGATAAACTCATTGCCTATTTAAATAAAAAATTGAAAAGTTAATTCTAAATTTAAATTATCTTATTTTATTATTATCATACTGAAAAAAATCACTGAACTTACTAAGGGACAAAAATCTTTCTTTAAAGTCTGTACAAAACCTCTATTAAATCAAGTAAATTTGTGGAATCATCATCTACCCAATATTCAACCCCATTATGCAGTTAAATGCAATAACGACGAGTATCTATTAACAACTCTTGCCAAAGCTAAAGTAAATTTTGATTGTGCAAGCTATGGTGAGATAAAACAAATACTTGATTTGGGAATTAATCAGAATAGAATTATATATGCAAACCCTTATAAGAGTATAAGTGATATTGAATATGCCTTAACCAAAAATATACCATTGACAGTCGTTGATTCAATTGAAGAATTAGAAAAATTAAGAAATAAGAATATTGAAATTTTGATTAGAGTAAAAGTAAATGATAAAGATTCTTTAATGCCTTTTAGTTCAAAATTTGGAGCAAGTTATGAAGAAATCATTGATATTTTAAAACTTGCAAAGAAATATAATATAAATATATCTGGATTTTCATTTCATGTTGGTAGTGGATGTTATAATTCAAATCAGTATTATGAAGCAGTAAAAACAATTTATGATATTATGATAAATACAAAAGATTTAAATCATAATTATAAAATTATTGATATTGGTGGTGGATTTTCAGGTGAAGATGATGAAAAGTTTATTGATCAAGCAAATAAAATTAATGAAGCTTTAAAATTATTTAGTAGTTCATCAAACATGAATATTTTAAGTGGTCTTAAATTTATATCTGAACCAGGTAGATATTTTATGACAAAAACACATACTTTATATACACCAATTATTGCAAAAAGAAAGACTGAAAATAAAATCTTCTATATAATTGATGAGAGTTTATATTCATCATTTTCAAATATAACCTATGATATGGCAAAACCTACTCTAGAATTACTAAATCCACCAACCATTAATTCTGATACTAAATATCATGATAGTACAATATTTGGTAGAACTTGTGATTCTGCTGATAAAATCATGGAAATGAAATTACCAGAATTACAGATAGGTGATTATTTTGAAGTAAAAAATATGGGCGCATATACTACTGCATCATCAACAAATTTCAATGGATTCGCAACCACTGAAAAAATCTACTTATGTTAGTTTGTTAACTAAGATGAGATTTTTTTTATTTTAAAAAATTAATAAAAATTAACTTATTATTTTATTAAATTAATTTTTATTTAAAAGATCATTATATAATAGAATTATATGCCAGCTGGAATAATACAATTATTAGCAAGTGGAGCACAAGATAAAATATTGATAGGTAATCCACAGTTTAATTATTTTAAACAGGTTTACATGAAATATTCAAATTTTTCAATATTTAATTATGAAGTATTAGTACCATCACAATATGATTTTGGAAATTTAATACAATTTGAAATCCCAAAAAATGGAGATCTATTACATGGAATTCAGGTAAAGATTGAATTACCACAATTATCCATAAAATATAATAATACGACAGATGTAGAAATACAAAATATAAAAAATCAATATTCATATAAATCATTGGATTTAACAAAATATGCTTATAATTTATACAATTTAAATATGTTTCAAGATATAATTTCATATCAAATAGGTAATACATCAAATATAACTAATTTTGAGTTATTCTTATATAATTCAAATACTAATACTGAAACTTATAATGTGGTTATTCCAAAGATTGACTTAAATCAATATATTAATCCAGGCACAACTGAATATTATTTTAAAATAAATCCAAATCCATTATTATTTAGTAATTCAAATATTAATTTTAATTATCCTTTAATTGATACACCAATTATTGATACAGATTATACAGTATTTTATAATAAACTTTTATTATATGCAAATAGAAATACTAAATTTACTGCATCGTTCAATGTAATACAAGATTTATTAAATAATAATGATACTACAACTTTATTAACATCTAATAATATAAAAAATATGTTATTAAAAAATATTAAAGATAATCTATTTAATAATGAAGAATTTGCATCAATAGATTCTCTTATAAAATACATTAATTCAATCAGATTTATTCGTCCTATTACATTATTTGATTCAAATATAATTGGTAATTTTATTAATGGTGGAGATAATGATTTAATTCAATTACCCGAATATAGTCAGACATATTATAATACTAGTAATCTAGAAGAAGTTATTATTGAAGCATCAATTTCAAATAAAGAGTTAAATTCACTTGATACACGTATATTATATGTATTAACAACAGATCTTACTTATAATCCTACAAATATTATTAGTTATAATGGTATCAAATATAGTTTATATAATATTCTAAAAATAGACTCAATTAATAAAGTAATATTAGATTCTTTATATAATGAACTAACTATTACATCATATATATTTGTAA
>Ga0114978_10005233_pt1 | contig 10401 bp, 17 predicted proteins | sample S_140212_EF_Meta_FD_87027 | JGI IMG/M metagenome (GOLD analysis project Ga0114978, IMG submission 87027) | Freshwater microbial communities from Lake Simoncouche, Canada to study carbon cycling - S_140212_EF_MetaG | ecosystem: Environmental > Aquatic > Freshwater > Lake | place: Lake...
GCCAAGGACGGTGGGGATTTCGGTCGACTTTGCGTAAACGCGCAAACCAGGCTTCGAAACACGCTTGATGCCGACAATCGACCTCTCGCGGTTCGGGCCAAACTTGAGGCTCAGCGTGAGGGTCTTACCAACGCGCGCGTCAGTCTCCTCGTAGCTTGCAATGAAACCCTCGCGCTTGAGGATTTCGGCGATGCCTGTCTTGAGCTTGCTCTGCGGCATGGACACGGTGTCGTGGTGCGCTGAGTTCGCGTTGCGCAGTCTGGTCAGCATGTCTGCGACCGGATCTGTCATTGTCATGTGGTTCTTCTTTCGTTCACCAGGTTTCGGCTATCCGTTACACGAACGCCGACCTGTGGTGGGTTATTTGACGGAATCCGTCGACTGGAATGGGAATCCCAGGTGCTTGAGCAGGGCGCGACCAGCATCGTCACTCTTGGCAGTCGTCACAACAGTGATGTCCATACCGCGGGGGCGATCGATCTTGTCCTGGTTGATCTCGTGGAACATTGACTGCTCGTTGAGACCAAAGGTGTAGTTACCGTTTCCATCAAACTGACGAGGCGAAAGGCCTCGGAAGTCACGGATACGAGGAAGAGCGAGCGACAGCAGTCGATCGAGGAACTCCCACATGCGGTCGCCACGAAGCGTTACGTGGGCGCCAATAGGCTGACCCTCGCGAAGCTTGAACTGTGCGATTGATTTGCGAGCCTTCGTGACCTGGGGCTTCTGTCCCGTGATCAAGGTGAGGTCAGCAACTGCGAAGTCGATGAGCTTTCCATCGCGCGCAGCCTCGCCGACACCCATGTTCACGACAATCTTGGTGAGTGTCGGGATCTGGTGAACGTTCGAGAAGCCGAGCTCGGCAGCAAGTGCTGCTTGGATCTCTTCGCGGTATCGCAGTTTGAGTCGCGGTGCGACAGCCTTTACGCCAGCTGTGCCAGCTTCAGCAACAGTGTTTGTCATTACAGGTCCTTACCTGACTTCTTGGCGTAACGAACACGGATCGTCTTGGTGACGCCGTCTTTCGTTACCTGCTCGGTACGGAAGCCAACGCGAGTGGGCTTCTTTGTCTCGGGGTCAACGGGGGCCACGTTGGAGACGTGAATCGGTGCCTCCATGGTCTCGATGCCGCCGGTGGTGGTGCCGCGCTGGGTCTGGCCCGCACGAACGTGCTTCTTGACGTAGTTGATGCCCTCTACGAGAACGCGATTGCGCTCCACGAGAACCTCAATAACGCGACCCTGCTTGCCACGGTCTCCGCCGCGAGCCTGGCTACGACCAGTGAGAACCTGAACCAGGTCTCCCTTTTTGATGTTTGCCATGACTAAATAACCTCCGGAGCCAATGAAACGATCTTCATGAACTTCTTGTCGCGAAGCTCGCGACCGACCGGACCGAAGATACGAGTACCGCGTGGCTCGCCATCCGCTTTGAGGATGACCGCTGCGTTCTCGTCGAACTTGATGTACGAACCGTCGGGGCGACGGGTCGACTTGACCGTGCGAACGATGACAGCTTTGACGATGTCACCCTTCTTCACGTTTCCACCGGGGATTGCATCCTTAACAGTGGCGACGATGACGTCTCCGAGACCGGCGTAACGACGACCGGAACCACCGAGAACACGAATCGTAAGCAGCTGCTTGGCGCCGGTGTTGTCGGCTACCTTAACTCTGGATTCTTGCTGAATCACTTCTTACTCCCTTTACACAGTAAGCCGAGGCTTACTTTGCCTTCTCGACGATTTCGACCAGGCGCCAGCGCTTGGAAGCGCTCAACGGACGGGTCTCGTTGATGAGGACGAGGTCGCCAATTCCTGCGGCGTTCAGCTCATCGTGAGCCTTGACCTTTGAGGTGCGGCGGATAACCTTGCCGTACAACGGGTGCTTGACGCGGTCTTCGACCTCAACGACGATGGTTTTATCCATCTTGTCGCTGGTGACGTAGCCACGACGCACCTTGCGGTAGCCGCGACCGAGAGACTCGGTCTCTGCTGCGTGCTGCTCTTTTGCGGTAGCCATTATTCGGTCTCCTCCGCGGTCTCGGCCTTGACAGCCTTGGTCTTCTTTTCAGCCTTGGGCGCAACAGCCGCTGCTACCGGCATTGGGCGGATGCCCAGCTCGCGCTCACGGATCACCGTGTAGATGCGAGCAATGTCGCGCTTCACGGCACGCAAGCGGCCGTGGCTCTCGAGCTGACCCGTAGCGGACTGGAAGCGCAGGTTGAACAGCTCTTCCTTGGCCTTACGGAGTTCCTCTACGAGGCGCTCGTTGTCAAATGTGTCGAGCTCGATGGGACGAAGCTCCTTGGATCCGATAGCCATTATGCGTCTCCCTCTTCGCGCTTGATGATGCGTGCCTTGAGGGGCAGCTTGTGGATGGCGCGAGTCATTGCCTCACGGGCAATTTCTTCGCTCACACCGGCGAGCTCAAAGAGAACGCGTCCGGGCTTGACGTTGGCAACCCACCACTCTGGCGAACCCTTACCGGAACCCATGCGGGTTTCGGCGGGCTTCTTGGTCAAGGGACGGTCGGGGTAGATGTTGATCCACACCTTGCCACCACGCTTGATGTGACGCGTCATGGCGATACGAGCGGACTCGATCTGACGGTTGGTCACATAAGCGGGAGTCAGGGCCTGAATGCCGAACTCGCCGAACGATACCTTGGTGCCACCAGTTGCCTGGCCACTACGGCCGGGGTGGTGCTGCTTGCGGTGCTTGACTCTACGTGGAATCAACATGGTTATGCCTCAACTCCTGCTGCAACCGGAGCCGCGTCAGCCTTGGGGGCACGACGGGGACGGTCGCTACGCTCGGGACGGACCGACTTTGCGTTGGCCTGCTCGCGAGCGAGTTCCTTGTTGGTGATATCACCCTTGTAAATCCAAACCTTCACGCCGATGCGGCCGAAGGTGGTTTTTGCCTCATAGAAGCCGTAGTCGATGTTCGCGCGAAGCGTGTGCAGTGGCACGCGACCTTCACGGTAGAACTCCGAACGGCTCATCTCGGCGCCACCCAAACGGCCGGAAACCTGGATACGGATACCCTTGGCTCCTGCGCGCTGAGCGCCCTGCAGACCCTTACGCATTGCGCGGCGGAATGCCACACGTGCGGAGAGCTGCTCTGCAATTCCCTGAGCAACAAGCTGAGCTTCAGCCTCGGGGTTCTTAACCTCAAGGATGTTGAGCTGGATCTGCTTGCCGGAGAGCTTCTCGAGGTCGGTGCGAATACGCTCGGCCTCGGCTCCACGGCGGCCAATCACGATACCCGGACGGGCGGTGTGAATGTCGACGCGGACGCGGTCACGGGTGCGCTCGATCTCAATGCGGGCAACGCCTGCACGGTCGAGGCTCTCGCTCAGCATGCGACGGATTTTGATGTCCTCGGTTACGAAGTCGGAGTAACGCTGACCCTTTTTCGTGCTGTCAGAGAACCAACGCGACACGTGATCAGTGGTGATACCCAGACGGAAGCCGTAGGGATTGACTTTCTGGCCCATTACTTGGCCCCCTTCTTCGCAACCTTCGTACCGGCAGCCTGAATTTCATCAGGGGTGCTCAGTACAACGGTGATGTGGCTGGTGCGCTTGAGGATCTTGAATGCGCGGCCCTGAGCACGCGGACGGAACCGCTTCAAAGTGGCACCGTCATTCGCGTAAATCTTCGAGATGAACAGATCCTGCTCGTCGAGGAATGCGTTAGACGCATCTGCCTTGACACGTGCGTTGGCAACAGCCGACGCAACGAGCTTGAAAATAGCTTCGCTCGCACCCTGAGGGGCGAACTTCAGAATGGCCAATGCTTCGTTGGCCTGCTTGCCGCGGATCATGTTGATAACACGACGAGCCTTCTGCGGGGTAATGCGGATGTGACGCAAGCTTGCGACGGACTCCACCATTTCTCTACCTCTCCTATCGTCGCCGACTAGCGGCGACGGCCCTTCTTGTCGTCCTTCACGTGTCCGCGGAAGGTGCGTGTCGGAGCAAACTCACCGAGTTTGTGACCGACCATGGTCTCGGTGACGAACACCGGGATGTGCTTGCGGCCATCGTGCACCGCAATCGTGTGACCGAGCATCGCGGGGATGATCATCGATCGACGTGACCAGGTCTTGATCACGTTCTTGGTGCTGGCTTCGTTCTGTACAACCACCTTGCGGAGCAGGTGCTCGTCAACGAAGGGGCCTTTCTTAAGACTGCGTGGCATCTTCTTGAACTCCTACTAACGCTTCTTGCCGACGGTACGACGACGAACGATGAGCTTGTTGCTCTCCTTGTTAGGTCGGCGCGTGCGGCCTTCCTTCTTACCCCAAGGGCTGACGGGGTGACGACCACCGGACGTCTTACCCTCACCACCACCGTGCGGGTGATCAACAGGGTTCATGGCAACACCACGAACGGTCGGGCGAACGCCCTTCCAGCGCATACGGCCAGCCTTACCCCAGTTAATGTTCGACTGCTCGGCGTTACCGACCTCACCAATGGTGGCGCGGCAACGAGCGTCAACGTTACGGATTTCGCCAGACGGCAGACGAAGCTGCGCGTAGGGGCCGTCCTTAGCAACGAGACGTACCGAAGTACCAGCCGAACGTGCCATCTTTGCGCCGCCACCGGGCTTGAGCTCAATGGCGTGAATGACGGTACCGGTCGGGATGTTACGCAACGGCAAGTTGTTACCGGGCTTGATGTCGGCACTGGCGCCCGACTCAATGATGTCGCCCTGGTTGAGCTTGTTGGGAGCGATGATGTAGCGCTTGCTGCCATCGTAGAAGTGCAGCAGAGCGATACGTGCTGTGCGGTTCGGGTCGTACTCGATGTGAGCGACCTTGGCGAGCACGCCATCTTTGTCGTGGCGACGGAAGTCAATCACGCGGTACTGGCGCTTGTGGCCACCACCGATGTGACGCGTCGTGATACGACCTTGGTTGTTACGACCACCGGTCTTCGACAACGGACGAAGAAGTGACTTCTCCGGTGTCGAACGGGTGATTTCAGCGAAGTCCGCAACGCTCGAGCCGCGACGGCCCGGCGTAGTGGGCTTGTACTTACGAATAGCCATTATGTGTCCTCGTTATCCGTGCCGCGTTAGCCGACGGCTGTAAAGATGTCGATGGAACCGGACTTCAGTGTGACGATGGCGCGCTTGGTGTCCTTGCGCTTTCCCTGGCCAAACTTGGTGCGGAGTGTCTTACCCTTGCGGTTCAGGGTGTTGATTGAGGCGACCTCAACCTTGAAGATCTTCTCAATTGCGAGCTTGATCTCAGTCTTGTTCGAACGGGGGTCCACGACGAACGTGTACTTACCCTGATCGATCAGTCCGTAGCTCTTCTCAGAGACAACAGGCGAGATGATGACATCGCGAGGATCTTTGTTGTTGGTTGCGATCATGCGCTGACCTCTTCCTTCTTCTTGCTGCTCACGAAGGCGTCAAAGGCTTCCTTGGTGAAGACGATGTCATCGCTCACGAGGACGTCATATGCGTTCAGCTGGTCGGAGTGCAGAACGTGAACGGCAGGAAGGTTGCGAACGCTCTTGAGAGAGAGGTCGTCACCACGCTGGATCACAATCAGCACGTGCTTGGTCGAAGCAATCTTGTTCAAGAATGCTGCGGCCACGGTCGTCGATGGAACATCGGCACCGAATGCGGTCACAACGTGAACGCGCGAACCGCGAGCGCGGTCAGAAAGAGCACCGAGCAGAGCTGCGGCAATCATCTTCTTGGGGGTGCGCTGCGCGTAGCTACGAGGGATGGGACCGTGAACGATTCCACCACCGCGCATCTGAGGAGCACGAATCGAACCCTGACGGGCGCGACCGGTTCCTTTTTGCTTGAACGGCTTACGACCGGCACCAGAAACTTCACCGCGACGCTTGACCTTGTGCGTACCCTGGCGGGCAGCAGCAAGCTGAGCGACGACGACCTGGTGGATCAATGGGATGTTGGCGGCAACATCAAAGAGCTCAGCGGGAAGTTCGACCGAACCGGCCTTCTTGCCTGCGAGGTCGAGGACGTCGACTGTGGTTGCGTTAGCCATGGACTACGCCCCCTTCACTGCGTTGCGGACGAATACGAGGCGGCCACGAGCACCGGGAACGGCGCCCTTGACGAGCAAGAGACCCTTCTCTGCATCGACGGCGTGGACGCGGAGGTTCAGCACAGTTACGCGCTCGCCACCCATACGACCGGCCATGCGCATGCCCTTGAAGACACGGCTGGGGGTCGAGGAGGCACCGATCGAACCGGGCTTACGGTGGTTGCGGTGCGAACCGTGCGAAGCGGATACACCCTTGAAGTTGTGACGCTTCATAACACCGGCGAAACCCTTACCCTTGCTGGTGCCCATGACGTCGACCTTTTGGCCGGCTTCGAAGGCGCTTTCTACGGTGAGCTCCTGGCCCAGTTCGTAGGAAGCAGCATCAGAGGTGCGAACTTCGGTCACGTGACGGCGAGGCGTAACGCCTGCCTTGTCAAAGTGGCCTGTAGCAGGCTTGTTTACCTTGCGTGGGTCAATGGCGCCGCCGGCGATCTGAATGGCGCTGTAGCCATCCTTCTCGGGCGTACGCAGCTGCGTGACAACGTTAGGAGTGATCTCGATGACGGTGACGGGAACAAGCTTGTTGTTCTCATCCCACACCTGGGTCATTCCCAGCTTCTTGCCGAGCAGACCCTTAACGGTCTTAGTCTCAGTAGCCATGATTCCCTTAGAGCTTGATCTCGATGTTGACGTCAGCTGGCAGGTCGAGACGCATGAGCGAGTCGACGGCCTTCGGCGTGGGATCGATGATGTCGATCAGACGCTTGTGGGTGCGCATTTCAAAGTGCTCCCGGCTGTCCTTGTACTTGTGGGGAGAACGAATCACACAGATTACGTTCTTCTCCGTAGGAAGCGGCACTGGGCCGACAACAGTGGCACCCGCACGGGTTACTGTGTCGACGATCTTGCGCGCCGAGGAGTCAATGACCTCGTGGTCATATGACTTAAGTCGAATGCGGATTTTTTGTCCCGCCATGTGACTCTCTCTTTCGTTTCGAGCGTCGTACGGCCTCGGGACCGCATTGGACGCATAGTGCATGGAAAAAACTGGGTACTACGTGTGTTGCACCACTATTTATCTGTCAAAACCCCGTTGATTGGGCCTGACGAAAACGCACCACTCTTGACGAATGGTGTGGCCTCGACAGACGCGACCTACGTGGGTTCCAGCACTCTCCCGGTGTAAACACGCAGAATCTCGGCGAACTGAGACTCATCAAAGAGTGACGGGTTGTTCTCATACCTGTGGCCTAGCGTGATCGGAATGCTCCGTCGCTATGCACTACCTGGCAGTGATCCGCGCGCATAATGGCGCGAAATGTCGAACTTGTATATATTGCCACAGACTTCCGTGTACATGCAACCCGGGCGTGTCTTAATTTACGCCCCGTAATGGATATCGACCCTTTGACGCTCGGTCAGCCGGTCTTGGCCCGCTACTTCGGCGTAATCTCAGGCCTGAACCTCGCGAACAATGTGGCTCCGAGCATGGGTGACAGCGGCGTCGAGATTATCAAAGAGATGGTTCTCGTGGCGCAGCTTTCCTAATACTCCCACGCGGCGTACAAGGTCAATGTGACCGGGTTGGACCCCCTTAATGAGGGCGGTTATTCCCTGCTTCTCGAGTTGATCAACAATGTCAACCAGCACCCGCGCGCCCGTGGCGTCGAGGAACTGGAGTTCGGACATCCGGATAATGACAACGGATACTCCACTGACATGCGTCACCGAATCAAGGATGCGGTCGGAGGCTCCAAAGAAGAGCGCTCCCTGCATGCGGAAGAGCGCGATGCGCTCGTCCCCCGGTTGCGCTTCTCCCGGAATTGCCTCCCGGTGAACACCGCTGGATTTTACGAGGGCGCGAAGGGCGAAGAACGCGGTAGCGACGATGCCGATAATGACGGCCTCAATAAGGTCGAAGCCCACCGTAATAACTGCGGTAGCGACAAAAATGAGCGCATCCGACTTCGTCGACTTGATGATCGAGAACATTGCACGCCAAGGAATCATGCGCGCCGCGGTCACCATGAGCACCCCCGACAGAGCGGCGAGAGGAATGCGGGAGACGGGGCCGGTCGCGAGATAGACGACACCAAGGAGAACCGCGGCGTGCACGATAGCCGCCACTCGAGTCCTACCACCCGAACGAATATTGACAGCGGTTCGAGCGATAGCACCCGTTGCCGGCATGCCACCAAAGAGCGCAGAGCCAACAGATGCCAGCCCCTGGCCGAATAGCTCCCGGTCGGGGTCAAACGTTCCGGTGTCCCCCAGGGAGGAGGCGACGCGCGCGGAGAGCAGCGACTCAATGGCAGCAAGCGCTGCGATGGCAAATGCCGGCGCAATCATGGCACCGATTTCGATAGAGCCAAAGTCAGGCCACGCCGGCGCCTTCAGCGATGAGGGCAGCACGCCGATGCGGGCCATGGGTGCGGCGACGACCTCAGCGAGGACCGTCACGAGCACGATGGCGATGATAGATCCGGGAATCAACTTTACAAATTTGGGCAAGACCACCATGATTGCGGCGACGAAGACAACGGCACCAATGCTCCACGCCACGGCGGCAGGGTTTGCGGCCACCACGCTGAGGTAACCGTTGACGAGCGCGCTCGTTGACTCTTGGATGTCGGGCGACCCGACCGCGGCAGGAACTTGTTGCAAAAAAATGATGATGGCGATGCCGAGCGTGAAACCTTCGATGACGGGCCACGGAATGAAGCTGACGGCGCGGCCGAGTTTGAGGAGTCCCATCGCGACGACAATGAAACCGGCAATGAGGCCGACCACAACAACCGCCGAAGGACCATACACGGCGACGACGGGCGCGAGCACAACAACCATTGCCCCGGTCGGACCGGATACTTGGACATTCGAGCCGCCGAAGACCGCCGCGATGAAACCAGCAACGACCGCGGTGATGAGTCCCGCCTCAGCGCCGACACCCGAGCTCACGCCAAACGCGAGCGCCAGAGGCAGCGCCACAATGCCGACGGTTACACCAGCAAGAAGGTCTGCCCTCCAATTACGCCGGGACTGTGCATAGTCTTGGGCTCGGGGCAGGAACGAACGAAGGTTTGAGATGAGCGACACGGGCTTAGGCGACCGTTCTTGATAGTGGGTTTAGCCTCACCCTACGCCCGTGTGAGCATCCCATCAATTCGACAGGGTGGAATTCCGCTTAGCGGCGCACGTTGCCACTCTGGGATGCCAACCATCGAATGACGTTAGGCCGCAACAAAAACCACACCAGAACCGTCCCGAGAATGGCCGCAACAAAGACGCCGGCACCCCACCAACTGGTGCCATCGTTACCCGCAAACATGTGGTTCAGGTTGCGCAACGCCCCCGTCGCCAGAACGAGGGAGACGTGCACGATTGTGAAAACGACAAAGTAGAACAGAACCGCATTGTGCAACCAGCGAATGGGGGCCTCGGGAAACACCCGGTTAAGTCGCGCCGCGTTCACGGGCCACGCCGTCGAGAGTCGCAGGCCGGTCGCTAATGCGAGTGGCGCCGCCACGAACACCGTGACGAAGTAGGCGATTACTTGAATGCTGTTGTAATTGACCCACCCATTGTTTGTCGGCCAGTCAAACGACGCATACTGGAAAAGTGCCGAAGCGGCGTTCGGAAAAATATCCCAGCTTGTCGGAACGATCCGCACCCATTGTCCGGTCACGAAAAGCAGAACCATCAGGACAACCCCGTTGAGGACCCAGAGCGCGTCAACGACAAGGTGCAACCAGACGTTGATTCCCATTCGGCGCGGTGCCGCTTTCGTGCGAATAAGGCCCGTGTTGAATCGGGTCCAGAACGCGTCGGGGCGTTCCTTCGACCGAATTGACCACGCTGTGCGAACAATCAGCACGAGGAAGAAAAAGTTGAGGAAGTGCTGCCAGCCCAGCCAGGCCGGGAGGCCAACGGAAGCCCCCTCGGGAAGGGGCGTCGTACCCGGGTACGTCGAGACAAAGGCCTCGGCCGCAGGCATCGTTCGAAGCCATCCGGCCACAATAACTAGGCCAACAAAGGCAACGACAGCACTGGGCACCATCCAGGTCAGAAATCGCCACTGCTTTTGCACGTACCTAATCTACCGGCGGCGAACAGGGGTCCTTAACGCGAAAAGGCCCGCCCCTTCCGGGATGAGCCTTTTCGATAAGCAACCTTGTTCCCCGAAGGGAGCGCCTGCGCGGCAAGCCCCAACTTAAAGCAGAAGAACCCAACTCTTTCGGGTTGAGTTCTTCTGCTAAGCAAGGTGTCTGCGTGGCGGCCAAAGGCCGACACGCGACGCAATTACTTGAGGATCTTTACGACGGTTCCAGCACCGACGGTACGTCCACCCTCACGGATGGCGAAGCCGAGGC
>Ga0114978_10005235_pt1 | contig 10394 bp, 8 predicted proteins | sample S_140212_EF_Meta_FD_87027 | JGI IMG/M metagenome (GOLD analysis project Ga0114978, IMG submission 87027) | Freshwater microbial communities from Lake Simoncouche, Canada to study carbon cycling - S_140212_EF_MetaG | ecosystem: Environmental > Aquatic > Freshwater > Lake | place: Lake...
CGCAAAGCAGGCGACGTGATTCCGGAAGTTGTCGGCCCTGTGTTGGCTAAACGCTCGAAAAACTCGGTTCCTTGGCAGTTTCCTACACATTGTGCGTGCCCGTTGCATACAGAACTTATACAAATAGATGGCGAAGCCGACACGCGATGCGTAGACGAACAATGCCCGTTTCAGCGCGATCAACGAATTATTTATTTCGCTTCACGTGGCGGAATGGATATTGAAGGTCTAGGCGAACGAACTATTTTGAGTTTGTCCGATCTTGAATTTGTTGAAGACGTTGGCGATATTTATTCACTCACCGAAGAACAACTTTTACAAATTGAAGGTTTCGGTGCACTCAGTGCGCAAAAATTACTTGCAGCAATTGATGCATCACGTCATCGCCCACTTCCCAAGTTGCTCACAGCACTTGGTATCAAACATTTAGGTCCTGCTGCATCTGAATCGTTGTCTCTAGCTTTTGGCAACCTCGATGTCATTGCATCGGCAAACGCCGACGACCTCGCATCTATCGACGGTGTCGGTGGCGTCATTGCTGCATCAATTACCAATTGGTTTCAACAGCCAGCCAATAAAAAAATTATTGAAAAAATGCGCACCGCCGGCGTTGACTTTGGAAATGTAGAACGCACATCGCTTCCGCAAGTTCTTGTAGGTAAAGCTGTGGTGGTCACGGGGTCACTTGCAGGTTTCTCACGCGAAGAGGCAGAAGCTGCAGTGAAGTTGCGTGGTGGTAAAAGCCCGGGCAGCGTGAGTGCAAAAACTTATGCGGTGGTGGTGGGCGCAGAACCTGGGGCAAGCAAACTCACTAAGGCAGAGCAACTGGGTATTCCTATTTTGAACGAGGAAATGTTCCTCAAATTGCTGGAAACTGGCGAAATTTAAGCCTTAATCGACTGAGAATTTCCACGAGTAGCTGGTGGCTTTCTCGCGGGTGTTTGGGGCCTTCCAAAAAAGCACAGTGGCCTGATGGGTTCCTTGTTTCAACTCGGTAATGGGGCCACCTTCTTGAGGAAGGTAACCAAGCGTGAAGTTACCTGGGTCATAAATTGCGGTGGGTGGAATTTCTATTTGTTCACCAGGTTTTGGTTGCTTGCCATTTTCTGTGAGCTCGTCAATGCGTGTTGTTGGAATTTCAACACCATCAATAATGAGGACTGCTTCAAAACCAGCCACGAAGTCAATCAAAATTTCCGATTGACGCAAAACTTTCTCGTTGTCTGCAGGTGAGAGCTTTTCAATTTGTTCTGGCAATCTCAATGCATCACGACCCGTGACCGCCGCACCGAGTCCGGCAATCACCAAAACGATGCCGAGTGCAATTCCAATGCTGGCAAAAAGCGCCGGAACATTGAAAGAGGCGGGGAGTAACTTCTTGCGAGGCATGACCCATTATTCATCGGAAGTGCTGAGTTCAGCGACTTTTCCGCAGTGAGTGTGCCAAATGGCTCAAAATGAAGGTGAATACACCGAAAGCAACGTGCGCAATATGCCTTTGTGCGACTAAGTTTTATTGCTCATGGAGGCAAAGGGCGATCTCACGGGTTTTACCCTCGCGGGGCGATACCGCATCGTTGGTCGTCGCGGTGCCCCCATCGCTGTTGGCGAAACTCCGCGTGGCATGTACGAAGCCGAAGACATTCGCCTCGGCGGGCAAGTTGCCCTTCGTCTTACTCCGCTCAACGACTTGGTAGAGCCTGGTACCACCAGTCGTAAATCGGTTGGCGACGCTCGACGCGCCATTCAACATCACTTGCAACTGGCAATGTCTACTCAAAGCCCAGCCCTTGCTCCTATCTCCGACTGGGGTGACACCGACATTTTTGGTGTGCGCTGCATTTACACCGTGCTCGGGCAATTGCCCGGCGGAAGCTTGCGCGAAATGTTCGACCGCAACCGCCGCCTCACGCCATCGCAGGCGCTGGTGGTGGGTCTCGACATGTGCCGTGGCCTCAGCGCCATGCATCAGGCGGGCTGGGTTCATGGCGACATTCGCCCGGCAAGCATTGTGTTCGACGCCGAACGGCGGGCACGAGTAGGGGCAATTGACGTTCTTACCCGCGAAACCATTGGCGATGCCGACCTCGAACGGGCTCGTTATGCCGCCCCTGAAGTGGGCCAAGGCGGGGCCCCGTCGGAAAAGAGTGACGTCTATTCACTTGCTTTGGTGTTGGTGGAAGCCCTCACCGGCGAGTTGCCTTTCGCTGGCGACTCGGTGGCAAGCGTGCTCGCTGCGCGTGTCGACAAGTTGTTGCCGGTGTCTGCCGACCTCGGGCCACTTGCCAGTGTGTTGGAACGTGCGGCGCGCCCCGACCCCGAGAGCAGGTTCACTGCTCGTGAATTTGGTGAAGCACTTGTTGCCATTGCGCGCAAAGTTGCACGACCCACGCCAATTGATGTTGTCGGAATTGGTTTCGACGAACTACTGACTCCACTTCCCGTTACACCACCTCCAGTTATTGACCAGGGTGATGCAGGTGAACCAACTGGTGGCATTGTGCGCGCAGTGCAACCCGAACCTGTTGTGATACCGAGCGAAGAACTCACACAAGAAATTGCTCGCGCAAAACTGTCGCGTAAACGCGCATCTAAATATGTTGCCGTTGCAATAGTGCTTGCTTTGCTCGGCGGTGTTGGTGCGGGCTACATGTTGTTACGCAAAGAAAGTTTCCAAGTACCCGTATTGGTGGGCTTGCCTGAAGGTGAAGCACGCAATGCCATTTCCAACTTCAAATGGGATGTTGTAATTCGTGAAGGCCGCAGTGACCAAGTAAAAACTGGCGAAGTCATTAGTTCTGAGCCTGGCGACGGCGTCATGCTGAAAGAAGATCAGTCCATTATTCTCACGGTCTCACAAGGCCCCACATTTTCTACATTGGAAGACTTCACCAATGTGGCGAGCGACGCTGCTCTTGCTCGCATCGACCAATTAGGCCTGGTGCCAAACGTGGCAAAGGTTAATGACGAAGCCGTTGCCGCAGGAACCGTCATGTCGTGGGCAGTTGCCGAGCAACCCACCGCAAAAGCAGGCGAGCAAGTAGTGAAGGGCACCACCATTACTTTGAATGTGTCCGATGGGCCCGCACCACGTGTTTTGCCAACACTTGTTGGGCTCACTACTGCTGAAGCAGAAGCAAAAATCACTGAGCTTGGTTTGGTGTTTGCCGTTGTTGCAGAAGATTTCAACAAAGAAGTAGGCGTAGGTTTGGTTGGTGGGCAGTTGCCAGCAGCAGGCGAAAGTTTGCCGCGTGGTGGCAGCGTCAGCTACTGGGTGTCGAAAGGCCCTCGCATGATTCCAATGCCCGTCATTATTGGTCAATACAAAGCCGCCATTGTAAAACTTCTTTCCGATGCAGGCTTTGTATACGGAACCGAGTCGGGCAAGTCAGAACGCAAATTGAAGAGCGCAACTATTGCGGGTGAGCCAGTAGGTAACGGTAAAGAAGTTCCTGAAGGTTCTACTGTTGATCTCACTTACTACGGCTGAATGTAAATGGATCGTGATTCGACCTTTGTCGACTCTGCTGGAGTAGATGAAGTTTCCATTATTCCGTGGCCATTACTGCGCGGCAAAAAAGTTGTAAAGAAAGCAGCACGACGCATTGGGTTGAATCGTGCATGGGCAACGCTCATTGTTTTGCTCGCGGGCCTTTTCACCGTCAGCTTCACCATCACGGTGTTGGTGGTGTCGCTAGAAACCATTGCAACCGATTTAAAAACAACAACAAGCACCATCAACTGGGCACTCACTGGCCCAATGTTGGCTTTTGGTGTCGTGGGCCCCGCATTCGGAAAAGCGGGCGACCTGTGGGGGCATAAGCGTGTGTTCGTGCTCGGGCTTTTATTTGCGGGCATCTTTGCTGCACTCACCGCCGTTGCATGGAACGCAACAAGCATGATTGCATTTCGTACATTGTCGGCAACTGCGGGTTCGGCAACAAGCCCAAGTGCGCTTTCCTATGTGAATCGCCTCTTTCACCCCGAAGAACGTGTGCGACCTCTTGGCTTTTGGAGCTTCACTACGGCAGGCGCACCCGTTCTTGGCGTGGTTATTGGTGCACCCATTGTGGCTTCAGTGGGTTGGCGCATCATTTTCATTGTGCAAGCGCCACTGTGCATGCTTGGTGTACTTGTTGCCTGGCGTTTGTTGCCAGAAACCGAACGCCTAAAAAATGTGAAGTTCGACATTGCGGGGTCGGTCACGCTCGGCATTGGCACTACGTCGTTATTGCTCTCTATAAACCGTGGACACTCATGGGGGTGGAGCAGTGCGCCAGTGCTCGCACTCATGTTCACCGGGGTCATGGTGCTCATGTTGTTCGTGCGCATTGAACGTCGAGCCGAAGCTCCGCTCTTGCCGCTCAAATGGCTACGCATGCGCAACGTGGTATTTCCTATTTCCAGCCAAGCCCTCACGAACTATGCATACATGGGTGGCTTTTTCGTGATGCCACAACTCATGGACAAAGGTCTTGGCTATTCCACTTCGCACATTGGGTGGTTGGTCATTGCGCGGCCACTCGTGTTCACGATCGTTGCGCCATCGGCAAGTTTTCTCACCGTGCGTATTGGCGAACGACGCAGCGGAATGATTGGCGCATTCGGCGTGCTGTGTTCCATGTTGCTCTTAAGCACTGTTGGCATGGGCACGTCTGACTGGATTATTGCTGCAGGGATGGGTTTGTCGGGCGCTGGCTTAGGTCTTGCCTCACCAGCTTTAACGTCGCTTGTTACCTCTGCGGTGCATGACCAAGATGTAGGAGTTGCCGGAGCAATGCAACAACTCATGACTCAACTTGGCGCGGTAATAGGAACCACGGTGATGATCACCATTCATGAGTCAACAATGAGTAGTGGTGTTATTCAGAGCTATGGCTTCGCGCTCTTGTCGGGTGCATTTGTGGCAGGCCTCGGCATCATTGCCGCTGGAGCCTCTCGCTCGCTTAAGCGGTAATAGCTTTAATTTCAGCGGCAATTGTCACTGCAATTGCTGCAGCGTCACCAGCTTGTGGAATCGCTGTTTGCAGTCCCATAACTTTCATCATGTCACCGTCAATTTTAATTTTCCCCGACATAAAGGCTTGCATCACTGCAGATGGGTCTTGGTCAACAAACAACTTGCTCGCTGTTTCATAGTCGGTGGTCACAGTTGCTTCGGCATTGGCTACTTCGCCGAGCTCTAATGCCATGTCGCCCGAAGAGGTATCAATGAAGCCCTTCACGGTGCCCTCACCAAAGGGTGCCTGAGTAATGACCATATTGATTTTCAACACAACAGTAAGGGGCGGCACCTGATCTTTGTACTTGTCGCGAATTTCGCGAGCAGCGGTAATCCATTCGGCGGTGAGAAATTGATACGTCACGGGAGTCACAATAGTGGGGTACCCGAGAGCCCCGCCTCAGCGAGGTGTGAAATATGTGCTTTGCCCTCAATTGTTTCTACAGGCGTGGTGATATCGCTCGACCAATAGCGTGACGACGAACCAATATCGGAAGCCAAGGTGGCCCCACGATGTGTTGCCAAACGCACATTGGCCCATCGTGCAACGCCGGTGTCGAACATGCCGCCCACCCATGCATCAATTCCTTGCTCGTGGCACTCGTTTAACAATCGCACACATGCGGGGTAGCCAAACTTTGCTGGTTTCAAGGTGATGTCGGTGCACTCGTGGTTGAGCGCTGCATGCAGAGCATCTTCCGTTGTGCGCACGCCTTCATCAAGCGCTACCCGCACAGTGGCAGTGGCAACTAGTGCTTGGTGCGTAGCGGTGTCGTGTGCAGCAAATGGCTGTTCAACAAGGTCGAGGCCCAGTTCATGCAGTGCTGCCACATGTGCAAGGTCGTCTGCGCTGTATGAACCATTGGCATCGGCAACAAGCATCACGTGGTCGGGGAGCGCACTACGCACGGCACGAATGGGTTCAATGTCGTAGTTCGGTGCAATTTTCATTTTGATGCGGCCGTAACCTTCGCGCACTGCAACGGCAGCACTCAGCGATAGCTCATCGAGCGAACCTGTGTTGCCCAGTGTGGCCCCTGCAAGTGCATCGCCAGTTTCACGAGTGGTGAAGCACTGCGTGAAGTCAATGTTGTCGGCACGCAGTTGAGCATCGAGTAGCGCCATCTCGAGCGCGGCAACAGCCATAGGAAAGCGCACCAGAGCATCGGGGTGATGTTCACCAATCAGAGCTCGCAGGTCAAGTGCGCTCATAGGAATTTCACGAGTGGTGAATTGCGATTTCAAGAGAGGGAAAAAGATGTCGGACAGCGCTTCATAGGCGGCATCGGCCGACTCGCCGGAATACGCCGGGTTGTCGGGCGCTCCACATTCGCCCCAGCCCTCGTTCAGTTCCACCAACACCACATTGCGCTCGCCATGAAGCCCATGAGCAGCCTGTACGGGCGAGGTGAGATGTAGTGACACTCGGTGCAGGCGCAGTGAAGCGGGCACCACCGGCGCGAGTCGCGAGAAATCCACGGCTTCACCCTATGGGGTGGCGTATGTCATTGCCGAAATTCTTTACTTTCCATAAAGGGTTTTCCACGCGGGCCCCAGACAAGGCAGACTGTTAGCCCTATGGCACGCATCCTTGTAACTGAAGAAATTGCCGACGGGGGCCTCGAGCGCCTCCGCCAGGCTGGGCACACCGTCGATATTCAACTCGACCTCAGTCACGAGCAGCTCCTCTCTGCAGTGAAGGGCGCCCATGCCCTCATCATTCGCTCGGCAACCGATGTGAACGCCGAAGTTCTTGAAGCTGGCACCGACCTCATTGTGGTGGGTCGCGCAGGTGTAGGTCTCGACAATGTTGATGTTGACACCGCAACACGTCGTGGTGTCATGGTGTGCAACGCACCCGAGTCGAACATTGTTTCTGCTGCAGAACAAACAATGGCGTTGTTGTTGTCGGTTGCACGCAACGTTCCTCAAGCTCACGCTGCATTGGTGCAGGGCCGCTGGGAGCGCAGCAGGTGGGAAGGTGTTGAACTTCTCGACAAAACTCTGGGCATCGTTGGCCTTGGCCGCATTGGCAAGTTGGTAGCAACGCGTGCCGCAGCATTTGGCATGCGCATTGTTGCATTCGATCCATACATTTCTGCCGAGCGTGCACGTCAATTGAACATTGAACTCATGCCACTCGACCAACTTGTTGCCGAGTCCGACTTTCTCACCGTGCACTTGCCAAAGACCAAAGAAACCATTGGCATCATTGGTCGCGAGATGTTCTTAAAGGCAAAGCCTGAACTGCGCGTTATCAACGTGGCACGTGGTGGCATTGTTGACGAAGAAGCTCTTGCAACAGCTGTTAAAGAAGGCCTCATTGCTGGTGCGGCACTCGACGTGTTCACCAAAGAGCCAATGACCGAATCGCCATTGTTCTCCATTCCACAAATTGTGGTAACCCCGCACCTTGGTGCAAGCACCCGCGAAGCACAAGACAAAGCAGGTGACGTTATTGCCGACATGGTGCAGCTTGCACTTGCTGGCGACTTCGTACCTTTCGCTGTCAACATTGATGCAAGTGATGCCAACGAAACTCTCAGGCCGTTCTTGCCACTCGCCGAGCGCTTGGGTCAACTCTTCGCGTCACTCGTTGGTAAAACACCAAGCAGCCTTGAAATTTCGGCCACTGGTGATATTGGCGGCTACGACACACGCATTCTTACGCTCAGTGCATTGAAGGGTTTCTTTGCTTCCATTACTGGCGAGCAAGTCACTTACGTAAATGCTCCACAACTTGCCAAAGATGCTGGCTGTGAAGTGCGCGAAAACAATTCACCTATTTCCACCAATGCCGACTACGTCAACTTGGTCACTTTGAAGTGCGACGGCCACAACATTGCAGCAACTCTGGTGGGCCCACGCCGCGAAGCACGTTTGGTACTTGTAGACGACCACATCACCGACGTACCGCCAGCAAACAACATGCTGGTTGTGCGCAACGACGACCGCCCAGGCGTTATTGGCGTGGTGGGTACCTTGCTCGGAAACGCCACCGTCAACATTGCCGACATGGATGTGGGCAAGGCCCTCAAAGCCGGCACCGCGGTCATGGTTATTGTGCCCACAGCAACGGTTGCTCCCGAGGTCATTACTGCACTACGTGCTGCCCCCGGCATCCTCGACGTCGCAGTCCTCACCGCCAAATAACAAAAAGTGAGCTCGTAGAGAAATTAATCTGCAGGCCGTAGTACCTTTCAATCATGAAGTCGTTTTCGCGCATCGCTGCTCTATGTACAGTGACGTTGCTTCTTGGTGCCTGCGGCTCAAACTCATCAGTTTCTCCCGATACCTCAAGCGTTACTGCCAACTCTGATGCGCCGCTCACTTCCGTGTCGCCTGACGATTCAATTCCAGCAACATCGGTGGCTGCGCAGGAGCAGTTGACCACAATTAATGGAGACTCATTTAACTTAGAGTCGGTCTCACAAGACAAACCCCTGGCGCTGTGGTTTTGGGCCCCTGGTTGAACGGCTTGTAATAACGAAGCGCCCTCGGTCGAGGCCGCCCACCGAAGATTTAAAGGAAAAGTCAACGTTGTCGGTGTTGCTTGGTATGGCGACACAAATAGTTATCAAGACTTTGTCAAGCGACACAAAATCTCATTTCAAAATATTGATGATACTTCAGGCTTTGTTTACTCAAAATTCAACGTTCCTTATCAGCCAGCATGGGTCTTCATCGGTGCTGACGGAGCTGTGAAAAATAGGCAAGGCTCAATGTCGGAAAGCGAAATTGAGTCAACTCTTACAGAATTAGGATCGTAGAAATCAGATAACGCCCCTTTGGTGTGCACTACGCTTGTCATGTGCTGGTTGATGAAGCTATTTATCTCAATGGGGAGCGTCTAGCAGATTGCACCGATGCCCCGGCCGGTGCTTTCCATTGGATTGGCTTGCACGACTCCAGCGTGAACGAACTGCTGAAATATCAAAAGCGGTTTGGCTTCAACGATCTTGCTGTTGAAGATGCCTTGTCTGGAAAACAGCGTCCGAAGTTGGATGTTTATCCAGAACATATTCTCATTGTTCTCAAAACTGTTTCGTACAACGATCAAACAGAGCGCATCATTGTTGGCGATCTCACTTTGTTCGTTGGTCCACAAGTGCTCCTTGCAGTGCGTCATGGCGAGGCGCTTCCTTTGCGGTCTATTCGCGCAGACCTAGAGAATCACCCTGAAAAGCTTCAAGGTGGGCCCTCTGCCGTTGTGCATGAAATCATTGACCGTTTGGTTGACCAATATGTAGACGTAGCCGCAAATTTGGCGGAAGATGTTGAACAAATTGAAGACGATGTGTTCGATGACGAAACTCCTGCGCCTGCATCACGCATGTACTTTGTCAAGCGAGAACTTATTGAGTTCAGTCGAGCAGTGCTTCCTTTAGTCGGCCCCCTGAGCCAGCTGTCTGATGGCACAGTTCCGAATGTGGATCCTGCGTCAGCAAAACTTTTTTCCGACGTGCGTGACCACTTGCTGAAAGTGATAGATGAAGCGCAAGCTCTGAATGAAATTATGGAAGCTGCATTGCACGCAAACCTTGCGCTCATTCAGGTAAAGCAAAACGAAGACATGCGCAAAATTTCTGCATACGTAGGTATTGGCGCTGTGCCCACCATGGTTGCTGGCATATACGGAATGAACTTCAAGCACCTCCCCGAACTGGAGTGGCGTTACGGCTATTTCGTTGTGTTGGGCGCCCTATCAGTGGTGAGCTTTGCTTTGTTCCGCGTTTTTCGCCGCAATAAGTGGCTATAACGCATTAGCAAAGAGTGGTGGCGGCAACGCCAGCGGCTGCTTCAGCGAAATCTTCACCCGACGACGCATACAAAATGGCGCGCGCCGAGTTAATGATGAGCCCGTACCCGTTCGAGGCTCGACCCACACGCATCACGGTTGCGGCATCGCCACCCTGGGCGCCAACGCCAGGAACCAGCAACGGCATGTCGCCAACGAGTGAACGCACCTTTGCCAATTCCTCGGGGTAGGTAGCGCCCACAACAAGGCCAACTTCGCCAAGGCTTGCCCATTCACTCGCAGCGCGGCGGGCAACATGTTCATACAACGGTGCACCATCAATCAGTTGCGTTTGAAAAGTGCCACTGCCGGCATTCGACGTGCGGCACAACACAATGACCCCGCGGCCAGAGTGGGCAAAGAAGGGCTCAAGTGAATCGGTGCCCAAGTAAGGGTTCACCGTTACTGCATGGGCGTTGTAACGCTCAAAGGCTTCGCGTGCATACAGCTTTGCGGTGTCGCCAATATCGCCACGCTTGGCATCCAAGATGATGGGAATGGTGGGGTGAGCATTGCGAATGTGCTCACACACGCGTTCGAGCTGCGCTTCTGCACCAACCGCCGCAAAGTATGCAATTTGCGGTTTAAACGCAC
>Ga0114978_10005236_pt1 | contig 10394 bp, 8 predicted proteins | sample S_140212_EF_Meta_FD_87027 | JGI IMG/M metagenome (GOLD analysis project Ga0114978, IMG submission 87027) | Freshwater microbial communities from Lake Simoncouche, Canada to study carbon cycling - S_140212_EF_MetaG | ecosystem: Environmental > Aquatic > Freshwater > Lake | place: Lake...
CTCTTTATCAGCAAAGCATTTTACCCAATGTGGTTTATATTGGAGGGCCCGCGGAATTTGCTTATTGGATGCAGTGTTCAAAAGCTTTTGAAGTTTGTGGCATTCCAGCTCCAAGAATTCAATTAAGATTTAGTAGTGTTTATTTGGCTTCGGCTGTTTTTAAAAAGCTTGACAAATTAAACCTAACCACAAACGACATGTGGCAATCTTGGGAAGAAATTGAAGCGAAGATTATTCAACAGCAAGCTGAAAAATATACATTAGACAATCATATTGAAAAACTAAATGAGAGTTTTGAAAATGTGCGTCAATCGCTTTACGAAATCAAATCTGTTCAGTTAAAAGAGATCAAAAAGCAACAAGAAGAGATGTTGAAGGGATTGAAGAAGATTTCGGTTGAATTTAAAAATAGTGCTGAAAATAATAGTCAACTTTCAAAAGATTTATTAATAGCGAAAACCTTAAAAAATGAGTATTTTGATGTGCAAAATGCCCAAGAAAGAAGGTTGTTTTGGTTGGAACTTTATTTGAAACATGGATTTTTAGCAAATTCTGAAAATAATATTACCAAAGAGTTAATTTCATTTTTATTGATTCAATAAATTTGAAACAATACTAAAATGAATTATCATTGCAATTCAAAAAAATATGTTAAGTAAAACTTTAGGAAAGGATCTAGGAGCATCGTTGGTGGTGTTTTTGGTGGCTCTTCCACTGTGCATGGGAGTTGCTTTGGCTTCAGGAGGAAATGTAATTCAAGGTATTTTAGCGGGTGTCATAGGTGGTGTTATTGTAGGTGCCATTAGTGGATCTCATGTAAGTGTTTCTGGTCCTGCAGCAGGTTTGATTACAATCATAGAAAGTTCTTTTGAAAGTTTAAAAGAATTAAATGCCGAACATTATTTAGAAGCGTTTGCACTAGCCGTGGTTTTATCGGGTTTGATACAATTAATTTTGGGTGTCATTAAAATGGGTGTCATTGCCGATTTTATTCCAGTGTCAGTAATTAAAGGAATGTTGGCAGCCATTGGTATCATCATGATTTTGAAACAGGTGCCCCATTTGGTAGGGTATGACAAAGATGAATTTGGTGAAGAAGAATTTTTACAACACGACGGTCACAATACATTTTCAGAATTGTTCTTTTCTCTTGAACAATTTACAATGTTGGCTATCATTATAGGGATTATGGGATTGGTGCTCCACTTTTTGTGGGATAATCCAAAATTAAAAGCCTTTAAAATTACTCAAGTTATTCCTGCCTCATTAATTACGGTTATACTTGGTATTTCAATTAATGAATTGGCATTGAAATTTTCGCCTGAATATGCTATCAAACCAGAACATATGGTTTCGGTTCCTGTATTATCAGATTCTGTGAATATTGGAAAATCGCTAAATGGATTATATCAACAATTTAATTTTCCTGATTTTCACTTTATCCAATCTATGGTAGTTTGGAAAATAGCAATATTGTTGGCAATCGTTGCAAGTATAGAATCTTTATTGAGTTTAGAAGCGGGTGATAAAATTGATACACAAAAAAGAACATCACCTGCAAACAGAGAACTCATTGCGCAGGGTATAGGGAATGTTGTTGGTGGATTTGTTGGCGCATTGCCAATAACAGCTGTTGTTGTTAGAACATCGGCGAATGTAAATGCAGGTGCGAAAACTAAATCGAGTACAATTTTCCATGGAATTTGGTTACTTGTATTTGTATTGTTTGCTCCAAAATTAATTAATAGAATTCCACTTTCTGCTTTAGCATCGATATTGATTTATGTAGGTTATAAATTAGCAAAACCAATGTTATTTATTGAGCAGTTTAAAAAAGGAAAGAATGCGTTTTATCCATTTTTGGTAACAATAATTGCCATATTGTTTTCTGATTTGTTAATTGGAATTAGTATTGGTTTATTGTTGGGATTTTATTTTGTAATCAAATCTAATTTTCATAAATCGTTCAATTTGGAACGTGAAGATAATAATGTACTTATTCGTTTTCACCATCAAGCTTCATTCTTAAATAAATCCATTTTGAAACGAAAATTGGCTACGATTAAACCCAATGAATTCGTAGTGCTAGATTTTATAAATTGCACGTTCATGGATCCCGATATATTAGAGATTTTAACTAATTTCATGGCGCATGCCGAGTTGAATAAAATTCATGTTGAAATGAGCTTTTCTAGTGATTCACAAGAAGCAAACATATTGAAAAACATTAAATTACCCTTGAATTATGGAAGATAAAATTAAATTGATGTTGAGTAATCGCGCTTGGGCGAAAGAAAAACTTGAAGGTGATACTGAATACTTTTTAAATTTATCAAAAGATCAAGAGCCTGATTATTTGTGGATTGGTTGCAGCGATAGCCGTGTTCCAGCTAATGAAATCATTGGCGCGCAACCAGGCGAATTATTCGTACACAGAAATATTGCCAATTTGGTTGTTCATACTGATTTGAATTTGCTGAGTGTATTGGAATATGCAGTAACCCATTTGGGCGTTAAGCACATTATTGTTTGTGGTCACACCGGTTGCGGTGGGGTAAAGGCTTCAATGTCTCAAAACAATTTCGATTTGTTAAATAAGTGGTTAAGAAATTTGAAGGATGTTTATTTTCACCACAGATTAGAAGTGGATGCCATAGAAAACGAAGAGGACAGGGTAAATAAGTTGGTTGAAATCAACGTCATAGAACAAGTAAATAACTTAGTGAAAACAAGTGTGGTTCAAAAAGCGTGGAAACATAAACAAGCTCCTAAAATTCACGGGTGGGTTTACGACATGAAAACAGGTTTGTTAAATTCTGTAGTTGAACTTAACCACGAATCGCCAATTGATGAAACTTATAAATTCAGTAATTTGTAATTATTGATTGCTTATTTCGGCCTTTTGGCTGATTTTTTATCAATACGCAGATTGATGATTTCAATGGTAAATGAAAATGCCATTGAAAAATAAATGTAACCTTTATTTATGTGCTGTTGAAATCCTTCAGCTAATAGCGACATACCAATCATAACTAAGAAAGAAAGAGCTAGGATTTTTATTGATGGATTATCATTTACAAAATTAGCAATTGGTTTGCTTGCAATCAGCATAATAATCATAGAAATAACAACAGCGGCTATCATAACCCAAAGTTCTTTTGCCATTCCAACTGCTGTAATAACACTGTCTAAACTAAAAACAACGTTTATTAAAATCATCTGCATAATAATACTAGACCAACCTTTTGCTGAAGTTCTATCTTTGATTTCTTCTTCAACACCTTTCATTTTTTCATGAATTTCATGAACACTTTGGTATAACAAAAATAATCCCCCAACAATTAATAATAAATCCTTACCACTGATTGGGTGGTTGAATAAATTAAACAAAGGAGTTTCTTGGCGTTGGATAAAGTTCAAACCGAACAACAAGATAATTCTAACAACCATACCCAAAACTAAACCCATTGTTCTGGCTTTGCTTTGTTGATCTGCGGGCACCTTGGCCGCTAAAATTGAAATAAAGATGATATTATCAATACCCAAAACAATTTCTAAGATTGTTAGGGTTAATAAACTAATTAGTGCTTCGTTCATTGTGTTGCAAATATAGATTGAATTGGTTGTTTTGGCGAAATCCAATTAGATGAAAATTGGTTTTTAAACCATGTAATTTGTCTTTTGGCGTAATTTCTTGTGTGTTGCTTGATATTTTCTATCGCTTTCTCTTGGCTACAGAGGTTATTGAAACTTTCAAATAACTCAGAATATCCTACAGTTTGAAGTGCTTTTAATTCTTGAAATGGAATCAATTCTCTCACTTCGTGAATCAAACCATCTGCAACCATTTTTTCTACCCGTTCATTAATTCTACGGTATAAATTATCTCTATGGTAATCAATACAATAGAAGTCAACTTTTGCATCGCTTGGAATTGTGCTGGTTTTTTTGTATATTTCACTAAGTGGTTTGCCGCAAAGTAAAACCAATTCTAAGGCTCTTTTTACTCTTGAGGGATTATCGAGCTTTACAAAATCTGCAGCGTTGGGGTCGATGGCCAAAAGTTGCTCTTTTAATCCCCACAAACCAATTTCTTTGAATTTTATTTCAATGGAATCTCTAAGCGCTTCGTCTGTTTCTGGAAATTCATCAAGTCCCTCCAATAAAGCCTTGATATATAATCCTGTACCTCCACAAATTACGGCAGAACCGTAACTGTCGAGTAATTGATTCAAAACAAGTTGTCCTTGCTTTTGAAAGTCACCGGCATTAAAATGTTCATGAATTGAGGTACAAGAAACAAAATGATGATAGATTTCACTGAGCTCAGAAATAGTAGGTTTGGCAACGCCAATATTCAATTCTTTGTAAATTTGACGGCTATCGGCATTGATTATTTCAGTGCCTAACTTTTTAGCAACGTCAATGGCAAGTTGTGTTTTCCCCGAGGCCGTAGCCCCTCCAATAACAATAATTCGCCTATTTGAAGACATTAAGGTTGTTTGTCTTCAACAAAGCCATCCATGTCCATTTCATCGGTGCTGTCGCCGTATGATTTGAAGCCCAATTCATCTTCGTCCTCGTCATCGCTGTCGTCTTCATCAACTTCAAGTTCACTCAATTCGGCAGTTAATTCATTTTTGATTCCTTTGGTGGCCAATATTTTCGCAGCCAAGGCGTCGAATTCATTGTCGTCGAGTAATTTAAATTTGCTATCTTCCCTTTGACGCGGTGCTTTTCCCTCAGATTTGAACAAATTAGGGTAGGTAAGCTTAGGGTCTGAATCGGCAATTGATAATAATTCAATGTTCAGTGTCCAATTTGCCAAATAATCAGTAACATAAATAAACCTTTGGTGTGGGTCGTTTACATACTCTCTCAACTTCGCATTGTGCATCAATACTATTGGAATTTCATCTTCTGATCCTTCATTATCGCTCATGTCTTCTAACATGATTTCAAACAAACGCTTCCATTTGGCATCGCTTACATAAAAACTCGCAAGTTCTTTTTTATCGAAACCAATTGCATCTTGAATAGCGTTATGAAAGTCAAAAAAAGTAGTAGATGGTTTTGCGTCAACCCATCTAATGATATCCTCTTGGTTTTCAAACCAAATTTTAAAGCGATAGACCATTTCATGCAAAATTAGTTATTCCGTTTGAATTTTACCCGAAATATCACAGATTTCACTTATTTTCGTGTGTTTATATGAAAAAATGGTTGGTGGTTTTGGTGTTCATAGGCTTGTGTGGTCAATTGAGCGCGCAAAAAAGTGCTGAAAATAAGGAAGAGGTTTACTATGGTGATGTGCGTGGATTCATTTATAATGAACAAAGTGGAGACCGTATGCCAGGTGCAACAGTTTATATTGTTGAAGCCAACCGTGCTGCCGTTTCAGACCAAGATGGATTTTATGCACTAACAAATATCAAAACAGGAAACGTACATGTAATTTGTTACGCCGCCGGGTTTGATACCATATTAATTCCAAATTTGACCGTTTTTCCAGGATCTAATGTTAAGAGAGATTTCTTTTTGAGTCCCTCCGATAAAGAAGGAAATATTGGTAAAATTGACCAAGTAGATATCATTGCAAAATCAAAAAATAAAAATCCAAACATTTCTGTTCAATCGGTTGATGCCAAAACCATATACAAAATGCCTGCTGTAGGCGCTGAGCCCGATATCATTCAGTACTTGCAAGTTTTACCAGGAGTTGTTTTTAGCGGAGACCAAGGTGGTCAACTCTACATTCGTGGCGGATCTCCTGTAATGAACAAAGTAATGTTAGATGGAATGACCATTTACAATCCTTTTCACTCAATTGGTTTATTTTCGGTATTTGAAACTGATTTGATTCAAACAGCCGATGTGTATTCAGCTGGATTTGGAGCAGAATACGGAGGTAGGATTTCGGCTGTTGTTGATATCAAAACCCGCGATGGAGATAAAAAGAAATTCAAAGGTAAAGTTGGATTAAGTACGTTTTCAACCAAAATGTTGCTTGAATTTCCCTTGAAAAAATTTAAACCCGGAGAAGACAACAGTACATTGGTTGTTTCATACAAGAATTCGTTCTTGAAACAATCATCACGTTTATTTTATAATTATGCAAATCCAAGTAAGTTACCTTACACCTTTGGTGATCTATTTGTAAAATACGGATCAAACTCAGCAAGTGGAGGTTATACCAAATTGTATGCGTTTAACTTTAGCGACAATGTAGATTTTCCAACATCAACCAGCTATGCATGGAATTCTTATGGTTTTGGAGGGAAGTTTTTGGTAGTACCAGAGCAATCTAAAACCAAGGTAGACGGCTACTTTCTTTACAGCAATTACGACATTGAGCAAAAAGAACTCGATGGTAAACCAAGAAGCAGTAGTATCGGTGGGTTTAATATGGGTATGAATTTTTCATACAATTTCAAGAAAGACGAATTGAAATTTGGAATGGAAATCAATGGGTTTAGAACCATTTTCTCTATTTATAATTCAAACGACCGATTTATTTCTCAAGATGAAAGTACCACTGAAATCAATGGTTTTGCCAATTACAAGTTTGTTAGAAAACGTTTCGTTGCCAATTTGGGTTTAAGAGGTCAATATTATGCGTCATTGAGCAATCAAAGTCTTGAGCCAAGATTCCAAATTAGATACAATCCATTTGGTGGATTGGGAATCAAGTTTGCTGCTGGTAAATATTCTCAGAATTTATTGTCGGCAATTAGCGATAGGGATGTTGTAAATTTATTTTATGGTTTTTTGTCTGGTCCGGATAATTTGCCAAAGTCATTTAATGGACAAGATTTAACGCATAAACTTCAAACTGCAAATCATTTTGTATTTGGTTTTGATTATGTACTTAAAAAACATTCTACGTTCAATTCTGAAATCTTCTTGAAGGATTTTACCCAGATTACCAATATCAACCGCGACAAATTGTTTGATAACGACGAGTTTAACTTAGATAAGCCTGCGAATTTGCGTGAGGATTTTGTAATAGAAACAGGAAAAGCTTACGGTGGAGATATTTCATATAAATACAGTAATAAAGGTTGGTATGTTTGGATGGTTTACTCGTTAACTTGGGTTACCCGTTTTGATGGAGTAAATACCTATCAGCCTACGTTTGATCGCCGACATAACGCCAATGCCATGGTTTCTTACGAGTTTGATAAGAAAAACCCAACAGAAGTATCATTGCGTTGGAATTTTGGTTCTGGATTTCCGTTTACCCAAACCCAAGGATATTACGAGAAGAATAGTTTTTCTGGTGGAATTAGTACAGATTATACTTCTGGAAATGGAAGCCTAGGAATTGTATATGCTGGCTTGAATCAAGGTCGTTTGCCTTATTACCACCGTTTAGATTTCTCAGTAAAAAGGACATGGAAGTTGGTTGATAAACGTGAATTCAATTTGATTTTCAGCATTACCAATGTCTATAACCGTAGCAATATCTTCTATTACGATAGAATCAAAAATATCCGTGTAGACCAATTGCCAATTCTACCTGCATTGGGTGTGAATTATAGTTTCTGATAAATTACATTGAAATTGTAATTACAATGTAATAACTTTGTAATTATGGTGGTTGTGAAAATTATTCAAATTGGCAATTCAAAAGGAATTAGAATTCCCAAACAAGTATTGGAAGAATTTGATTTAGATGAAAATTCCGAAATTGAATTGGATACCAAAGATGGTAGCATCATTTTAAAACCCAAAAATTACCCCAGAAACAATTGGATCGCTCAATTTCAAGTAGCGCAAGCGGTTTATGAAAAGCCTGAAGTTCAAAAAGATGCGTTTATTGAACTCTCCAACGAATTTGATGAACAGGAGTGGATATGGTAGTTCAGAGATTCGAAATTTGGTGGGTGAATTTAGATCCTACAATTGGCAGTGAAGTAAAAAAGATTAGACCCTGCTTGGTAGTTTCTCCCAATGAAGTGAATCAGTATTTAAATACAGTTACAATAATTCCATTAACCTCAACTGTAAAATTATATCCCACAAGATTAAATTGCATCATCCAAGGCAAACAAAGTCAATTGGTTCTTGATCAAGTAAGAAGTATACATAAGTTGCAATTGAAATCGAAAATGATGGATTTGCCAATTGAATATCAACAGCCAATTATTTCGATGATTTTAGAATATTTCAAGCTTTAACTTATTCCACCACTTTTTTCATGTTCTGAAGCTTTAGTAATGCTTCAACAGGCGTAATGGCATTGATGTCAATTTGCTTCAATAATTTCTTAAGTTCAATAAATATTGGGTCTTCAGTTTGGAACATGTTCATTTGATACACAGGTTTAGACTCCATTTGTTTCAGCGATTGACGCTGATTTTGCTGGGTTCTTGATTTTTCTAACTCTAGCAAAATTTCACTGGCTCTGATTAGTACGGGATTGGGAATTCCTGCCAATTGAGCAACGTGAATACCAAAACTATGTTCGCTGCCACCGCGTTTGAGTTTTCTTAAGAAAACAATCTGGTTTCCTTGCTCTCTGATTTCAATATGGAAGTTCTTTATCCCTTCTAATTTACCTTCAAGCTCATTTAACTCGTGATAGTGGGTAGCAAATAACGTTTTCGGTTTGAAATTATGGCTTTGTAAATATTCGGCGATGCTCCATGCCAAACTCACACCATCGTAAGTGCTGGTTCCTCTGCCAATTTCATCGAGAAGCACCAAACTGCGTTCGCTGATGTTATTCAAAATGCTTGCAGTTTCGCTCATCTCAACCATAAAGGTACTTTCTCCTAAGCTAATGTTGTCGCTGGCACCAACCCTGGTGTAGATTTTATCTACCAACCCAATTTCGGCTTTCGAGCAAGGTACAAAACATCCAATTTGTGCAAGCAAAACAGACAATGCAGTTTGACGTAAAATTGCACTTTTACCACTCATGTTGGGTCCAGTTAAAATAACCATGCGTTGGTCGTTATTGTTCAGAGAAATATCATTGGGTATATAACTTTGATCTGGTGGCATTTGACTTTCAATTACAGGATGTCTAGAATTCTTCAATTCTAAGCCAAGTCCCTCATGAATAATAGGTTTGCAATAATTTCTGTCTACTGCCAATTGCGCAAAACCTACCAAAACATCCCATTCAGCCACCAATTGCGCATCATTTTGAATGGGTTGAACCATAGAAGAAATACTTTCAATTAATGCTTCCCAAAGCTGCGCTTCAAGGGCAAGAGATTTATCTTCTGCAGATAAGATTTTCTCTTCGTAAGTTTTAAGTTCAGGGGTAATGTAACGCTCTGCATTGCTTAAGGTTTGTTTTCTAATCCATGTTTCTGGCACTTTGTCTTTGTGCACATTGGTTACTTCCAAATAATATCCAAACACATTGTTAAATCCAATTTTGAGGGACTGTATGCCGGTTTCCTCACTTTCACGGTGTTGAATTTCAATGAGCTTGTCTTTTCCATTGGTAGTAAGATCACGCAATTCTGCCAATTCTTCGTTTACAGACGACAAGAAAACACCGCCTTTGCTGAGAACCATGGGTGCATCTGGCGAAATTTGGCTATCAATGATATGGCGCAACGCGCTGTGGTCGGATATTTTTTGAGCCGCTTCGGCCAACGCGGGGAACCCACTTTCTAAAAACGATTCCTTTAAATTAGTGACTGCCGCCATGCTCCGCGACAAATGCAGCAACTCTCTAGCATTGACACGTTTCAAGGCTACTTTAGATATCAAGCGTTGTAAATCGCCAATGTCTTTTAATTTATTGGCACTGTGCAACAATAATTTCTGATTTTTAACAAATGTTTCAACCAGGTTTAATCTGTTTTCAATGGCTTTTTGGGTTTTCAAAGGCAACAAAACCCAATTTCGCAAAAGTCTTGCACCCATAGGAGTAGAGGTTTGGTCAATGATTTCCATCAAACTCTTTCCCTCAGGATAAATAGGACGAACCAATTCTAAATTGCGAATGGTAAAACCATCGAGCCAAACATAATTTGATTCATCCAAACGAGAAATCTTTTGAATGTGCCCTGTATGGTGATGGTGGGTAATATCGAGGTATTGCAATGCCGCACCTGCCGATAATATGGCACTTTGCAAATCGGCAATTCCAAAACCTTTTAATCTCTTTGTGTTGAACTGTCTGTTTAGTTTTTCTTCGCAATAGTCGGCTTGGTAAACCCAATCTTCTAAAAACTGAAATGAACTTGGTTTTCCAAAGGTATCAAAAGCATCTTGGCTAATTTTTTTAGGCAAAACCCATTCTGCCTGTCTAACACAAGAAATCATTTTTTCAATAAACATCGGATCTCCTTGCTTGCACTGGAAATCACCGGTACTGATGTCTAACAACAATAACCCCCAAACATCATTTACCCTAGAAATAGAAGCCA
>Ga0114978_10005239_pt1 | contig 10392 bp, 6 predicted proteins | sample S_140212_EF_Meta_FD_87027 | JGI IMG/M metagenome (GOLD analysis project Ga0114978, IMG submission 87027) | Freshwater microbial communities from Lake Simoncouche, Canada to study carbon cycling - S_140212_EF_MetaG | ecosystem: Environmental > Aquatic > Freshwater > Lake | place: Lake...
CAAGCCTTTGGTCACCTCATTCGATCCCGAGAAAGACTCAAACGTTCTCTGGAAGAGCGATGAGGCCGGCGGCATCTCCACGCCGGTGATCATGAGCGGCAAGCTCTTCACGCTTGTTCGACATCAACCCGGCACGCACCAAGAGGCCGAGAAGGTGGTCTGCTTGGATGCAGTGACTGGGAAAAAACTCTGGGAGAACATCTTTCAGGTGTATCTGTCGGATGTGCCGGCCGAACGCGTTGGCTGGTCGAGCATCGTGGCTGACCCTACCACGCACACCGTCTTTGCGCACGGCGTATGCGGCGCATTCACCGCAATCAATGCTGCCACTGGTGTCACGCTGTGGAACCGTTCGCTCCACGAGGAGTTTGGTTTTCTCTCCACCTACGGAGGCCGCACAAATATCCCTGTGGTGTTTGAGGATCTTGTCATCGCCAGCGCCGTTGTGACCGGCTGGGGAGACACGGCCCGCCCGGCGCACCGCTTTCTCGGCATGGACGTTCGCACAGGCGAAGTGCGGTGGACCAACGGCACCAAAGAACTCCCCGAAGACACCACCTACAGCACTCCGTTCCTCTCCACGCTGGGCGGCGAAGCGGCGATGGTCTTCGGATCGAGCGACGGTAGCGTCTGGAATTTCCAGCCTCGCACCGGGAAGGCCGTCTGGAATTTCAAGCTCTCCCGCCGAGGTCTCAATGTGGCGCCACTCGTAGACGGCGACACGATCTACATTTCGCAGGCCGAGGAAAATCTCGACAATACAACGATGGGTTCGGTGACTGCCTTCAAGGGAATTGGTTCTGGCGACATCACTGACACAGCGGCGATCTGGCAGAAGAAGGGGGTCATGGATGGCCGCTCCATGCCAGTGCTGCTGGGCCAGCGACTCTATTGCGTGGACGATGGGGCGAAGGTGTACGGCTACGACAAAGCGACGGGCCAGCAGGTTGGCCGGCCGCACAAACTGCTCGGCACAATCGTGCGAGGCAGTCCTCTGGTGGCTGGCGGCAAACTCTACATCTGCTCGACCGGGGGATGGCACGTGCTCTTGCCAACGACCGACGGCCTCACGGTTGTCAATCGCATGCGGTTGGATGAGGACGACGAAGTGACGGCCTCTCCAATCGCGTGGAATGGCAGAATCTACCTGACAACGGGGGCTAGGCTCTATTGCCTCGGCGATGCATTGGCCGGAGCATCGACTGGAGATGGTGTGCCATTGCCTGCTGGAACTCTGACTGCTGCGGCTTCCCGCACGCTTCCTCAGCAAATAGCGAAGGCCACGGCAGGATCGCCCGGAAAACCGGCGTGGGTGCAGGTGATACCTGCCGAGGCACAGATGGCCGCTGGGGATTCGCTGCAGTTCACCGTCAGGCTGTTTGATGCCGGCGGCCGATTCATCAAGGAATGCCCGGCTGATTTTTCGGTTGATCAAGGCGCAGTCACGCCACAGGGTCGCTACACATCGCCCCCTGGCAAGCACAGCGGCGCAATCGTGACAGCAAAAGTAGGTTCGCTCGAAGGCAAAGCCCGCGTGCGGTCAATGCCCCCGTTGCCGTGGGCATTTGATTTCGAAGACATCTCGCTTCTGCCCAATCCCAAGGGCGGTCCTCCGCGAGGCGAGCCGCCGCTGCCGTGGATTGGCATGCGATACCGCTACGTGGTGAGGGATGTTAACGGCTCCAAGTGCCTCGTGAAAGTGACAACGATCCCCAAGGGCACGCGGAGCCAAGGCTGGATCGGGCCGATCGAACTGCACGACTATCGAGTGCAGGCCGACTTTCGCGCGCAGGAAACGGGTGTCGATGTGTCGGGGAATCCGACACCTCTGGAAAAGGCCCGAATGCCCGACATGGGGCTCGTAGCTCAACGGTACACGCTGGATCTGATGGGCGCCAGCCAGCAACTCCAGGTGCGATCGTGGCCGTCGCAAGTGGCCACTCACTTTTCCAAGACGATCCCCTTTGCGTGGGAGGCTGGCCGCTGGTACACGATTCAATTCGAGGCACGCACCGGCATCGGCTCGCACGCGGCATCCGCTTCGGGCAAGCCTTCTGCGAACGCCATTCTGCGAGGCAAAGTCTGGCGGCGCGGCGAATCCGAGCCCAAGGAGTGGACCATCGAGGGCATTCACGAGGCTGGTAACCTGCAAGGCAGCCCTGGCTTCTTTGGCAACTCAAAAGACTCTGAAATCTTTATCGATAACGTGTTGATCACCCCCGTTTCGCAGGAGCCATCCACGCAGTGATACGCACCACCATGAAAACCCTGAAAAAATTGCGAACACTGAAAACTTTTTGTGTCTCCACCCATCTCCCGAGCCTGCTGCTCAGTGTGTGCCTGTTCTGGACCACTGTCCGGGCCGAGACCCCCAACTGGAATCAGTGGGGCGGATCGCCCTCTCGCAATAACACGTCTGACGCCAAAGACATTGCCTCCGAGTGGGCCACCGGTGATTTCGACGATGACACGGGCCTTTGGCTTCCCAAGACGAGCACCAATATCGCCTGGGTCGCTCCCCTTGGGAGCCAGAGCTACGGGAATCCTGTGGTGGCTGGCGGCAAGGCATATGTCGGCAGCAATAATGGCAAGGGATATCTCAAACGCTATCCGGCCGCGATTGACCTGGGGTGCCTGCTGGCCTTCGACAGCAAAGACGGTTCATTTCTCTGGCAGGATTCGAGCGAAAAGCTGCCCACCGGTCGCGTGCACGATTGGCCGCTGCAGGGGATCTGCTGCGCACCACTGGTCGAAGGAGATCGGCTCTGGTATGTGACCAGCCGTGGCGAAGTGAAGTGCCTCGATACCGAAGGCTTTCGCGACGGCGAGAACGACGGCCCGTATACCGCCGAGAAGGAACAGGGGAAAGACGAAGCGGACGTTGTCTGGTTGCTCGACATGATGAAGCAGCTTGGAGTCTCGCAGCACAACATGTGTTCCTGCAGTGTTACCAGCAATGGCGATATGCTTTTTGTGAACACGAGCAACGGCGTCGACGAGGGGCATCTCAATCTGCCAAATCCCAATGCCCCTAGCTTTTTGTGCCTCGACAAACGCGATGGCAAAGTGCTCTGGTCTGACGGTTCGCCCGGCTCAAATGTTTTGCATGGGCAGTGGTCCAGTCCAACCTACGCCGACATTGGTGGAGTGCCGCAGGTGCTCTTCGGGGGTGGCGACGGATGGCTCTACTCGTTTGACGCGCGAGGCGAGGCTTTTGACGCGAAGGGCGAAGGAAAATCGTCGGCTGTCGGCTCCTCTCGAGCCAAGTTGCTCTGGAAGTTTGACTGCAATCCCAAGGAATCGAAATACACGCTCGGCGGCCGAGCCGATCGCAATCACATCATTGGCACGCCGGTCGTCCACAAAGGGCTTGTTTATATCGCCGTCGGTGAGGACCCCGAGCACGGCGAGGGAGTGGGCCACTTGTGGTGTATCGACCCAACAAAACGAGGCGACACGAGCCCCGAATTGGCTGTCAGCCTCAAAGACCCAACCACCCCCCTGCCCCATCGCCGTAACCAGGCCGTGATCAAGGAGCAGGGCGAAGTTGCCCGGGCCAATCCCAATTCGGCGGCCGTCTGGCACTACCCTGGCTTCGACGCCGATACCAACGGCAAACTGGACTTTGAAGAAACCATGCATCGCACCTGCGGCACCGTTGCAATCAAAGATGGGTTGCTTTTTGTGGCCGACTTCAGCGGCCTCTTCCACTGCCTTGATGTCGCAACAGGCCAACCCCACTGGACGCACGACATGCTGGCTGCCAGTTGGGGATCTCCCTTGATTGTCGACGGAAGGGTGTACATCGGCGATGAAGACGGCGATATCTCGGTGTTTGAACTTTCACCTAAAAAAAATCTGTTGCGTGAAATCAACATGGGCAACAGCGTTTACTCCACGCCGATCGTGGCCGGCAACACGCTCTACATCGCCAACAAGAGCCACCTGTTCGCAATCCGCAAAAAAGACGATTAGGATTCCCGATCCGTCAGCAGGTGGATCGCTCTAGCCATCGATCCTGTTTACGTCACATGTATTGTCAAAGGAGTTCCCATGCGTTGTGACAACGTCCGCGCCCCCTCTGCCCACAGGCTGGCGAGAAAACTGCTCCTTGGAATGGCCTGTGCGCTCTTGGCAATCCGTTGCGGTTGGCCCGCTGCGTGTCTGGCAGCCGACGGTCCGCTTCCACCGAGCCAGACTGCGCCCAGCCAGATGCCACTCGGCAAACTGGTGCGGGATGCAAAGCGGATCGTTTTCTTAGGCGACAGCATCACATACGACGGCCGCTGGGTGGCGATCCTGACTGCGTGGCTGGAATCCTGTGGAACGACCGCCGAAGTGATCGATGTTGGACTCAGTAGCGAAACTGTCTCGGGGCTTACGGAGAACGGGCACGCCGGCGGGAAATTTGCGCGGCCGGATCTGGCAAATCGTCTGGGGAGCGTCCTTCGCGTGACACGGCCGGACCTGGTATTTGCGTGTTACGGAATGAACGATGGGATCTATCAACCGCTTGACAAAGAGCGATTCGCGAAGTTTCAGGATGGAATCAATCGCTTGCATGCGACTGTTGAGCAGTCCGGCGCCACGATCATCCACCTCACACCGCCTGTCTACGACGGACGGCCCGACAAGCAACACCCCGCCGGCCAGGCCGATTACGACGCTGTGCTGGCCGAATATTCGAAGTGGCTGGTTTCAAAACGTGCCGATGGCTGGATGGTCATCGATGTGCATGGCCCCATGAAAGAATCGCTGCAAGCCAAGCAAGCCATCGATCCAGCGTTCACATTCTCTCCCGACGCAGTCCACCCCAGCGATCTGGGCCACTGGGCGATCTGCCGAGCAGTGCTCCAGGGACTCGGCGACAAAGCGGCCGGTGCCAACGAATCCCCGTTAGCACTTGCCGCCTTTCTGCCGGAAGTGATGTCCCGGTTGAAGGTGCTACGAGATGCGTATCTGGCGGCGGCAGGCCACAGCCGTCCTGGCGTTCCCGAGGGGTTGCCGCTGGCTGAAGCCGAGGCACAGGCCAGGCAACTCACCGAATCGCTCCGCTCCCGACGCATCTATCTCAACGGCGAAAAACTCCCCAGCGGCGAGTGGAAGGCATCCATCCAATGGCCGCAGCCGCGCGTGGTCGATCCTGGTCCGGCGCCGGCAACGCCAGCGGTTGTGCCACCGGATGCAGTTGTGCTCTTTGATGGCCAGAGCCTTGGGCAGTGGAGTGGTGGAGAAAAATGGTCGGTGGCTGGTGGAATTGCCACGGTGCAAGGAGGCAGCATCCAAACCAAGGCGAGCTTCGGAGATTGCCACATACACATTGAGTTTCGCGCGCCTTCTCTGGTAACAGGCACAGGCCAAAGCCGCGGCAACTCGGGTGTCTATCTGATGGGCCGCTATGAGATTCAGATCCTCGACTCCTTTGAGGATGGCACCGATGGCCCAAAGACGTATCCCGACGGCCAGTGCGGCGCGCTCTATAAGCAACAACCGCCAGCGGTCAACGCCTGTCGGAAACCGGGCCAGTGGCAGACGTACGACATCCTCTTTACGCGGCCGCGATTTTCTGCCGATGGATCGCTGGAGCGTTCGGGCTGCGTGAGCGTGCTCCACAACGGCATCGCCATTCATTCCAACACTATCATCAAGGGCACCACAGCTTGGCACGAACCCCCGGCCTACAAACCGCACGCCGATGCCCTGCCGATCACGCTGCAAGAGCACGGCAACCCGGTGCAATTTCGATCCATCTGGGTTCGTCCATTCGAGCCAGCGGCACCCCGTTGAGTCGATGCCTTGTGGCTCTCAGTGTCGGCCGTGGCTAAAATTGGCTGACGGTGGCTATGGGGGCCTTCGCCCGCGAGAGGCCTAGAATGGCCTAAAAAGCCTTCACTTTTCGGTTCTTTGCGACCGACCGAGGAACCTGCTATAGTTTCCGCCGGTTGGTTCGGACGACGTGCCTCGTAGCTCGGTTACTGAATACTCTTGCCGCTGCTCCCTGTTCTCGCCTTTACCGCCTGGCGGACCGCCACTTATGGTCCATTTCGACGCGACCCCGAAAACATGTTTGGGTCGCCGGTAGGAGTTGATTTTTCATGGGTAAGAAACTGTACGTGGGCAACTTGGCTTACAGCGTTACGAACGACATTCTGGAACAACTGTTCTCTGAGTTCGGCACGGTAGTAAGCGCGCAGGTCATCCAGGATCGCGACACTGGTCGGAGCAAGGGCTTTGGCTTTGTCGAGATGCAGGCGGATGATGCTGCTCAGAAGGCGATCAGTGCTATGAACGAGAAGGAGCACGATGGCCGTGCCCTGACCGTCAACGAAGCCAAGCCCCGCGAGAGCGGTGGTGGCGGCGGCGGTGGTGGTGGTCGTGGTGGCTACGGTGGTGGCGGCGGTGGCGGTGGTGGCGGCGGTCGCCGTTACTAATCACTGTCCTTCAGCATTAGTGCCTTTCAGCACATGGTGAACAAATGAGCCGGGGAGATCGTTCAACGCGATCTCCCCGGTTTTTTTTGCTCTCACTTTTTTATTTACTCTCGCTTGCGCCAGCCCAAAGCCACCCAGCCATCTTTCTGCGCCACAAACTGCTCCATCGGTAACGGCCCTGCCACGGCAAGCTGCCCCTGCAGTTCGAGCGGTTCGATATCCAAGACTTCCTTGAACACCTTCCCAAACCGCTTCTGCAAAATACGTCGCAGGGATGTCTGGGCGACGGTGAGCTTTTCGCCACCGCCTGGCACGAATCCCGGCGGGTAGATCTGCACGTCGCCGTCACGCACAAGCCGGATCGTGCCGGCTGCTGGCTCGATCCGATAGGCTGTCGATATGTCCATGGCCGGAAACTCTCGCTCGCCGGAAGTGTACCTACTGCCTCGCACCGTCAGCTTCACGCGTCCATTCTCGGCATCGATTTCAACAGGGCGTCGACTGGCAAACGTGATCGACCAATCGGGCTGATCCGGGTCACTTTGCAAGGATTCATGCAGCGCGCCGCCGCTTCGCTCCTCCGCTATTTTTTTCACGTCGGCCTGTGTAATCGTGCGACCTCCGAGAGCAATTTCCGCAGCGTTTCCAACGAGGGTCTCGTGCAACCGCACCGAGAGCACGTTCTCGGGATCAACTGCCGGTGGCGCCGTGAAGGCTGCAATCTGATCGGAAAGGGCTTTGCGTGCCACCACCGAAAGACGCGAGTCGCTGGTGTTGATTTGAAGCATTTCCGGAAACCAGCCTCGCTCCTGCAGTGGCCGACGAAACTTCGTTTGATAATCGCTCGCCGCCTTTGCGATGGCGCCCGATGTCTGCTCCTCAAATTGGCTGCGCACACGATCGCGGGCTTTCTGTCCAGCAATTGCTTCGGCGTGAGGCCGCATCTCCGCAATTTTACGAGTGGCCATTTTTTCAATGAATCGCTTGCCAAAACGGCTGGCAATCGACATGCCTGTTGTGGATGTACTGGCCGAGGCGTGGGCCTCTACTGGCAGCGACGACACTCGCTGTTCATCCACGATGATCCGCTTGCGAGCACTCAGCCGAGTGATGCCGTTTGTGCACACAGTCACAGGCCCCTTCGTCCCGGCGGTAGTCGAGTGGTTTGTGGCGTTGAATGTGATGTCCACAATCGCGCGATCATTCGAGGGCACAAAATCGAGTAGCACTAGCCCCCTTGTGTGGCCCACCCCTCGGATGCGAGTGCCGAGCACCGTTTCGTTGACTGAGGCCGACTGATCGATCATGCGGTTCACGGCAGCACCCAGCAGATTTTCATCTACGTCCAGAAAGAGGTTGGGCCGACTGAAGGCGCTTCGCACCCGAGCGACTGTCGCAGGAGCCTGTGCGGATTCCTCCAGCTTTGCCAATAGCCCGCCCACCGACTCCAGTGCCTCCGTCGTTCCGGTGGCAGCACCGGCGGCTACAGCCGCTGCAAGCTTTTCAATCCGCTGAGCGTAGACCGCTTGCGCCGCAGGATTCTGCGCCGCATCGGCGGCTTCTGCATACGCAGCCACAGCACGACGCACCGCCACAAATTGATGCATATCGAGGCCGTTGCTTCCGGATTCAAACAGCGATTGGAGCCTGCGCAGAATGGCTGGGTCGGCTTTTTTTCCTGGCGAGGCCTGGGCCGTCAGCGAGGGCCAATCGAGGTATCGTTTCCAGTCGGCCCCACTGGGACTGTGGCCCAGCAGTTTTTCCAGCGGCCCAATCGCACCCCGAAGTTTGGAGGCCGCCGAGTTAAGCGAAGCCTCCGAAACAGGCCGAAACGCTTCGACTGCGCCGAGCGGATGCTGGGCTAGCGAGGCCAGATCAGTAGCGTGTGCAGCACACTCAAGCGTGGCGACAAGGCCCATGCCGCACAGTACAACCACGGTTTGAAATCGTTTGAAAAGCCGTACGTCCATGAATGGGTTGCCTGTCTGTTGCGATCGGTGTGGGAGGGGGGGACAGAAGCGGCCGAGTTTAGTCTGATTGAGTAAATTTCCTCCACAGCAGGCCTTCCGAGAGCGGGTCAGGTGTCATTTCTTTGCTGAAAATCGAATTTTTTGACATCGGCCGCAAAGAACTGAAGCGACTCACGTTGTGACGCAGAGCCCTCGACGTAAGTGCTGTAAAATCGTTGCAACCCACACCCCTTGCGCAACCCACACCCCTTGCCAATATGGGCCGTCGGGCATTCAATCGGGTCCCTCGATGGTTGCGTAACGACACGACCACCCACCCCCCGATCGCTCGACACCATTCAGCCTATTCAAAGAGAGGTCTTCCATGTTGCTGATTTCCGCACTGATTAACGTCCCTCGTCAAACACTTGCGCAACAGAGGCTCAACTGGATCGCGGCCGGGACGTTTACATGCGCCACGGCTCTGCTGGCAGCGACTCCACACGCCATGGCCGCCGAAGGGCAGCAGGATGTGCGGCAGGAAAACAACTACTCCGAGGCCACCGCATTGGCCAAGCAACTCCAAGCCATGCTGCTGGTGTCACTGGAACCAAACGCCCCATCGGCCAACGGAACTGACAGCGTCGGCCAGCGACTGGAAACCCAGGCGGTTGGGCAGCGGTTCAAAGACAGCGACACGCCGTGGGTTTTTTGCCGACTCGGAATCAACGACACCAATGCCATCGACGGTGCCCCAACAAGGCTGGTGAATCATCCGTCGCTCGTTGAACTTCGGCACGGACCTGGGATCTTTGTCGTCGATTACGCCCACGCCGAAGATGGACTCCAAGGACGCATCGTGTCGATCCTGCCGCGCACGCCGGGCAAGTATTACCAATTCAGCCCTTCGCATATCGACGAACTTGCCACGCTGCCACCGGGCACGCTCACGCAACGATCGATGGTGCTTGCCGTGCGGGTTCACCCAGAGCGGCCACAGAGCGTGTCGGGTATGCGTGATCCGATGCTGGCACGCGAGGCAGCCTCCCACTCAGCGCATCAAGCACGCATTGGCAAACAAGGCCACCACAACTGGCAGACTCGTTCGCAACGGATCCTTGGAAACCAAGGCTTCAGCGGCTCTCCGCAGGAAGTCTGTGCCGAGAGTTGGGAAAACCAAGACCTCCTCGACTCGTGCGTGGATTGCGTGGCGAGTTGGCGGCAGTCGTCCGGCCACTGGAATGCGGTCAAGGGCGTGCAGTCGGCGTACGGCTACGACATCCGCCGTGGTCCCAACGGCATCTGGTATGCGACGGGCATTCTCACGAAATAGCCCCTGATTTTTGAGTCCTTAACAGTGACCGTTGGATCATCTCGGAAACGTCGCTCGCTCGCAGACGCTGCGCAGCGACGCTGAGGTCGTTCGAGATGCGATCTATCTGCATCCTGCATCGCACAAGCCGAACGTGCCTTTTGTTCCCAAGTACTAACAACTGGCGGCGCAAGACCGGCGAGGTCTTTAAGCAATTGGCCCACGAGATAAAAATGAGCACGGGTACCAGAAGGCGGGTCCTTGAGAAAACGGCTACGCAGAGTGACGTTCTCTCCGTTTCATAATCCATCCTGGATGTTCGATTTATGCGCATTGAACATCTGAGGAAAGAACTGCTTTTCGATAGGGAAGAAACAGTTTTCCGATGAGCAGATTGCGTTCGCGTTGCGGCAGTCCGAGTCGGGCACCACCGGTCAAACGGCAGCCGATTGCGAAAGTGCCGCTTGGGATTTTCAGCGTGCACGTCGACGCTCGGCCGGCTTTTTGATCTTCAACCAAACCTCTCAGAAACGCTGGGCTTTGAGGGGTGTCACGAGCCCGCCACGCTCGAGCGAGTCGCGTCTGGATCAAAAGCAAGCGGCGTCCCGGTTGCCACGGAGGTCGTCACGCAATCCATGAGGATGACGGCGGCCGCGGCGACCTGATCCAGTTCGATCCACTCGTCGGCGGTATGCGCCTG
>Ga0114978_10005240_pt1 | contig 10391 bp, 9 predicted proteins | sample S_140212_EF_Meta_FD_87027 | JGI IMG/M metagenome (GOLD analysis project Ga0114978, IMG submission 87027) | Freshwater microbial communities from Lake Simoncouche, Canada to study carbon cycling - S_140212_EF_MetaG | ecosystem: Environmental > Aquatic > Freshwater > Lake | place: Lake...
CCACCAGCGCCGAGCAGTGCCGCGGCGTGCCCAATGCACCTGGGCGTATTCAGGGCGAATTTTCGAAAGCAAGCACTCACTATACAAACCAAGGCGCCTTGCCGCTCAAAGGTTTACGCATTGGTGTACCGAGCGAGTATTTTGGTGATGGGCTTTCAAACGAGGTCGCAACCGCCATCGAGGCCGCTTTAACGCAATTCGAGCAACTCGGCGCACAGCGCGTAGCCATCTCGCTACCCCGCACACGTCTTTCAATCCCAGCCTATTACGTCATCGCGCCTGCCGAAGCTTCAAGCAACTTGTCGCGTTACGACGGCGTGCGTTACGGGCATCGAAGCAGTTCATACTCTGATCTTGCCGACATGACCGGACGCTCGCGCGCTGAGGGCTTTGGCCCTGAAGTACAGCGCCGCATTTTGGTCGGGACGTACGTGCTGTCGCACGGCTATTACGATGCCTATTATCTTCAAGCACAGCGCTTGCGTCGCATGATCGCGGATGATTTTCAAGCAGCACTTACGCAGCAATGCGACGTCATCATGGGCCCTGTCACTCCAACAGTTGCCAAACAAATAGGCGATGACCAAGATGATCCAACCGCAGACTGGCTTGCCGATATCTACACCCTTGGTTTAAATCTGGCCGGCTTGCCCGGCATGTCAATTCCCTGCGGTTTCGGCAAAAGTGCGGCTGGCAAAGCATTGCCGATCGGCCTACAAATTATCGGTGACTACTTTGACGAAGGGCGTTTGCTCGCAATCGCACATCAGTATCAACTCGCCACCGATTGGCATCAACGTAGCGCGGGGCAAGCATAATGGCTTATGAAATTGTCATTGGTCTCGAAACGCACACGCAGCTCTCGACACAGACCAAAATTTTCTCAGGTAGCAGCACCCGCTATGGTGCGCAGCCAAACACGCAAGCCAACGAAGTCGATATGGCGTTGCCCGGCACCCTGCCGGTCATGAACCGTGCTGCCGTCGAACACGCCATTCGCCTTGGCCTCGCTGTTGGCGCCACCATTGCTCCGCGTTCAATCTTTGCGCGAAAAAATTATTTTTATCCTGATCTGCCCAAAAACTATCAAATCAGTCAGTACGAAATCCCTGTCGTGTTAGGCGGATCCCTCACGTTTTTTGTTGGTGAAAAAGAAACAACCATCAACCTGACGCGCGCGCATCTTGAAGAAGATGCAGGCAAATCGTTACACGACAACTACGTTGGCCCACATGGCGAATCGTCAACAGGTATCGACCTCAATCGTACCGGCACCCCCTTGCTTGAAATCGTCTCTGAGCCCGAAATGCGCTCGGCGGCTGAAGCCGTGGCCTATGCCAAAACACTACATAGTCTGGTGATGTGGCTGGGCATTTGCGACGGCAACATGCAAGAGGGTTCGTTTCGCGTTGATGTCAACGTATCCGTGCGCCCAGTCGGACAAAAAGAGTTTGGCACGCGCTGTGAAATCAAAAACGTGAACTCTTTTCGCTTTATTGAACGCGCCATCAATTACGAAGTACGTCGCCAGATCGAACTCATTGAAGACGGCGGTAAAGTCGTTCAAGAAACGCGCTTATACGATGCCGATCTTGATGAAACGCGCAGCATGCGCAGCAAAGAAGATGCTCACGACTACCGTTATTTTCCTGATCCAGATTTGCCACCGTTGGTGATCGGTCAAGACTGGATCGAACGCGTCAGGCAATCCATGCCCGCCTTGCCTGATTCGCTCAGACAACGCTTCGTCAACGAGTTTGGACTTGCTCCAGTCGATGCGGCTCAGCTTTCCAGTAGTCGTGCCATGGCAAACTACTTTCAAGAAGTCGTTGATGCCCTACCCGCCGGCCAGGCCAAGCTCGCCGCGAACTGGCTGATGGGCGAAGTATCAGCAACGCTTAACCGCGAAGAAAAAGATATTGCTCAGTGCCCAGTGACGGCACCGATGCTCGCCGCTTTGCTCAAACGCATTTTGGATAACACCATTTCAAACAAAATTGCGCGCGACGTGTTTGCAGCCATGTGGGCCGGCGAAGAAAATGGCCAGCCCGACGCGATCATTGCAGCAAAGGGTCTCACGCAAATTAATGACTCTGGCGCGATCGAAGCGATGATCGACGCCGTGTTAGCCGAACAGGCTGCGATCGTGGCCGAGTATCGAGCCGGCAAACAAAAAGCGTTTAACTCGCTCGTTGGTCAAATCATGAAAGCTGCCAAGGGCAAAGCCAACCCTCAGCAGGTCAATGATTTACTCAAGGCCAAACTCGACAACGCTTAGGCTGCGCCTAAGCAGGGCCGGCTATTGAATGCCGTAGCGCGCCCGATACGCGAGCACAGCCTCGCGATATTGGGCAAACTCTACATTTTGCGCGAGCAGCGTCAAAATATCGTCGAGCGATGCAATCGTTACAACAGGCAGACCATAACGCTGCTGCACTTCTTGCACCGCCGAATGCGGCGACAGCTGACCTTCAGCACCCGCACGCTCCATCCGATCCATCGCAATCAACACCGCGCAGGGCTCAGCCCCTGCAGCACGAATAATGTCGACCGATTCACGCACTGATGTGCCTGCGGTGATCACATCATCAATAATCACGACTCGACCCTTCAAGGGGGCGCCCACGAGCACCCCGCCTTCGCCATGGTCTTTGACTTCTTTACGGTTATAGGCAAAATCAATCGAGTGCCCTTTTAGGGCCGGATGCGCAGCCAGCGCAACTGCCGTCGCGGTCGCAAGAGGTATACCTTTATAAGCTGGGCCAAACAACATATCAAAGGGCAGTTTAGAATCCACTAGGGCCTGCGCATAAAATTGCGCCAATCGCCCGACCGAGGCGCCCGAGTTAAACAAGCCCGCATTAAAGAAGTAAGGACTGGTGCGCCCCGATTTAGTCACAAAACTGCCAAATCGCAACACGCCTTCATTCAAGGCAAACTGCACAAACGCACTACGCTCTGAACCCGTTGACATTGCAAACCTCGCGCTTTAAGTATTTCAATGTATTGAATTATCTCATTGACCAGGAGTCTGACCTTGCTTCGCATCACCTCACTGAATCTAAATGGTATCCGCTCGGCCTACAACAAAGGGCTGGCTCAATGGTTAAAAACACATCAGGCTGACATCGTTTGCCTACAAGAACTCAAAGCACATCTTGCCGATATTCAAGAAGATTTGCAGCACCCGCACGACTATACCGGCCATTTTCATGCTGCCGAGAAAAAAGGCTATAGCGGGGTGGGCCTGTATTTAAAACAAAAACCTGTGCGTATTCTGTCTGGAATGGGCTGCGAAGAATTCGACCTTGAGGGGCGTGTCATCCGCGCCGATTGGTCAAATATGACGGTCATTAGTGCCTATTTACCCTCAGGCTCAAGCGGCCCCGAAAGGCAAGAGGCAAAGTTTCGCTTTTTAGACCAGTTTGGCCCCTGGATGCAGGCCTTGATGAACGATCACAAAAAAACCAAGCGCGAGTATGTGGTTTGCGCCGACTGGAATATCGCACACAAAGAAATTGATCTTAAAAATTGGAAATCAAATCAAAAAAATTCAGGCTTTACACCCGAAGAGCGCGCCTGGGTCACCCACACGATCGAAGAAATTGGCTTTGTGGATGTATTCAGGCAACTAGATGAACGCGCCGAGCAATACACCTGGTGGAGCAATCGCGGCCAAGCCTGGGCGAAAAATGTTGGATGGCGGCTTGACTATCAACTCGTCACACCCGGTTTAGCCAAGCTCGCCAAAGCAGCCAGTATCTACAAAGACGAACGTTTTTCAGATCACGCGCCACTTACCATCGATTACGACTTCGCCCTGAAATAAGCAGACACTTAAGCGCCCGCCGCATCAATACGATCGATATCTTTTCGACGCCAGTACAACAACAACAGGCCTGGCAAGGCGATCAATACAGTCAGTAAAAAGAAGGTCGGCCAACCCGCGTATTGAACCAAGGGCGGTGTTAACGGACCGGCCAGATAGGTGCGACCCACAGCAGACAGCGCTGACAGCAAAGCAAATTGCGTGGCTGAAAACTGCTGATTGCACAGGCCCATCAATAACGCCACAAAAGCAGCCGTGCCCATCCCACCGCACAGATTTTCAATGCCGACTCCAGCCGCCATGAGCCAAATACTATGCGGCCCTACTGAAATCAACCAAAACCCCAAATTCGAAATCGCCTGCAACACGCCAAACAACATCAGCGAGCGATAAAGACCAAGCCACGCCATCAACGCACCACCGGCGAGCGCACCGACAATAGTCGCAGCCAACCCGAGGAGCTTATTCACCGTACCGACTTCAGTCGCCGTATAACCTGCCGCACGAATCAAAAACGTTGTCGATAACGCCCCCGCAAACGCGTCTCCCAACTTATACAAAACGATCAACACCAAAACAGTGACCGCTTCAGGCCGCGAAAAAAATTCGTTAAAGGGTTCGATCACGGCTTGGGCTAATGACCGAGGCGTTTGCGCGGGCACCTCAGGTTCGGGTGCCCAAAAGCTGGCTAACGCAGCCAGTAACATCAAACCACCCATCAGCATGTAGGTCGCGCCCCAGCCAAGCCATTGATCTGCCAGGATCAATGCCAACCCACCTGAGACCAACATCGCCAAGCGATACCCCAAAACAGATAACGCCGCACCGGCACCGCGTTCGTCTTTATGTAAAACATCGCTGCGATAAGCATCAAACGCGATATCCTGGGTCGCCGAACAAAAGGCAACAAAGACTGCAATCAGCGCAAGGGGCAACAAATTTTGCCCAGGAGATAACCACCCCATGGCCAAGATGCCCAAGGCCAATAAGACCTGCATCAGCACCATCCAGCCACGCCGCCGGCCTAGCCAAGGCGGTGCATAACGATCAACCAAAGGCGCCCATAAAAACTTTAGCGTGTACGCCGTACCCACTAGCGTTAAGAACCCAATTTGTTGCAACGAGACTTGCTCAACGGTTGCCCAGGCCTGCAAGGTGCCTCCGGTAAGCGCCAAGGGCAAGCCACTGGCAAAACCTAGCGCAAGCAGGGGTGCCACACGCCGACTGGTGTAGAGCTTAGAGACTGCGACACGCGCTACAGGCGCAGGAGTAGGTTGTGTCATGCGCGTTTGTGATCAACCCGTTGATGGTCTGCTGTAAAGCGATAAGCCGCCAAGGTGCTGCGCCAACCCGCGAGCCATTTCACCTCGTGCTGATCATTAAAGGTTGCACGCTCAAGAATACTAAAACCCAGTTTGTGCGACAGACGTTCAAAATCTTTCAAGGTACATAAATGAATATTGGGCGTGTCGTGCCAATCGTAGGGCATTTGCCCTGTGACCGGCATGCGTCCTAACAAAATTGACCAACCGTGCGGCCAATAACCAAAGTTTGGAAACGAGACAATCGCCTCACGACCGACACGCGTCATTTCACGCAGGATATGTTCGGTGTTGTGCATCGACTGCAACGTTTGCGAAAGCACGACGGTGTCAAACTGCTGATCATCGAACATGGCCAAGCCGTCTTCAAGGTTTTGCTGAATCACATGCACCCCGCGTTGCACGCAGGTCAACACCCGCTCGTCACTAATCTCGACGCCAACGCCCTGCACCTGCTTGCTACCCTTAAGATGGGCAAGCAGCGCGCCGTCGCCACAGCCCAGATCAAGCACGCGCGTCTGTGGCTGAACCCACTGAGCGATACGCGCAAGATCTCCCCGCAACGCTGCGGCCTGAAGCGATTGCATTTGTGTGGTCATGGCTGTACCTCTGCCGAAATCTTACGTTCAGTGAGCGTCGCAGCAATACGCAAAAAATAGGCCCGCATCAATCCATGGTAGCGCGCGTCGTCCAACAAAAAGGCGTCATGCCCGTGGGGCGCATCGATTTCTGCATAGGTTGCAGCTTGCTCATTTTTCAGCAAGGCCTGTACGATTTCACGCGACCGCGCAGGCGGAAACCGCCAATCCGTGGTGAACGAGATCAACAAAAAATCTGCAGAGGCCGGCGCAAGCGCTTTTGCCAAATCACCGTTGGTTTCACGCGCAGGGTCAAAATAATCAAGCGCACGCGTGATTAACAGATACGTGTTCGCATCGAAGTAGCGCGAAAATTTTTCGCCTTGGTAACGCAAATATGATTCAACTTCAAACTCAACACCGTAGCCATAATGAAACGCGCCACCTGCCGCAGGTTCACGCTGCGTACGACCAAATTTTTCAGCCATGTCGTCATCAGACAGATACGTAATGTGCCCGACCATGCGAGCAACCGAAAGGCCATGACGAGGCACGGTGTTGTGCGCGTAATAATCACCACCATGAAATTCTGGGTCAGTGATAATTGCGCGTCGTGCAACTTCATTAAAACCAATGTTCTGTGCCGATAAGCGCGGCGTTGAAGCGATCACGACACAATGCGCGACACGTTCAGGCAAAGTGATCGCCCAACTCAACGCCTGCATCCCGCCTAGCGAGCCACCCATTACCGCCGCAAAGCGTTTGATGCCCAATTTGTCAGCAACCCGCGCCTGGGCACGGACCCAGTCCTCGACTGTCAAGACCGGAAAGGCAGCCCCCCAGGGCTTGCCTGTTTCAGAGCGCAACGAGGCCGGACCTGTCGAACCAAAACAAGAGCCCAGATTGTTCACCCCAATCACAAAAAACACATTGGTATCAACCGGCTTGCCAGGGCCAACCAGGTTATCCCACCAGCCAATATCTTCTGGATTACCAGCCGCACGACCTGCGACATGATGCGAGGCATTCAAGGCATGACAAACCAGTACCGCATTACTCGCCTCGGCATTGAGCGAGCCATACGTTTCAATCGCCAACTCGTAGGCATTGATGGTTTGACCACTACTGAGGGGCAGAGGCTCATCAAACTGCAGAAACTGGGTATGCACGACTCCGACCGACCCCACCTCAGTTGCGGGTGGTTTTATTTCGGCGTGCGCGTCTTGAGAAACGAACTGTGTGGTCATACGGACCTTCTTTAGCGGGATTTATGAGGCGCCCGCAAGCGGATCGAGCAAATCGGCGCCAACTCAGACAAATTTTAGCATTGCCAAGCCCATGTGTAATACAGACTAATACATTGGTAACAATTTGAATCCATTCGGCGTCCCACGCTTACAAATCGCTACAAATTTAAGGGGATTACAGGGGTTTTGCGAATTTGCAGAAGCTTGGGATCAAGGCACACTATGCATTCAAAAATTAGCCGTAGCAGGAGCCAGACAACCCATGACACAGCCCACCCTCTCAGAACGAGAACTCGAATGCCTCGAATGGGTGTCCTTTGGCAAAACCAGTTGGGAAACCGCCCTCATTTTGGGGCTCAGCGAACGAACGATCAATTTTCATCTGCTCAACGCCTGCCGAAAACTGAACGTATATGGCCGTCAGGCCGCGGTCGCGCTTGCCCTGCGACAAAACCTACTGCATGGCTCATTGACAAAACCCACAAAAGCACCGACCAGCCAACCGGTCTTGCCTATCGCAGAACCAGCGAGCGCATAAACTCGGTCGCATTCTCTGTGGATAGCGACTTTTTAGGGCCAGACACGACAACCTGTATGAGCATGCCCCGGTGGGTCAATACCCGACCCAGCAGCCGCGAAGGCTGCCCCGCCACCACCGACTCAATCTGAAAAACTTCACCCGTAACGGCCTGAGCCGCAAGAGGCTGACCCACTCTAGCCGCAAGCGCCGTCGCAAAAGCCTTCACTAAACGCTCAATTTGCTCTGGATCAAGCTTGGGATCTAAAGGTGCATAGCCCACAGAAAAAACCGCCTGATCAACGGCCGCAGAAGTCAGCGAAAATACCAAGTCCACCCCTTGAACCTGAAGCGTGCGCTGCTCCGTCTTCACACGAGAAGGAAACATCACCACCGCACGATCATCGGCAACAGCGAGTTCGCGCCAGTTATAGTCGGGTGTACACCCTGCCAGCCACAGGGCACTTAGTAGTACTAACAATAATTTAACCTTGCTCATTTGCCAATCCTGAGACCGTGACCTAGATTTGTCACATTTTCGTTGATTCTGCTCCGAAACAGGACAACTCACAATTCCCTTAAAATCACCTTTTGCTTCGCCCTAGGATTGTCCGTGTCTTCACTGTTGTTCAAACGCCTCGCCCAGCTGAAATCCAACCCAAAGATTTTGGGCCTGTCGCTGCGTGGCATCGAAAAAGAGGGTTTGCGGGTCGACCTGCACGGAAGACTGTCTGCGCAGCCACATCCTAAAGCACTAGGTTCGGCACTCACCCACCCCACGATTACCACTGACTACTCAGAAGCCTTGCTCGAACTCATCACAGGCACCCACAATAGCGTTGGGTCACTGATGACCGAGCTCGATCAGGTGCACCGCGTCGTGGCCAGCACCCTGTCCGACGAGCTGCTCTGGAACCACTCGATGCCCGCCCAGCTACCAAGCGATGCCGAGATTCCGATCGCCTGGTACGGCACCTCAAATACCGGCATGATTAAACACGTGTATCGCCGAGGGCTTGCCGAGCGTTACGGCAAAACCATGCAATGCATCGCGGGCGTGCACTACAACTTTTCATTCGATGAGTCGTTTTGGGACGTACTCGAGCTGCCTCAAGCCGATGCCAAAGACCGACGTTCGGCGGGCTATATCTCGCTGATCCGTAATTTCACGCGGTATAGCTGGTTACTGATGTATCTGTTCGGCTCATCCCCGGCTGTATCGCGCGAGTTTTTGCGAGGTCAAACTGAAGGCCTCACACCACTAGGCGATCACACGCTTTACCTGCCCTACGCAACCAGTTTGCGCATGAGCGATCTGGGCTATCAAAACAAAGCACAGGCGGGCCTGAAGCTTTGTTATAACGACCTCACCATGTTTCTACAGCGGCTCTACGATGCTGTCACAACGCCTTGGTCAGATTATCAAAAGATTGGCACCCATCGTGATGGCCAATGGATACAGCTAAATGCCAATATCCTGCAAATTGAAAATGAGTTCTACTCAAGCATCCGGCCAAAACGTACCACTGGCCCCTGCGAGCGGCCCATTACTGCACTCGCTGAACGTGGCATCCAATACATCGAAGTGCGCTGCCTCGATATCGATCCAACCGAACCTTTAGGGATTGCAGAACAAACCGCGCGCTTTGTCGACGCGTTTTTACTCTTCTGTGCGGTTCAAGAGAGCCCTCCGTTTGCCGATAGTGGCTGGTGCCCTGAAAGCGCTGGCAATTTTTCAACCGTCGTCAAGCAAGGCCGAACCCCGGGCTTGCAGCTCAAGCGCGATGGCCAGGATATTTCGTTGGCTGATTGGGCCGAACAATTACTGGATCAGATTGGCCAGTGCGCGGATACCCTGGGTGCCTCACTGAAAGACGACCGCTACCCGCAAGCAATCTCTGCACAACGCGAAAAGGTTCTCAATACAGAGCTCACCCCGTCGGCTCGCATTTTGGCGGATTTAAAAACCAGCGGCCGCACGTATCAAGACTACGCCCTCGAGCAAAGCCGCCAACACGCTGAAACCCTACGCAAGGTCGGCTTGACCTTGGCCGAGCGCTCGTTAGCGACCCAGCAGGCCGAGCAATCGCTCGCAAATCAATTAGCCTTAGAAACTGGTGATTCAGAGGGTTTTGAGCAGTATGTTGCGCGGTTTCATGCGGCGCTCAAGCACCCGGGCGAGGGTAGTGCCTAGCCGGCAAAACTGGTGCGCCCGACAGGAATCGAACCTGTATCGAGAGTTTCGGAAACTCTTATTCTATCCATTGAACTACGGGCGCCAGAGGCGAGATTATAGCGGCAGCCAAGATCCCTACCCTCAGACGCCCCGACCAAGGCCGATCCCGCTATAATCCAACGGTTTATAAGAAAGCAGTCACACCACTTTAATCCAGCCGCCCCCTTGGGCAACGCGTCGGGAAACCGTTTTAGCGCGTTGAACAACTCGGCGAAGACACGCAGGACTTGGTCATGAGCAACACGCAACAGCACGAAGAACACGACTCACCTATCAAAACGCCTAAGCAATTGATTACGACAATTGTGCTTGCTTTAGTGCTGCCGATCATCATTATCATCATGCTGGTCAATATGGTCGCAGCAGGCAACGCGCCCGTAGCCGGTTCAGACGCACTAGGCCCCGAAGCAACCGCCAAGCGAATCGCGCCAGTTGCAAAGCTTGAGGTGGTCGACGCGAGCGGTCCAAAAGTCTTTAAAACAGGCGATCAAGTCTACAAAGCCGTCTGTTCGGGCTGCCATCAGGCTGGCGTGGCTGGCGCGCACAAATTCGGCGATCCAGCAGCCTGGTCAGCGTCCATTAAAACCGGCTTAGATGCAATGGTGGCAAGTGTCGTTAAAGGCAAAAATGCCATGCCTGCCAAAGGCGGCAACCCCTCACTC
>Ga0114978_10005242_pt1 | contig 10390 bp, 8 predicted proteins | sample S_140212_EF_Meta_FD_87027 | JGI IMG/M metagenome (GOLD analysis project Ga0114978, IMG submission 87027) | Freshwater microbial communities from Lake Simoncouche, Canada to study carbon cycling - S_140212_EF_MetaG | ecosystem: Environmental > Aquatic > Freshwater > Lake | place: Lake...
TGCTGGTCGACGGAAGTACTGCTTTAGGGGATTTTCTTTATTCATATTTGTTCCTATTTTTGGATATTTTTGTACACTAAATACATTATCACCAACTATTTATAAGATTACAAAATGGCAGAAGAAAATTCAAGTGAATTTCAGAATAATCTGAAACTTAATGCAGACCAATTAAAAGCCTTTGCGGATGCGTTGGTTACTGCTACCCGTGAAGCCGGGCCCAAAGCTGAAGCGGATAGAAAAGCCGCGGATGCCGCTAAACAGGCTGAAGCCGCGCTTAAAGCACTAAATCAACAATTAAGAACATCCGTAGTGGATTACGGAAAATCACTGCTCACCGGTGGCGAGGGTGTAGGTAAGTTTGGTGGTGCAGTAACCGGCGCAACTGATGCAGTTGGTAACTATGTACAAAATCTATCATCTAAATTTGGTCCACTCGCAATTGTTTTAGGTGGTCTAATTAAAGTAATTGGTGGTGTAGCGGCCGCTAGCTTAAAGCAAAATGACGCAATAATGAAGTCATACAGAGACCTTGCTGAGATGGGATCTGTAAGTGGTAGTTTAGAAAAACTCAAAGATGATTTGGGTAAAGTAGGTCTAACATCTGAGGAAACTGAAAAATTTGCTAATATGCTGAAGAAGTCAGCACCTGAGTTGGCAGCATTTGGTGGTAGTGTAACCGCTGGTAAAGATAAACTTATAGGTATTGTACAGGGGATGATTGGTCCAAATAATCAAATTGAGCGATCTATGGCTCGTCTTGGTTATGATGCAGAATCAATGCGAGATGCTACTGCTAGTTATGTGCGAAACCAAACACAGTTAGGACTAAGTCAAGGTAAAACTCAAGATCAATTAAGGCAAGGGTCGGTTAGTTATATGACTACCCTGCGTGAGTTACAAGAATTAACGGGCATGAGTCGGGACGAAGCACAAAAATTAATTGAACAACAACAATCAGATTATCGTTTTGCTGTATTTAAAGCAGGATTAAATGACAAAGAACGTCAAAGATTAGAAGCGGGTATGGCAGCATATGAAAAATTTAATGGTAAAGAAGCGGCCACTGATTTAATGGAACAAATAGTCAATGCGGGCGATATTGTCGGTGAAAAAAGTGCTAGAGCAAGTCAATCTACTATGAATCAAGGATATGAAAATATCATGGATGTTATGCAAGGTACCAAAAGTGTAGGAAAAATGATTATAGATACCGGTAAAGCGGTTGATGATAATATGAAACGAGTTGGTACTAGTTATAATATTGCAGGACAGGCTCTGAATAGTATTGCGGGTAGCGAAGAACTATTACTTGGATCACTTAAAGTTAGAAATATGACTGAAAAGGATATAGAAAAAACAACAAAACAAAATGCAGCCAGTCGAAATGGAAGATTAGATCAAAATACTAAGATAGAACAAGAAGCCAGAGCATTAAGAATTTCGGCTGATCGAGCCGTATGGGAAGCAGGAAACTTGACAGTTAGTATGTTTGAAAGACTTACTAGAGTTATGTTTGGTTTTGGTAAAGGCCTTGCTAAGATTATAGATAAAATCTCACCGGTAATTTTAGGCAAACAGACAAATTTATCTGCATCCTTTAGAGATGTATCAGATGTTCAGACAGAAATACTAGAAGCAGAACAAGAAAAACGAAATATACAAGAAGAAAATAATAGAGCAAGAGAAAGAATTCTTAGATTACAAGAAGGGTCAAACCAAAGATCAGATACTCAAGTAATGATTGAGAACAAACAAAAAGAAATAGAAGCGTTAAAAATTAAATTGAGTACTCTTACAACAGAGAAAGAAAAAAAAGAAACAACTAAAGAAATTGAAAAAAAACAAAAAGAAATAGATCATTTACAACGACTTAAAGATTCTTCAGGAAGTAAAAATAATGCGTCAGAAAAGTCAATACAAACAGAAAAACAAAAAATTCTTGAAAATGAAAAAAGAATACAAGCTGAAGATAAAAAAATACAACAGTTAGAAAAAGAAAAACTTAAAATAGAAGGCACCGGCGAAAATTCCAAAGACGGTAAATTATTTCCGGGTATTGATACTACTGGTAGAAATATAAGTGCTTTGACAGGACAAAAAATAGGTCAAGAATCTGTTGAAGCTAGAAGTCAGGCGGCTTCAGAGCTAGAACCTTCAGCACAAGGACGTGCGACTGACATATTAAGTAAAATTAAATTTAAAGATAAAAAAGAAGGCACCGGTGGAGGTGATGCATCTACTGCATTATTGGGTATGGCAGAAAAAATACATGAGTTACTACCCAATACAACTTTTACTGCATTAAATGATTTGTATCATAAGAAAAACAAGCCGGGTAGTAAACATACTATAGGTAAAGCACTTGATTTTACTATTGATCCTCCACCTGAATCTCCTGAAGACGCCGCCTCTATCAAAGAACAATTAAAAGATTTAGGGGCAACAAGAGTACGTGATGAGTATTTTACAGACAAAAATGACGAAACAAGAGGTGGGCATTTCCACGTTGAAGTTGCTAGGAAAGGCGGCGCATTTAAAGGTCCAAATTCGGGTTACCCGGTAATGCTACATGGTAAAAATGAAAGTGTTTGGCCAGAAAATAAATTGAAATCTGCATTGGCAGAAGTTCAAAAATCTAGTATTGAAGATTATAAAAACAAACTCTTGGGTGAGATGGGGATGAATTCTAGTGTAAGTTCTACTACAGCGTCATTATCACAATCAAACACCTCGGGAATGGACATTTTAACCGAAACTATGACAGAAAAATATGAAAGTATGATTGGTCAATTAGAAGATGTAAATGACAATCTAAAGAACCTTTTAAGATACGCTAAAGCATAAACGATAAATATTGTACTATGACATATAAAAAGCGTTTCCAAGCCCCTAATGTAACTGGTGTAATGAGTCCAATATCGGGCGCCAATAGTAATCGTGGCGCTTGGAATAGTCCTGCTCAGATGAGCTATAATAATACAGATTTTGGTTACAAGAACTACGGTAGTCGTTTACCGGAAGTTTATACAGGTCACCCAAATCGTGTTGAACGATATAATCAATATGAAATGATGGATGTGGATGCTGAAATCAATGCATGTTTAGATATCATTGCTGAGTTTAGCACACAGAAAAATGAACAAAATAACACACCATTTGAAATAGAATTTCACGAAGATCCTACTCCACATGAAGTTGAATTAGTTAAAAAGCAATTGCAACAATGGTGTAAATTGAATGAGATGGATAGTAGAGTATTCAAGATTTTCAGAAATACATTGAAGTACGGAGATCAAGTTTTCGTTCGTGATCCAGAAAACTTCAAGTTGTATTGGGTTGACATGGCTAAAGTAGTAAAAGTCATTGTTAACGAAAGTGAAGGTAAAGCTCCTGAGCAATATGTTATTAAAGATATCAATGTAAATTTACAAAATTTAAGTATTGCTGAAAAAACAACAACAGATTTTATGGCACCACAAGGTCCAGGTGGACTAGGTGGAAACGCTGGATCACAGGGATATTCAGTACCCAATTCAGGCGGAGGTGGTGGAAATTCTGGTAGTAGATTTGTCATGGGTCTAAACGAATCAGCAATCGATACCAAGCACGTGGTTCATTTAAGTTTAACTGAAGGTCTTGATCGTTATTGGCCCTTTGGACAAAGTATTTTAGAAAACATTTTCAAAGTATTCAAACAAAAAGAATTGTTAGAAGATGCTATTTTAATCTATCGTATAAGTCGTGCCCCAGAGCGTAGAGTTTTTAAAATTGACGTTGGTAACATGCCAAGTCACATGGCTATGGCATTCATTGACCGTGTTAAAAATGAAATTCACCAGCGTAGAATTCCAAGTATTCAAGGTGGTCAATCAGTATTGGATGCAACATACAACCCGTTGAGTATCAATGAAGATTACTTTTTCCCAGTAACAGCAGATGGTCGTGGTAGTGATGTTACAACATTGCAAGGTGGACAAAACTTGGGTGAGATTGATGATTTGCGCTACTTCAACAATAGGTTAGCTCGTGGTTTGCGAGTGCCAAGTAGCTATTTACCGCAAGGTCCGGAAGACAATCCAACTCCATTGAGTGATGGCCGTGTTGGAACAGCAATGATTCAAGAGTTTAGATTTAATCAATATTGCGAAAGACTGCAAAAATATATCAGCCGTAAACTAAATGATGAGTTTAAGTTGTTTATGCGCTGGAGAGGGTTGAATATTGATAGTTCATTATTTGATATCAAGTTCAATGCACCTCAAAACTTTGCCGCATATCGTCAAAGTGAGTTAGATACTGCACGAGTAACAGTATTTCAAGCTATGGAAGCATTCCCGTATATTGCAAAACGGTTTGCATTAGAACGATTCTTAGGTCTTACTAAAGAAGAAATCGAAGAAAATCAGAAACTTTGGTTTGAAGAAAGAGAAGAACCTGAAGATAGCGAAGCTAGTGGTAGCGACTTACGAAGCATTGGTATTAGTTCAGGTGATTTGGAAACCGATGCTGAAGAACTTGAAAACATGCCTGATGAAAATGCGGATATGACTGACCCTAACATATCACCTGCAGTTGCTGGCGCTCAACCGCTGGATATGGGTGCGCCTCCAGCAGTATAATAGATAAATAAGAATATGCGATTATTTGAAATGTACACTGCTCCTCCCGAAGGTTATCAGGATATGGACAAAGACCATAGTAAGCCTAAGTGGAAACAATCTCGCAAAACCAAACTAACTCTAAAACAAATTCGTAAATTACGTAAAATGAATGATGTTCGTAATTACGAAAAAATTCAAAATCTAAAGAAAATTCGCAAGCAGTATACACCTGCTCCAGCCGAAGGTCAGCCAACTTTATAATTAGTAAAAAATCATAAAAACGCAAAAAAATAGCAGTTAATTGGCGTTTTTCTGAGATACTAGCTAAGTAAATATTACAAAGCCATTAATCTATAGGAGAAAAACAATGGATAACAAAAAGTTTGAACAACTCATTGCATTAGTAATCAATGAAGAAGAAGAAAAAGCCAGTGCTTTATTTCACGATATCGTTGTGGAAAAAAGCCGCGAAATCTATGAGTCAATGATGGAAGCCGAGGAATTGGACGAAACCGTTGATGAAGAATTGGAAGAAGCTAAAGAAGAAGGTGATGAAGATTCTTTAGAAGAATCTACAGAAGACGAATTAGAAGAAGGCATGGGCAATGAAGTCGGCGGATTGCTAGACGAAATCGACATGGAAGAACAAGGCATGACCGAAGAAGAAGACGAATTTGCTGACATCGAAATGGATGACGGTGAAGAAGGTGAAGAAGGTCCTGAAGGTGGTTTAGAAGACCGTGTTGTCGAATTAGAAGACAAGTTAGACGAACTAATGGCTGAATTTGAAGAAATGATGTCCGGTGGTGAAGAAGGCATGGGCGATGATGACATGGGTGATGATGGCATGGGCGGCAAAGAAGAATTCGGCGGATCAGAAGAAGAACAAGGTATGATGGAAGCCGTACAACTACAGAAAGTTTCTGTAACACACGGTGACAACGGTGTAAACACTAAGTCAATCGTTTCTGGCGGACCAAAAGTTCAAGGTAACGGAGCAAAAGCAGTTGCAATGGGTTCTAGTGACGGCGGCAAGGGCGGCACACAAGGTGGTGTATTAAACCCATCAGTAAAAGATATTCCAGGTAATTACAAAAATGCACCTGGCGCTAAGTTTAGCGAAAAAGGCGAGTCAGCACCAAAGCCAAAGTTTGGTGACGATGGCCAAAATAAGAAATCAATTGTTGGCGAGTCTAAAAAGACAGTCAAGAAAATTGTTAAGTAAGGAAACCTGAGATAATGGCTTTGTATCTCAAAGAGCATCTAACTTTTGACCGTGCCTCGATGGTGGTTGAAAGTGAAGGTGAAGGTAACAAGAAGTCCCTTTATATGAAGGGGATATTCATTCAGGGTGGGGTACGCAACGCTAATGAGCGTGTGTATCCTGTTTCTGAAATTGAAGCAGCCGTTAATGCTCTTAATGAACAAATTCAAACAGGATATTCTGTATTAGGTGAAGTAGATCACCCAGATGACTTAAAGATTAATTTAGACCGTGTATCACATATGATTACTAGTATGTGGATGGATGGTGCAAATGGATTCGGAAAACTAAAGATTTTACCAACTCCAATGGGAGAACTAGTGTCTACCATGTTGCAGAGTGGTGTTAAACTAGGAGTTTCAAGCAGAGGCAGCGGTAACGTTGATGATGCAAATGGAAAGGTTAGTGACTTTGAAATAGTCACTGTGGATATTGTCGCACAGCCAAGTGCACCAAATGCATACCCCAAAGCAATTTATGAAGGCATGATGAATATGAAGCATGGTCATAAAATGTTAGAGATTGCAAAAGATGCACAAAACGACAAAAAAGTACAGAGATACCTTAAGGAGGAAGTAATGCGCCTAATTAAGGACCTCAAGATTAAATAAGGGGAAAACAGCATGTTAGATGCTATCAAACCATTACTTGAGAGCGGTATTATTAATGAAGAAACCAGCCAAGCGTTAAACGAGGCATGGGAAACTAAGTTAAATGAAGCCCGCGAACAAGTACGTGCAGAATTACGTGAAGAATTCGCACAACGTTATGAACACGATAAAAATGTAATGGTAGAAGCCCTAGACAAAATGGTGACAGACGGTCTATCATCTGAGATTGAAGAATTTCAGACTGAAAGACAAGCAATGCACGAAGACCGCGTAAGAGCAAAACAAAAGCTAAGTGAAAACGCAGCCAAGTTTAATAACTTTATGGTTGAAAAACTAAGTGAAGAAATTAAAGAATTACGTAATGAGCGCAAGATTCAGAAAGAAAGTCAAGGAAAGCTAGAACAATTCGTTGTTCGTGCTCTCTCACGTGAGATTAAAGAATTCTCACAAGACAAACAAGCTGTAGTCGAAGCTAAGGTCAAGTTAGTTGCAGAAGGTCGTAAACAATTAGAAGCACTAAAAACTCAGTTTATTACTAAGAGTGCCGCTAAGATGAACGAAGCTGTTACCAAACATCTTAAGGGTGAATTAGGACAATTGAAAGAAGATATTAAGACCGCTCGTGAAAACGATTTTGGTCGTAGAATTTTCGAATCTTATGCAAGTGAATTCAGCACAACCTATTTACAGGAAAAAGCTGAAACACGTAAGTTGGTAAAACAACTACAAGAAAAAGATTCACAATTAGCCGAATCCATTAAAACAACCAACAATGTTAAAAAATTGGTTGAAACAAAAGAACGTGAAATTCGTATCATCAAAGAATCATCCGAACGAAATACAGTTATGGGTGAGTTGTTATCTACTCTAAATGAGCAGAAAGCATCTGTGATGAAAGAATTACTAGAAAGCGTCCAAACACCTCGTTTAAAGGCCGCTTTTGACAAGTATTTACCAAGTGTTTTGAATACAATCACAGAAAAGAAAGAACCTAAAAAGTCTATGCTTTCTGAGCATGTAAAAGAAGTTACTGGTAATAAATCTGCCATTAAGAAAGTTGAAGTAGATGCACATGATAATGTCATCGAACTAAGACGTTTGGCAGGGCTTTAAAAATAAAGACATAATTTAGGAGAAATATAAATGTCACAAGTTCTATTAGAAAGCCGTTGGGACGAGACCAAAGAAGCCCTACTCGAAGGTCTTAAAGGCACTCGCCGCTCAACAATGGGTGTTATCTTAGAAAACACCAAAAAGTCGTTACTATCTGAGTCATCAGCTGGTACAACAACATCTGGTAATATCGCTACGTTAAACCGTGTGATTCTTCCAGTTATCCGTCGTGTCATGCCAACAGTTATCGCTAACGAGTTGGTTGGTGTTCAGCCAATGACAGGACCAGTTGGTCAAATTCACACTCTACGTGTTCGTTATGCTCAGTCTTTAACAGACAACAGCGCGGCAGGTACAAGTGTAACAGCAGGTGAAGAGGCTCTAAGCCCATTCAAGATTGCTCAAGCATATTCAACACAGACAAATGCATCTGGTTCATCATCTATCTATACCGGCAATAACACTGCTGCCTTAGAAGGTAATGGCGGTAAGCAAATCAGTGTTCAAATCTTGAGACAAGCTGTTGAAGCTAAGTCACGTAAGTTACAAGCAAGATGGACATTCGAAGCTGCCCAAGACGCTCAAAGCCAACATGGTATTGACGTTGAAGCAGAAATCATGGCCGCTCTAGCTCAAGAAATTACTGCTGAGATTGACCAAGAGATTCTATTGAGCCTATCAACATTGGCTACATTGGAAGAGACTTATGACCAAGCTGCCGTATCTGGTACAGCTACATTCGTTGGTGACGAGCACGCCGCATTGGCAGTTCTAATCAATCGTGTTGCTAACAAGATTGCACAACGCACACGTCGTGGTGCTGGTAACTGGGCAGTTGTATCTCCAGCCGCATTGACAGTATTGCAATCTGCAACTACTTCTGCGTTTGCTCGTACAACAGAAGGTACATTCGAAGCTCCAACTAACACTAAGTTTGTTGGTACATTGAATGGTGCAATGCGTATTTTTGTTAATACATATGCATCTGACAGCCAAGCTGTTCTAGTTGGTTACAAAGGTACATCAGAGACTGATGCGGCAGCATTCTATTGCCCATACATTCCATTGATGTCTTCTGGCGTTGTTCTAGATCCATCAACATTCGAACCAGTCGTATCATTTATGACTCGTTACGGTTATGTTGAATTGACAAACACTGCATCATCTTTCGGTAATGCGGCTGATTATCTAGGTGAAATCGCTGTTTCTAACCTAACATTCCAATAATCAAATATTTGGAATCAAACTAAAAAAGGGACTTCGGTCCCTTTTTTGCTATATACTATATGGTTAAAATATTATACACTCTGATAGTAACACATATTACTATCATATGCGTCACTCTATTCTTGCATAGAGGGCAAGCACACAGGGCAATTCAATTTCATCCTATACTAAGTCACTTTATGAGAATGTGGCTTTGGTTGACTACAGGAATGAATACTAAAGAATGGGTTGCAATTCATCGCAAACATCATAACAAAACAGATGTTGAGGGAGACCCACATAGTCCTCATATCTTTGGTTTTTTCACTGTTCTTTTTAAGGGTGTTATGTTATATGTTGAGGCAGCTAAAGATAAAAATCTTATTACTAATCTAGGTATAGGAGCACCAAACGATTGGATAGAACAAAAGTTATATACCCCCTATCCTTGGGTTGGTGTTATGATTATGATGCTAATAGATGTAGTATTATTTGGTTGGTGGGGATTTTTAGTCTGGGGCATTCAAATGATATGGATTCCGTTCTGGGCAGCCGGTGTAGTTAACGGCATCGGTCATTGGTTTGGTTATCGCAACGGTGAGACTAAAGACAAATCTAAAAATGTATTACCCTGGGATATCATTGTAGGTGGAGAATTACTTCACAACAATCATCACTTAGATCCCGCTAATGCTAAACTAAGTAAGAGGTGGTTTGAACTAGACATGGGATGGATTTGGTTGTCATTCTTTAGACTAGTAAGATTAGCAAAATTAAGATAAATATTCTTATCTCACTCGGGATGGGAAGTTACAATCAGGCACTCTTCGGGGTGCTTTTTTGTTTTTTAACGCTGTAGAACTAGTAATGACCAAAAATGATAAATAATACATAAGATAACTTGGTACCTTACATGGCAACAGATTTAAATCCATTCAATTCAGTCGGCGGATATACTATTGGAATACCTCCAATTAATATAGTAGACGCCAATGGAAATATCACAAGTAATAGAGCAACTATTGGCAATTTAGCGGTTTCAGGTAATGTTGCTGTTTCAGGAAGTATTACAGCAACAAACTTCTATGGTAATGTACAAGGAAACATCAGCGCCAACATCATTATTTCGGGTGCTGATGGTGCAGTTTTGTTTAGTAATTCAGGATTGATGGAGGGTGCTAATGGGGTATCCTATAATAGAGTTGACAATTCACTCACAGTAAACAACAAACTAACAGCAAATTCATTTGCGTTAGGTTTAGGAGTAAATCAGTTTTACTCAATTGACTCGTCAATTTCAACTACAGCTAGCCAACAAGCTAATCAAGTGATTCATAGAGTCACAGCTTCTAATGTATGTGGTTTAGAATATACAATTATTGCAACTGATACAGTTGCAAATACTAGACAAATAAGTAAATTAAATGCAATTGTTTTAGGGAACGATGTAGGATATAGTGAATTCGGAACAGCAGATGCACCTATTACAAGTAGCGGTGTAGCTGACTTTAAAGTACAACTGCAAGGTGCAGGGTTTAATGCAGATGTAGTATTAACAACTACACCAATGTCTGCTCATTTAACGAATTACA
>Ga0114978_10005246_pt1 | contig 10385 bp, 5 predicted proteins | sample S_140212_EF_Meta_FD_87027 | JGI IMG/M metagenome (GOLD analysis project Ga0114978, IMG submission 87027) | Freshwater microbial communities from Lake Simoncouche, Canada to study carbon cycling - S_140212_EF_MetaG | ecosystem: Environmental > Aquatic > Freshwater > Lake | place: Lake...
ACAAGTCCCTCATCCCGGCCAAGGACATCTGGCTTTACCCCCTGCGAAAAAACTTCTCCACACTGCTGTGCAAATAGCAAGATGGGTTCACCGAATGTTTACGGTCGATTGTCGTGAGCTGCTTGCAAGCCGTACTACTGGATAACCCGCAGGCTGGCCGCCATCAATCAAGTACCCGGCTATGGCGCAGCAGTATTTGTCATTTCCCATGCCGTGAAGAGCTGCATACATTACATGCACCTCTTGGCGGATACGACTTCATCCGCCGGCACCAGCAAGAGTATGAAGGGCATGTTGCTGGGCAGATCAGTAATCGGAGTTCATGCGCCAAACCATCGAATCTAGGAGAAACGAATGCGAGTAAAAGGAACTTCCATCGGGCGGAACGATTTGCCCCGCCGGCGGCTTCGGTCCGTGGCCGTCGCCACCAGCCTGGTCACTGCGGCCGGTTGCTCGGTTGCAGCGCCGATCGAAATGAGCAACCCCGACGTCGAGCTGCGCTGGGACAACACGTTCAAGTATTCTGCTGGCATTCGCGCCAAGAACCAATCGGCCACTCTCACCCAATTCGTCCCCAACCCGGCGGATGGCAGCGCCGTCCCCGCGACGCTCAACGGCGACGACGGCGACCGCAACTTCAAGAATGGCAGCCTCATCTCTAACCGGGTCGATCTGTTGTCCGAACTAGACTTGGTCTATCGCAAGAGTTTCGGCCTGCGCGTCAGCGCGGCGGCTTGGTATGACGCGGTCTACAACCGGACCAATGCCAATGACTCTGCGGCCACCAACAACTCTCTGTCAGTACCCTATAACGAATTCACCGAAGCCACGCGTAACCTACACGGACGCAAGGCCGAGTTGCTGGACGCATTCGTCTTTGGTGCAACAGACGTCGGCACTGCGCGCATGAGTGGCCGCCTGGGCCGGCACACGGTGATCTGGGGCGAGAGCTTGTTCTTCGGCAACAACGCCATTTCCGGAACCCAGTCGCCGGTGGATGCGATCAAGGCTGCATCGGTGCCCGGATCGACCACCAAGGAAATCCTCATGCCGGTAGGTCAGCTCTCGGGCCAGTTGCAGCTGTCGCCAGCGCTGACCCTGATGGGCTACTACCAATACGAGTGGGCACGTACCCGTCTGCCCGCGGCCGGCAGCTACTTCTCAACTGGGGACTTACTGTTTGATGGCAGCGAGCGGATACGGCTCGCGCCCGGGGCCGCGCCCATCGGCTTCGCCCGCGGACCCGACATTGAAGCCAAGAACAGCGGCCAGTTCGGCCTGGGCCTGCGCACGCAGCTGGGCGAATTCGACGTGGGCATCTATGCGACACGCTACCACGCCAAGACGCCCGTATTTTATTCCCGGCCCGGGTCGGGTGGCATCCCCGCTGCCGTGACGGGTTCGTACCGGCAGGTCTTTCCGGAGGGTATCAAGGCGTTCGGCGTCAGCGCCACCACGACCGTGGGCGCGGTCAACGTAGCCGCCGAGGTCTCAGTTCGCCGCGGCACGCCGCTTACCAACGACCCGCAGCTCGTGCTCGGGCCGGTGGTGGCGGACAACAACCAAAACCCGCTCTATGCCATTGGTAACTCGGCCCACGCCAATTTGTCGCTGATCTGGACAATGCCGAGGTTCTTCCTGTCCAACGAACCCAGCCTCACCATGGAGGTGGCCTACAACCAGCTGACCAGCTGCACCCGCAACTGCACGCCAACGGCAGCAGCGTCAGGCCGCGCCAATGGGGCCTTGGATCCTGGCACGGACCGCAGCGCGTCCGCTGTGCGTGCCGTATTCTCTGCGCCGCAACGCAACGTGATGGACGGCCTGGACCTCACACCGTCAATCTCCGTGGGCTATAACAACGGCAAGTCGCCGGTGGTGGTGTTCGGGCCTGACAAGGGCGGCGACATGACCCTGACGCTGGCCGGCAACTACTTGACCGTGTGGGATTTCACGCTGGCCTACACCCACTTCTACGGTAGTGAAAACACTGCCACGTATTCCTCTAGCACCCCCACCGTCAACGGCACATTCACCTTCGCCCAGAGCGCGAAGGACCGGAATTTCGTCTCGCTGTCGCTGCGTCGCACCTTCTGATGGAGAATCACATGATCACATTTACTCGATTGACACTGCTCACCTTGGCGTGCGCAACGCTGGCGGCCCCGGTTGCACGTGCCGCTGTTTCCGCCGATGAAGCGGCCAAACTCAAGACCACGCTGACCCCGCTGGGCGGCGAGCGTGCCGGCAACAAGGATGGATCCATTCCGCCTTGGGAAGGCGGCTATCCGGCCGATGCTTCGGCCACCTCTCCTTCGATTTCGGACCTGTTTGGCAAGGACAAGCCCCTGCTCACCATCACGCCGCAAAACGCGGCGCAGTATTCGGACAAGCTGACTGACGGCAGCATGGGCCTCTTGAAGAAGTACCCGAACTTTAAGATCGTCGTGTACCCCACCCGGCGTACCGCGGCGGCGCCGCAATGGGTGTATGACAACACCTTCAGGAACGCGACCCGCGCGACGCTGGTCCCCGGCGAACTCGGTCCTTTCCCCAAGGGCGCATTCGGCGGTACCCCGTTCCCGATCCCGAAGACCGGTGAAGAAGCGATCTGGAACCATTTGATGAGATGGACGAGCCCGGGGTACCAAACGGCGCCGATGCTGGTTCGCATGACCCCCGAGGGCAAGGCGATCATGGTTTCGCAGGTCGATGCCATGAGCCGGTTCCCGTATTACGACCAGAACAGCACTCTGGAAAAGTGGGAAGCCGCCGGTTCCGATGTGGTGCTGCGCCGTGTCGACACCAACGGCCCGCCGCTTCGCGCCGGAGAAAAAATCGTTCAGCGCAACAACGTGAATGACGCCAAGTCCCAGACCTGGGTGTACCTGACCGGCCAGCGACGCGTTCGCCGCCTGCCACTGTCGTGTTGCGACGTGCCCAGCCCGGTCGCCGGCGGCATCCTGAACTTCGACGAGACCGAGGTTTACTCCAGCTCCATCGGCCGCTACGAGTGGAAGCTGGTGGGCAAGAAGGAGATGTACGTGCCTTACAACACGAACAGCTACCACCAGGCGACCGCGCTCGACCAGGTCATGACCCCGTCGACCTTGAATCCCGACTTCGTGCGCTTCGAGCTGCACCGGGTGTGGGTGGTGGAGGGCACGCTCATGGCAGGCCAGCGCCATGTGGCTCCCAAAGTTCGTGTGTACCTGGACGAGGACACCTGGATCGCAGCAGCTGGTGAGCGCTGGGACGCCCAGGGACAACTCTGGAAGGTGACCTTCAACATGCCCACGGTGATGCCTGCGGCGCCGGGCACCATCGTCGCTGGCTACGTTTCCTATGACATGATCGGCGGCGGATATTTCGGCTCCACCTACCTGCCGCGCGACAAACAGGTCAACCTCAAGGCCACGTTGCCCGATCGGCTCTTCACGCCCGAGGCGCTGTCCGGCGAAGGCGTACGCTGAAGCTGCATCCCTCATGAATGGCGAGCCCCCGATGAGCAGTATCAAACAGGAAAACATCGGTGGGCTGCACCGCCGACGGGTGCTGTTGGCAGGCGCGGGCCTCGGCCTGCAGGCCGTGCTGGCTCCCGCGGCTTCCCGTGCCGCGGCCGTCATGCCGGGGCCTCTGGTCCAGCCGGCCGGCATGACGGCCCGCGCGGCGCGCGGCGTGCTGACCCGTGTGGTGCGGGCCGGCGACCGCCTGGTAGCAATGGGCGAGCGCGGCCTGGTCGTGCTGTCCGACGACAGTGGGGGCCAGTGGCGCCAGGCCCGCGTTCCTGTCAGCGTAACCCTGACTTCCGCAAGCTTCGCCGATGCCCGCCAGGGCTGGATGACCGGCCACGGCGGCGTGATTCTGAACACCACCGACGGCGGCGAGAACTGGGCTATCCAGACAGACGGCGTGGCGCTCGCCAAGGCCGCCCTCGCCCAGGCGCAGGGCTTGCCCGCCACCGCTCCCGGTCGCGAGGGCCTCATCAAGCAGGCTCAGCGCCTGGTGGACGAAGGCGCAGACAAGCCGTTGCTTTCGATCTGCTTTGCCGACGCCCAGCGCGGCATGGCTGTCGGCGCCTATGGCCTGGCCGCCACCACCGGCGATGGCGGCAAGACCTGGATTCCCTGCATCGGCCGCCTGCCGAACCCCCAAGGCTTGCACCTGTACGCGGTTGCCCGCCACGGCAAGACCTGGGCGGTCGCCGGAGAGCAGGGCGTGCTGATACGTTCCAGCGACGATGGCGCCGGCTTCGAGCCGCTGGCTTCGCCGTTCAAGCGCACCTTCTTCGCCGCCACCGCCACGCGCAGTGGCGGTTTTGTGTTCGCCGGCTTGTTGGGCAGTGCCTGCCGCATCGAGCCGGACGGCGCAGCCGCCGTCCCGATCACGCTGCCGGCGCCCTTCACGATCCTGTCTTGCGTTGAACTGCGCGATGGCCGTGTGATGCTGCTGGCGCAAGGCGGGCGGCTTCTGGTGAGCAGCGACGGGGGTTCCCAGTTCACCGAGCAGCAACCCCCGCGCCGCCAACCGCTGACGTCCCTTGCCGAAGCCGCGGACGGCGGCCTTGTTGCCACCAGCCTGGGCGGCGTTGCCCGGCTCGGCTGACTGCACCCCATTCCAGGTTCAGGCGCCGCGCCCGAGCCCAACGAGCCCAACGAACATGACTCCCGTGACCCCCACCGAGGCCGCCCCCAGCCGGGTCGAAGACTTTGACCCGAGCTCGGGCTCCCGGCTCGAACGCGCGGTGTTCAACCACCGCATCCTAGTGCTGGTGCTGTGCTTGCTGGCGACGATCGTGCTCGGCGCCAGCGCGCTGCGCTTGAAGCTCAACGCCAGCTTCGAAAAGACCATTCCGGCCGGCCACCCGTACATCGCGAACTACCTGACAAACAAGAAAGCGCTTTCCGGCCTGGGCAACTCGGTGCGGATCGCGGTGGAAGCTCGCAAGGGCAACATCTACGACGCGCGCTACCTGGACGCGTTGCGCAAGATCAACGACGAGGTGTTGCTGCTGCCGGGCGTGGACCGGCCGTTCATGAAGTCGCTGTGGACGCCCAACACCCGCTGGACTGCGGTGACGCAGGACGGCCTGGATGGCGGACAGGTCATCCCTGCACACTATGACGGCTCGCCGGCTAAGCTCGAGGAGCTGCGCCTAAACGTGCAGCGCTCCGGCGAGATCGGGCAACTGGTGGCCGTCAACGGCGGCTCCACCGTGATCCTCGTGCCCCTGCTGGACCGCGATTCCGCAGGCAAACCGCTGGACTACGCAGCCCTGTCCGAACAGCTGGAGCAAGTGCGCGCCAAGCACAGCAGCGACGAGGTGTCCATCCACATCACCGGCTTTGCCAAAGTGGCCGGCGACCTGATGGAGGGCCTGCGAGAGGTGATCGGCTTTTTCTTTTTCGCGCTGGTCATCTGTGCGGCCATGGTGTATCTGTACAACCACGACGTGCGCAGCACAGCGCTGGTGGTGTCCACCTCGGTGATCGGGGTGCTCTGGCAGCTGGGCCTGCTGCCGCTGCTGGGGTATTCGCTGGATCCTTATTCCATGTTGGTGCCGTTTCTCATCTTCGCCATCGGCATGAGCCATGGCGCCCAGAAGATGAACGGCATCCTGCAGGACATCGGGCGCGGGACTCACCGCTATGTGGCGGCGCGCTACACATTCAGGCGCCTGTTCCTCGCCGGCCTCACCGCGTTGCTTGCCGATGCCGTGGGCTTCGCGGTGCTGCTGGTGATCGACATCCCCGTCATCCGCGAACTGGCGATTGCCGCCAGCCTGGGCGTGATGGTGCTGGTGTTCTCCAACCTGATCCTGCTGCCTGTGCTCTTGAGCTACGTGGGTGTGAGCCGCAAGGCGGCCGCGCGCGCCGTGCGCCAGGAAGCGGCCACCGCGGCCGGGGAAACGAGTGCCTTCTGGCGCACGTTGGTGAGCTTCACGGAAGGGCGGCGCGCCACGCTGGCAGTGACCGCGGCCGCGGTTCTCGCAGTGGTGGGATTTGCCGTCAGCACGCAACTGCGAATTGGTGACCACGACCCTGGCGCCCCGGAACTGCGCGCCGACTCGCGCTACAACCGCGACGTGGCGTTTCTCACGAAGAACTACGGCGCCAGCAACGACATCTTCGCCGTCATGGTCAAGACACCCGATGGCAGCTGCAGCAATTACGAAGTGCTGCGCCGTGTCGACCAGCTCGAATGGGAGTTGCTGGACCTGCCCGGCGTGGAGTCCACCCAGTCGATGGCGCGGCTGCAACGGCGCGTGCTGGTGGGCATGAACGAAGGCAGTCCGCTGTGGTACGAGTTGCTGCCCAACCAGAACATGCTCAACACCATCACCGCCCAGGCGCCGCGTGAGCTGTACAACGAGGAATGCAATCTGCTGACGATGTACGCGTACCTGCGCGACCATCGCGCCGAGACGCTGCAGCGCATGGTGGACCATGTCGAGGGTTTTGCCGCGAAGAACAACGACAAGGACACCACCTTCATGCTGGCGGCCGGCTCGGCGGGGATCGATGCCACCACGAACATTGTGGTGCGCAGGGCCTGGTACCAGATGCTCTTCATGGTCTATGGGGCGGTGGCGCTGCTGTGCTTCATCACCTTCCGCTCCTGGCGGGCGGTGTTGGTGGCCATGCTGCCGCTGATGCTCACCACTTTGTTGGCCGAGGCGCTGATGGTGGGCCTGGGCATGGGCGTGAAGGTCGCGACTTTGCCGGTGATCGCGCTGGGCGTGGGCATCGGCGTGGATTACGCGCTGTACGTACTGAGCGTCACCCTGGCGCGGATGCGCGAAGGCGCCACCTTGAAGGTGGCCTATGCCAGCGCCATGCAATTCACCGGCAAGGTGGTGCTGCTGACCGGCGTGACCCTCGCGGCGGCTGTCGTGACCTGGCATTTCTCCAGCATCAAGTTCCAGGCCGACATGGGCCTGCTGCTGGCGTTCATGTTCCTGTGGAACATGCTCGGGGCGCTGGTGCTGGTGCCGGCCCTGGCACGCTTTCTGCTGCCCGGCGTTCGCGGCGTCCCGGTGGCCGCCGAGATTCGGGGAAATGAATATGCAAAGTAATTCAGCGCGTCAAATCGATGTCACGAAACTGATCGACAGCAGCAAACGCAAATCACTCCCCATCACCGTGGCGGTGATCTGCTTTCTTGCGATTGTGTTCGACGGTCTCGATAGCGCGCTCTTCGGCACACTCCTTCCGGCGATCATGAATGACATGAAGATGGGTCCGGCCGAGGCGGGAATCCTCGCGAGCATCGGACATGTCGGGGCCGTGGGCGGGGCCATCCTGTTCGGCGTTGCGGCCGATGCCATCGGCCGCAAGCGGATGCTGCTCATTGGCATCACGGTTTTCACCGTGTTCACTGCCGCCTGCGGTTTGTCGCAGGGTTTCATCGATTTCGCAATTTACAGATTCATCGCAGGCATCGGACTCGCCGGAATTGTTCCCATCGCGGTGGCGCTTGTTTTGGAATACACGCCCGGCAAAAGAAAGGCCATGGTTTCCAGCGCTTCCTATATGGGCATCGGTGTGGGTGTCCTGCTGTCCGCGGTGGTCTCCATTGCCTTTCTCGCCACCGCAGGGTGGAGGGGGATATTGATCGGGACTTTCCTTTGCATCGTCCTGGTCCCTGTCGCCCTGATGTGGCTGCCCGAGTCGATGTCCCTCCTCGTGAAAAAAGGCAGCAAGGACAGCATCCGGAAAATATTGAAGCGGGCCGACCCGAAGTTCGTCTTCGAAGCCAGCGATGAGTACGTCCTGAATGAGCCGCCGGCTGCGAGGGTGCCTCTTGGCCGGATGTTCCAACGCGAGTACGCGCGCAACACGATCTTGCTGGGCACAGCGCTGTTTTGCCTCATGTTGATCTCGGTCACCCTGTCGACCTGGATTGGGCAATTGATGGTGCAGCGCGGGTTCACGATGACCACTGGCATCACGTTCATTCTGGTGTTCTCCGTCAGCAATTTCATCTCCACGCCACTGGCCGGCTGGATGTCCGACCGAATTGGCTACAAGAAGGTGTTTGCGATCTACATGCCCCTTCTGTTCGTCTCCATCGCGCTGATAGGCATCGTGCCGGACCCTGCTGCTGCGTTGGTCTGCATGTTCTTTGCCGGATTCGCGGCGATAGGCGCGACATGCCTGTTGCTTCCCTATGCAGGGTCGCTGTATCCGATGAGTTTCCGATCCACCGCCATGGGCGTGATCTACGCCATCGGCCGCATCGGGCCAATCATCGGCCCTGCAATCGCCGGCTTCATGCTTGCCGCGGAAATGAGCGTTCCGGTCATATTGGTTTGCATGGCGGCTCCAAGTCTGGTGGCCCTTGTTGCCTTTCTGTTGGTCAAGGAAGCGCCTTCACCGGCAGTCCACCGGCAGGAAACACCTTTGATCACTGACCCGCTGCGCGCGTAGCAGTTTCAAACGAAGAGAATCTCAACATGCTCCAAACAGGCATTTTTTCCGGGCCGATTGCCGGCCTCAAGTACCAGACCCCCACCATCAGCGGGGTGACGAACGGGAAGGGCGAATTCCAGTACGCCCAGGGTGAACGCATTGCGTTCCTGGTGGGAAGCAGCTCGATCGGCTCCGCGATGGGCGCGCCCCGCATCAACCTGGCGGACATCGTCAGCCGCGTGGACGGCAACGTCCACAAGTTGCTCGATGCGGGCCTGACCAATATCGCACGGTTTGTCTGCTCGCTCGATCGGGACGGCAACCTGGACGGTGGCGTTTCCATCGACCCGAAGGTGCACGACATCATCGGCCGGCGGCGCATCAACTTCCGGCACGACATCTCCTTTGCGGGCATGGCTCGCGACCCGGCTCTGGAGTTCGAGCAAGACCCGTTGATCGCAACGCTGCTCGAAGAACTCAGTGCGGGTGGCGTGTTCACTGATCGCACGCCGCGCCGGTTATGCAACGCGGCAACTGCGCGCAATGAAGTCCGCCGCAACATCCTTGGCATTCAACGGTTCAAGGACGTCAAGGTGCCGCTGGCCAACGGCTTGTTCGCGTACGCGGATGTGTTCCGTCCTGCGAAGGAAGGCAAGTTCCCGGTCATCATGAACTGCGGTCCGTATGGACGGGCTTTCTACCATCACTCCATTGCGAACGACGCCGACTTCGACGCTCATGAAGAGATGGAGGAGCGTTACTTCCATGGCAACGCAGATGGGCAAGTGTTCGAAAATCACGAAACGACCAACACGGTAGATTGGGTTCCCCACGACTATGTAGTGATGCGCGTTGATGGCCCCGGCTCGGGCAGGAATCCCGGAACGCTTGCACCTTGGGGTATTGAGACGGCCGAAGCATTCCGCGACGCGATTGACTGGGCCGGCGAGCAGTCCTGGTGCAACGGCAATGTCGGACTGTGGGGCATGTCGTACTACGCCATGAGCCAGCACGCGGCCGCCAGCTTGGAGCCAATGCATCTCAAGGCGATGATCGCCATCGGCACAGACGTCGATCTCTACGATGAGGTTGCGTACACCGGCGGCATTCTCAACGAAGAATTCTTCACTCACTGGTACAGGGCAGGCGTTCTTGCTGCCGTGTGCGGCGAACCCAATGCAGTCGATTTCGTCGGGATGCTCAAAGCAGCCTCGTTCAGGGATTCGGACACTGCGGTGGCATTCGGCCCCAGATCCACGATCATGATGAGCCCCGACATGAGCAATGTGAAGGTGCCGCTTTGGGCCATCGCCTGCACCACCCACATGGCCCACTTCCACCAGCTGGGCAGCAGCGAGGCCTATCTCGCGACGAACACGGCCCACAAGAAGATCGACTTCGTGGAAGACTGGTTCACCAAGCCCTATTCGCGTAAGGCAATCGCCGATCACCGGGCGTTTTTCGATCATTGGTTGAAGGGAATCGATAACGGCATCATGGACAAGGCTCCAGTGCGCCTGGAGATTCGCAGCGGCAATGGCGCTTCCTATCTCCAGGAGGAAAACGAGTGGCCGATAACCAGGACGACGTATCCCCGGTGGTTCTTCGACGCCACGCCCGCGGACTGGAGCGGCGACGCGTACCGCAACGATTTCCTACGGCTTTCGCCGACACCACCGACGGCGGATCGCCAGGCGGACTATTCGGCTGAGATCCCATTGGAATGGCGCACGGGCATGCCCCCCTGCTTTCTGCCGGTAAAGCCGCCCTCGGTGCTGGAAATCTGGAAGACGGGCATCTCCTTCATCAGCAGCCCTGTGCAGGAAGACATGGTGTTCGCGGGCTATGGCAAGGCGAAGCTGTGGGTCTCGTCTACCAGCCAGGACATGGATATATACGTTGGCCTGCGCATCCTCGAGGAGGCGGACCGGGAGGTGGACTACGCCGGTCCAATCACGATGGGGATGAACGTCC
>Ga0114978_10005248_pt1 | contig 10381 bp, 11 predicted proteins | sample S_140212_EF_Meta_FD_87027 | JGI IMG/M metagenome (GOLD analysis project Ga0114978, IMG submission 87027) | Freshwater microbial communities from Lake Simoncouche, Canada to study carbon cycling - S_140212_EF_MetaG | ecosystem: Environmental > Aquatic > Freshwater > Lake | place: Lake...
GAACAGCAACTCGCGCCCCATTTTATTGACGATCTCGCGGGAGATCACCAGACCCAGACCTTGAGACTTGGTGGCGATTTGATCCGCCGGATAGAGCCGCTCGTCATTGCGGTCCCGGAGCGGCATTGGGAACCCGTAACGGCGCTCCCACACGCGCAGGGTGTCTTTTGCCAAGCCGCAGTCACGCTCCACCGCAGCGATACTCATGAGCCGAATTTTTTCGGGGGAAGCGGAAACTGTCATGGACAACCATAAGGCTACGTCTGGACAATCCTTCCAATAGGCTTATTTGTCCAGGACAAACAGATCGGGGCGCACTATGAATATGGTCACCACCAGCCTGCTACCAGACGTGCAGTCCAGCGCGGACTTGCGAAATATTGTCATCCAGCGGGTCGGCGTGAAGTCGGTCACCTATCCGGTGAGCATCGCCACTCCGGATGGAATCCAACCTTCGGTCGCGGTCATCGACATGTACGTCGCCCTGCCCGCGCACGTGAAGGGGACGCATATGTCGCGGTTCCTCGAGGTGCTGGAGGATTTCACCACCCCCCTGTCGGCGGAGTCTCTGGCCACCTTGATGGCGACCATGCTGGAGCGCCTCGACGCCGCCAGTGGCATGATCGAGATGCGCATGCCCTACTTCGTGCGCAAAACTGCGCCCGTTTCGGGAGTCAAAAGCTTACTTGATCACCAGCTGACCTTGCGTGCGGAGCAGGCCGACGGTTGCCTTTCGATCACCCAGCAGATCATGACGCCAGTCACCAGCCTCTGCCCCTGCTCGAAAGAGATTTCTCTCTACGGGGCCCACAACCAGCGTTCGCACATCACCATTGCCGCCACCCTGGCGCAGGGCGCTGTGCTGCCGGTGCAGGACCTGATCGCTATCGCCGAGACCAGCGCATCCTGCCAGCTCTGGGGGCTGTTGAAGCGCCCAGACGAGAAGTACGTGACCGAGCGTGCCTATGAGAATCCAAAGTTCGTGGAAGACCTGGTGCGCGATATCGCGGTGGCGCTGTCCGCCGACCCACGGGTGGCTCGGTATGAGATCTCATCGGAAAACTTCGAGTCCATTCATAACCACTCGGCATTCGCATGGCTGACGGGGCCTCAGTAGCGGCGGCGGACCCGCGCGCCCTCACCGTCTGGTATGACGGTGACTGCCCGATGTGTTCGGCGGAGATCGGACTGATCCGCCGACTGGATCGCGATTGTGCGATCGCGTTCGTCGACCTCAGCGTGCCCGGAGCGTGTTCGACCGATCTCACCGCGCGCCTTGCGCGACTGCATGCCCAGCCTCGCGAGGGTCCCATGCTAGCGGGCGCGGCGGCCTTCGTCGCCATGTGGCGGGTTCTGCCGTTGATGCGCCCGCTTGCCGCGCTGGCGTCGATCCCGCCGGTTCTTTGGGTCCTGGAGCGCGCCTACCGGATGTTTCTGAAGCTGCGGCCCACGTTGCAGGCGGTTGTACGATGGGGCCTGGCCCATAGGGTCAAGAGGCCCCGATGACCCGCCGCCCCGGATCTACGCCGCCCGCGGTGCTGATTTTTGGTCTCCTTGGGATCATCCCTTTCTGGTCATTGCCGGCCACAACCTTGCTGGCACCAGCCTGGGTGGGCATCTCGGTGGCTGTCGAGGCGGTTTACGCCGCCCTGATCCTGTCGTTTCTGGGTGGCGCGCGATGGGGCCTGGCGGTGAGGGGGCCATCCCCAAATCCCATGGTGGTGGGCCTGGCCATGACACCGACCCTCGCTGGCCTGGTGATCCTGACGTTAACGCATAGCTTGGTCCGGCCACAGTTGCTCGCATTGGCCGCGGGGCTAACCCTGTGCTGGGTCTGGGACGTCCGCGCCAAGGACCTCCCGCCTTGGTATCGGCGGTTCAGAAGCCTGCTCACCCTGGGTGCCGTCACCGGGCTCTGCGTTAGCGTCATGCTGGTTCCACAGTGACCCGCGAGATCGCGGTCGTGGTCGGGGCGAGCGGCGGCGTCGGCCGTGCTCTTTTGGCGGCGCTTTGTCGCGACCCCAGATACAGCCACGTGGTGGGCCTTTCACGCCAGCGCCCTGCCGATCTGATCGATGACGCGGGTCAGACCTGGATCCAAGCCAATATTCTGGAGGCGGAGAGCCTTCTGGCGGCAGCGCAGCAGGTCACGGCGCTCGGCACCCCGGCGCTTGTCATTGTAGCGACGGGTGCGCTCCACGGCCCCGGCTTTAGACCGGAAAAATCCCTACGCGCGCTGAACGCGGACAGTCTGTCCGAGGTGTTCGCGATTAACGCCATCGGCCCAGCCCTGGTTGCCCAACACTTCCTGCCCGGGATGCGGCGGGACCGCGCCAGCCTATTTGCGGCCCTATCGGCGCGGGTGGGCAGTATCGCCGATAACGCCAGTGGGGGCTGGTATGGCTACCGCGCCTCGAAGGCCGCCCTAAACATGATCATCCGTACCGCGGCGATCGAGCACGCGCGCACCCATCCCTTAGGAACCTGTGTCGCGATCCATCCCGGGACTGTGGCGACGCCGCTCAGCCAACCGTTTGTCGGGCACACTGCGCCTTCAAGGGTGTTCACGCCGCAGGTCTCGGCCGGCCACATTCTGCGTGTGCTTGACAGATTAGGCCCGGAGGCCAGCGGCGGGTTCTACGCCTGGGATGGCACGGCGATCCCGTGGTGACCCGCATACCCCGCCTTCACCCCCGCCACGGAACAGGTTTCGCGATCGCGGCACTGTGGCCCGCGCCACACGCTCTCTCGTCGAACGCTTGTCGAAGGAACGGTGGTCTGCGCGCCCTCACCGCTCGCAGGCCAACCGGCGAGACCCGATATGTCAGGAGTTTCAAGTGAACATGTCCCCCAGGTCCAATGACTATGCGGCCTATCCCGATGCCGACGGGCGCTTTGGTGAGTTTGGCGGCCGCTATGTGCCCGAGACGCTTTTTCCGGCCATTCAAGGCTTGGAGGCGGCGTACGACGCGGCCAAGGCGGACCCTGCTTTCCAGGCTGAGCTCAATGCGTTTCTGAAACACTATGTGGGCCGCCCCAGCCCGCTGTATTTTGCCGAGCGCCTGACCCAGCATTACGGCGGGGCGAAAATCTACTTCAAACGCGACGAGCTGAATCACACTGGCGCGCACAAGATCAATAATTGCCTGGGCCAGATCTTGCTAGCCAAGCGCATGGGCAAAACCCGGATCATCGCCGAGACGGGCGCGGGTCAGCACGGGGTGGCTTCGGCGACCGTCTGCGCCCGCTTTGGCTATCCTTGCGTGGTCTACATGGGATCGCTCGACGTGGAGCGCCAAAAGCCCAACGTCTTCCGCATGAACCTGCTCGGCGCTGAAATCCGGCCCGTGACATCGGGGACCGGCACGCTCAAAGATGCCATGAACGAGGCACTGCGCGACTGGGTCACCAACGTCCACGATACCTACTACATCATCGGCACTGCGGCCGGTCCGCACCCATACCCGTTAATGGTCCGCGACTTTCAGAGCGTGATCGGGACGGAGGCGCGGGCGCAGATACTGGAGATGGAGGGCCGCCTGCCGGACGCCGTCGTGGCCTGCATCGGTGGCGGTTCCAACGCCATTGGCCTTTTCCACCCGTTCCTTGCGGACGAAGGCGTCCGCCTCATCGGGGTCGAGGCGGCCGGTCACGGGCTGGCGACCGATAAGAACGCCGCCTCCTTATCCTGCGGACGCCCTGGCGTGCTCCACGGCAACAAGACCTATCTGCTGCAGGACGGCGATGGTCAGATCATCGACGCCCATTCCATCTCGGCTGGTCTCGATTATCCCGGCATTGGGCCAGAGCACGCCTGGCTGCATGATATCGGCCGGGCCCAGTACATTTCCTCAACCGACGACGAAGCGCTGGAGGCCTTCCAGCTCTGCTCCCAACTTGAAGGCATCATCCCGGCGCTGGAACCGGCCCACGCGCTAGCCCGCGTTGGGGAGATCGCGCGGGATGTGGGCAAGGATGGCATCGTCATGATGAATATCTGCGGCCGGGGCGACAAAGACATCTTCACCGTCGCCGACCACCTGGGCATGAAGATCTGAGCGCCTCGTGGATCGACAAGGCGGTGCCGGGCTTAAAGGCCGGTTGGATCGACACGCGGAGGGCCGTTGGAAATTAAACGCCCATCCGCCCTGGTGCTGCGCGAGCACCGGGACTGGGGGTTGCAAGCGTTAGGAGATATTGTCGCGCCGTCGAGGATGAAGACGAGAACGTCTATATAATTGAATTACTATGTAATTTGTCCTCATGACCCATCTCCCAATGCCGGCTTGGCTATGGCCGAAACCGGAGAAATGTTGGTCTGGTGTGCATGCCGCATTACGGGCTGGGGATGGTTAAGCGCCGCTAGCGGCGGCGAGCGTTCAGCACGTTCGACGGCGAGAACTGGTCGGTCAGGATGCGGGTCTTGGTGTCCCAGTCCACGCGCGTATTGATCATGCCCATCAGCTCCCCGCGCGGCACCCCGCGCCGCAGTAGCTGTGGATCCCATTTAGCAGCATTGGCGTGCAGCTCCTCGGGCGCGGGCAGCCCGCCCAGCCGGGTGAGGATGATCCGGTTTCCGCTCTTCAAATTGTACAAGGGGCCAAAGACGTCTGCGTAGGTGACAGACTCGTAGTCGTAGAGTTCGGAGGTGGACCAGGTGTTGGCGGCCAAGACGCCCCGGGGCGCCATGATCGACTTGACCTCTTGCAGGAACTCCCGGGTCAGCATGTGCTCGGGGATGTAGTCCTCGGCGAAGGCGTCGAGCATGATCAGGTCGTAATTGGGCTTAGTGCGCGCAGCCCGCTTCACGAACACCCGGCCATCCTCAAGGAGGATCCGCGTCTTCGGCCCCGGCTTGAATTCGAAATATTTTCGCGCCACCCGGTCCACCGCCGGATCGATCTCGACGATGTCCAGCTGCACGCCAGGCAGCATCTTCTGCAGCGCGTCGGGGAGGGTGCCACCGCCCAGCCCGATCAGCAGGATCTTCTTGGGGGCCGGATCGATATAGAGCGCCGCCAGCATCATGTGGATGTAATCGAAGACCAGGTGGTCTGGGTTCGACAACAGCTTGCAGGACTCGCGCCCAACATTGCGTCGCGCCCGGAACAGGAGGCAAAGCTCGTCGCCGTCCTGTCGGACGAAGAGGTTGCGGTAGAGCGACTTCTCCTCGTGCAGCACGCCGGTGTTCGAGGTCCCGTTCGGCGAGCGGAAAATTCCCGCCTGCGAAGCGGTGGTGGCGCTCATGGCCGTTACCGCCATCAGGGCGGCGAGGAGCCCGCGCTTCATGCGAGGATGTCCTTTCGGCGGTTGAAGTTGAACAGGGCAGCCAGCGCTCCAAGCGTGCATGAGACGGCGATGCCGCCGAGGAGGATGGTGTTCACCTCCAACCAAAGCACGAGATAAAAACTGGTCATCAGCGTCCCGGCCGAGGAACCCACGGTCGAGGCGAAATAGAGGAAGCCGGCGCTCTGGCCGCTCTGCGCCCCACTGTCGCCGACCAGGACCTTCACTGCCACCGGCGAGACCATGCCCGAGAAGAAGGACGGGACCAGATAGAGACCCAGGCACGACAGCAATGAGCCAGTCCGCGGGTCCTGAACATGATCGAACAGCCAGTTCAGCATCGGGTCGGCCAGGAAGACCATCGGCAGGGCCGAGACAGCGGCCAGCACGATCAAGAGCGACAGCCGTGGCACGCTGGCACCACTTCGCGAATAGAAGCCGCCGGCCAGATAGCCCAGCGCCAGCCCCAGCATGAAGACGAAAATCACCGAGCCCCACACATAGATGGAGGAGCCGAAGAAGGGCGAGATCAGCCGCCCGCCGAGAAGCTCGACCAGCATAACGAAAAAGCCCGACCATGTGGCGACGGCATAGCACCAAGCGGCTGCGCTGCGCCCAGCAGCGGTCGAAGTTGAGGCGGTAATTTTGTAAACTCCCTGCGCTTTGTCTGAGCCTGTCGCCTAGTTTGGGCAGAAGGATGGCGGTTCCAAATCGGTGGGGGAAGGTCAGAAATCAATCCGATGACGCCCTGGCTCCGCGCGGTACTGACAGTTTAAGTCGAATTCGCTATTTTCCGGGGCCGGTGGCCACTTCGCCCGCCCTACCCCCGCCTGACGGCAACAGCTAAGCTAGCTTCAAAAGGTCCTTGAGGGAGGCATATAGACATGGCGAAGGGGGGCGTCGACGCCATCGGGCTGCTCGACCGGGGGCGGATCATCGCCGGCCCTGGCTACAATCGGTGGCTTGTCCCGCCCGCGGCCCTGGCGATCCATCTCTGCATCGGTATGGCCTATGGATTCAGCGTCTTCTGGCTACCGCTTTCCAAGGCGCTAGGGGTAACACGAGCCATAGCCTGCCCAGCGGACGCGGGGCTTTTCCAAGCACTCTTCACCACCGGTTGCGATTGGAAGGTCAGTGACCTGACCTGGATCTATACCCTGTTCTTCGTCGTGCTCGGATCGACCGCGGCTCTGGGCGGCGGCTGGCTCGAACGGGCCGGGCCGCGCAAGGTGGGCGTTGTTTCGGCCGCCTGCTGGTGCGGCGGGATGTTGATTTCGGCGCTCGGTGTCTATTCGCACCAGCTATGGATGATGTGGCTAGGGTCAGGCGTGATCGGCGGTATCGGCCTTGGGCTCGGCTATATTTCGCCCGTCTCCACCCTGATAAAATGGTTTCCTGATCGGCGAGGCATGGCGACCGGCATGGCGATCATGGGGTTTGGTGGCGGCGCCATGATCGGTTCGCCGCTCGCGAACCGGCTGATGACGCACTTCAAGACCGACAGCTCAGTCGGAGTGTGGCAGACCCTCGTAGTGCTGGCCTGTGTCTACCTTGTCTTCATGATAGGCGGGGCGTTCGGATACCGCCTGCCGCGGCCTGGCTGGAAACCGGTCGGCTGGACCCCCACCGACCATTCCAGCGCTCTTATCGCCTCAGGCAACGTGCACCTGCGAGACGCCCACAAGACGCCGCAGTTTTGGCTGGTCTGGGGCGTCCTCTGCCTCAACGTCAGCGCCGGGATCGGGGTACTCGCCCTGGCCTCGCCGATGTTGCAGGAAATCTTCGGTGGATCCCTGATCGGACTGCCCAGCGTCGGCTTTGCCGCCTTGGACGAGACCCAATTGAAGGCCACCGCCGCCATCGCTGCGGGCTTCACCGGTCTGCTATCGCTGTTCAACATCGCGGGACGCTTCTTCTGGGCATCGCTCTCCGATCGCATCGGTCGCAAGACCACCTACTTCTGCTTCTTCGGTCTTGGAATCCTCCTGTACGCCTGCGCGCCGTGGTCAGCGCACATCGGCTCGCGCGGCCTGTTCGTGGCCGCCTTCTGCGTGATCCTGTCGATGTACGGCGGCGGGTTCGCCACCGTGCCCGCCTATCTGGCAGACCTGTTCGGCGGCCAGTTCGTTGGTGCCATCCACGGCAGGTTATTAACCGCCTGGTCGACCGCAGGCGTAATCGGCCCTGTGGTCGTCAGCCATATCCGCGAGGCGCAGATCGCAGCCGGTATTCCACGTGCACAGGTCTATGACTTCACCATGTATATCCTGGCTGCGTTCCTGGTCGCCGGAGCGATCTGCAACGCCTTGGTCAGGCCGGTGGATCAAAAATGGATGATGACGCCTGAAGACGTCGCCCGCCTGCAGCCGGTCGCGCGGGTCACGGCCCGCGAAAATGAGGACGTTACGACATCCATGGACCTCAAGGTCGTGTTGGCCTGGTTGGCGGTCGGCGTGCCGATCGCCTGGGGAATCTGGACCACACTGCAGACCGCCGTGGTCCTATTTGGATAGGGACGACGTGCAATGCCCAGGGTGCCCCAGCAGCGCCTAGGCAAGCCACGCGGCCTAGTGAACATGCCCCTAGGCCGACGCCCGGCACCGGCTCGCCGGTGCAACAGTCGGCAGTTGCTGGCGTGGTTTGGCTTCACCCTTGCGGAGCAGGGGCCATCCACAGGTGTCAGTACCCTTGAGCCGAACTCGCCCGTAGTTCCCGCGTCCAAACATAGGCCGTGGCGCGGTTGGCCGGTAGCACCGTCGTCATTGTGTCACGAGAGTCACGCTAGATGACTAGGCTGCGGTTCAACCGGAGCAGACGTCCCATGTTTGGAGCCGGTTGAACGGATGACAATCTACGCTGACGGTTTGACATACCAGCCCGTCGTCCGCAGCGAGATGGGGTCGTCCTTCCGTCACCGCCGCCTGGTGATCGCTGGTCACGTCGTCTTCGATCCCATTGCCCTAGCACGGCCTGCGATGCGGCCAGCTGAAATCGCTATGCTGACCGCGCTTGTGCGGCGCTCGTCCAACATGCTGGAATTCGGCGCTGGCGGCAGCACGACGCTCGCCGTCAAGCTTGGGGTATCGCATCTGATCTCTGTTGAATCGGACGCGGCCTGGATCGAGCGACTGCAGGCCGACGATGCGGCCGCGCGCGCAGAGGAGCAGGGGCGGCTGAAGTTGCTGCGGGCAGACATCGGTCCGATCGGATTTCTCGGGGGTCCCGGCAAGGGTAGCGAGCCCAGCCTTTGGCCGGAATACGCCCGCACTCCGTGGGGGCATGTCGATGCCAGCCAGCTCGACCTGGTGCTGGTGGACGGCCGCTTCCGTGTGGCCTGCATTCTTGAAACCGTGCTGCGGGTAGAACATCGGACACTGATCGCTGTCCACGATTTCTGGAACCGTCCCGCCTATCACGTCGCCCTACCCTTCCTCGACGAGATAGACCGCTGCCAGACCCTGGGCTTGTTCCGCGCCAAGGTGGGCTTCGACCGCACCGCCGCGACGGCCCTGCTCGAAAAGGCCTGCTATTGGCCACGGTAGCTGCCGGTGATGACTGAGATCACCAAAGGGTACGAAGGTCAGCCGCTAGAGGCTGCGCAGGGCGATCGCGCGATCGCGGTATCTCTAATTTTCAGTCGTATGGCCGACGATATTGGCGACGGTCCCCTGACGGTTGGCGCGTTCCTCGACCGGATTGATGCCCGTGCGTCCGGCTTGCTGCTGCTCATTCTCGCCCTGCCCATGTGCGTGCCGAACGTTCCCGGCATTTCGACCCTGTTTGGCTTGCTTCTGATCGTTCCTGCTGTGCAATTGATGGTCGGCGGCTCGGCGAGTTGGCTTCCCGGACCCATTCGCCGTCTAACCGTATCGGGGCGGATCCTTGCCGGCGCCCTGCGGATTGCCGTTCCGCTGCTGCGCCGCGCGGAGTACTTCACGAGGCCGCGACTGACCTGCATGATGCGATGGCCAGTGACCAGTCTGATCGGTTTCCAGGCCCTGATCATGGCCCTGGTGCTGATCCTGCCGCTTTGGGGGGCTAATCTTATTCCGGGCCTTGCTGTTTCGATGAGCGGCCTCGCCATCTTGCAACGTGACGGCGTGCTGGCGCTGCTGTCAGCGCCAGTGGCCATGGCGGCACTCGCATGGGTCTATTTTGGCACCAAATACGCCGTGAGCTTTCTGGCTTGGCTTGCCGAATGGGGTTCCGCCATCGTCCAGGGCGTATTTTAGGCCGTTTATGGACCAGGAACGGCCGGAAATTGACGGGCGAAAGTCGCGCCCAAGGGACCTGGCCCCGGTTCGTTGGTATTGCGCGATCGCCGCTTTCAATGCCGTGTTTTATGTGGCCCTGGGTGTGGGGTTCCTAGCGCTTGGTGTTGCCCCGCCGGCTGCCGGTCCACTCGCTCTGCTGCCAGTATTGACTGTGAGCTACCTAGGCCACAAGTCGAAGACCTTCCGTTCAAAGGGGCAGCATCGGCGTGAATTGCCCCGATTCATCGTGGTGTCGATCATCGACCTTGTGCTGGCAGCGCTGATCCCCCAGCTGGGCATCCACGCCCGCGCTCCACCTTTTGTTTCCCTGGTCCTGCTCAGCGTTGTCGTGCCGCTGGCAAACGTCCTCATAATGAAATTCTGGATTTTCAAAGCCCATGGTCGGCGATAATCCGCCAGAACAGATGCCATGCGTATCGTTAGCCTCAACACTTGGAAGAACGAAGGTGACTACAGCCGTCGTCTGCCTGCAGGAATGCTTTTTTGCAGACGGCTTTGATACAGCGGCCTGGCTCGCCGCCGAACTCGGTTTGAATTTACACTCCGCACCAGCGCGGTCCAAGCCGCGCTGGCATGAAGGGCGAAATCTTCTTCAGCCTCGCCGAAGCCCTGGTCCTGATCGAGGCCTGGCGTCACCACTACAACGGCGTACGCCCCCACAGTTCTCTCAACTACCGACCGCCGGCGCCTGAATCCTTCGTCCCACGCAGCGGCGGCATCCGCAGAGAAATTCCGCCGCGTCGCGCGCCGGATATCCTTCACCACCCGCTCGCCGGGGGTCGTCTTCGAGGGTAAGGATTTTGATCTCATCTTCGTTCCTA
>Ga0114978_10005249_pt1 | contig 10380 bp, 3 predicted proteins | sample S_140212_EF_Meta_FD_87027 | JGI IMG/M metagenome (GOLD analysis project Ga0114978, IMG submission 87027) | Freshwater microbial communities from Lake Simoncouche, Canada to study carbon cycling - S_140212_EF_MetaG | ecosystem: Environmental > Aquatic > Freshwater > Lake | place: Lake...
CTTGACACCCGCGGCTCTGCTGCTAAAAGTTCAAAGGTCCTTTGCCCCCATCGTCTAGTGGCCCAGGACGTCGGGTTCTCAGCTCGAAAACCGGGGTTCGACTCCCCGTGGGGGTATTCGGGTTTGGCACAGGTCAGCCGTACAGTCCGCGAAAGCGGGTTGTACGGCTGATTTCTTTTCCGGGCAGCTTGCTAGCGCCCCTCCCGCGGCCCAGCGGTCCGGTTTTTCCCGACTTAGTGACTGCACCGCCGGCGTCTCGTCCGCCCCTGGTTTTTCGATGACGGGCGCACGTTTTTGGGTGTCTGACGCCATCCGAAGGCGTCGAAATCTCCACTGAGCAAGCCAGCGCTGCGTCGCGGCCACTGTCGTGCGTGCCACCCTGGTCGTTCGCACCGTTTATCCCGCGCCATTTCCTCGGCCGTCCGTCCCACACACACGCGCGACTTCCCCATGTCACGAAGCTCCACTTGGCTCCCGACCCTTCCTTTTGGCGACTCCGTGGCCCGCATCAGCAAGGACACCTCCGGCTGCCAGCGGGCGCTGAGTGAGGCGATTCCGTCCCTGCGGTCGTGCGATCCGATCGGCAACCCCGACCACTTCCGGCAACGAGCGATCGCGGTCCGCATCAAGGAGCTGTGCCTCGTCGCTTCGGCAACGTCGGCCATGACTGCGAAGGCGGAACGGAACGACCAGACTCTCCTCCTCGTTCCGTTCCATGGAAGCACGACGCTTCGAGCAGGAAGCTTGAGCCTCACGAGTGCTGCCGGCCAATCGGCGATCTTCGTCCGTGGCCGTCATCGATCGGGCGACACGGTCACCCGCGGGCCGCGTTCGTCGCTGTGCATCGCCCTCGATCTCACCCGCTTGGCCAGCACCGTCCGCGACATGCTGGCCCTCTCCCCCGACGCCGAACTCCCGTTCGACCTCGATCGCGACCGGACCGTCCCCCTCATCCACGGCGGAGTCTCCTTTGACACCACGATCCGTCGTCTCTGCAACACCGTTGACGCTCACGTCCGCCAGCCGGCGGTACTCATGATGATGGGCATCGACGACTCCTTCTATCGCACGATTGCCATGGCTCTGGCCCCCGAACAACTCCTGCCGTCAGTGCTCCTGGCTGTTGAGTCGGATGACGACGCCAACCGGATCCGTCAGGTCTGCGAGCACATCAAGGCCCACATCACCGAGCCGCTCACCCTGACCCACCTGGAGCAAGTGTTCGGCAGGGGGGCACGGAGCCTCCAGTTGGCGTTCCTTAGGCGTCTCGGGGTCTCCCCGACCCGCTGGATCCGCGATCATCGGCTCGATCTTGCCCGCCAACGGCTGGAAAGTGCCAAGCCCGAGGACTCGGTGGCCGCGATCGCGACCGGCTGCGGCTTCTCCCGCCTTTCTACCTTCTCACGCGAATACGCCGCACGCTTCGGGGAAGCTCCTTCCAAAGCGCTCGAACGCCGCCGCGCCTGACCACCAGCCAACTCATAATGCTGACGTCGGCCGCCCCCTGTCGGCCGCCCCCTGATCGTGTCACTGCGAAGGCCGGCACGAACGCGACGGGTCAACGATTGCCGATCGCGATGGCCCCTTTACCGGCGGAATGACGCCGAGCGATTCGCCTGACGCACGCTGCGTAAGGCACTCTGCCCGACGCAGACCGCGGCGGAGTGGCCTCTTTCCCGCAGCGAACGGCGTTTATCTGCGCGACGCATATCGCCCGCAGCAAGATGCGTGACGCGGGATTGCGCTTTCTGCACTTCGCAATGCGCTTGGTCAATTGCGCAAAGTGTCTTATGGCGAGCCGCGCTTCATCGCATCGGGAAATGGGCGGTCGGTCGCCAACAAGCGGTTTTCCCGATGAAAACGATTCTTTTTCCGATTGTCCGAAAGGCCAATCGTGAGAAGCCAGCGAGGGGTAGTTGCGTTGGCGATCTTTTCGGGCATGACTCTTTCCAAGAGCGATTGAGTCTCTCTTTCGGAATTTTCAAAAACCCCGTGCTGTTGATTCGCGGCTCGCTTTCGCCTCGAGGTGAAACGTGCACGCACCGCGAAATCGCAGCGCCAGGGTGTCGGTGGAATCGAAGCGGTATTAACGGTTTTCTTCATCGCATTGGCACGAAGCCTCCAAGAGAAGTCGACTCATGAAGAGTTCAATTCGCTTCCGGATTGCCGGCTTGATTGCTGCAAGTCTCTCCCTTTTCGCCCAATCGCCGGGTTTCTCGGCGGAAGTTGGCTGGTCCTCGTCCGCCGCCACAGATTCCCCGGCAGCGACGCTGTGGCTCAATGACTCCACGGGAGCGACCACGTACAGCCAGGGATTGCTCCAACTCAATGGCTCCCGCGACGGCCTGGTGATCGGCACTTCGGACTCCGGTGTGTTGGCTCTTTCGGCGCCTTCCTCGGTGATCCGCACGGGTCTCACCGCAGGCACCCAGTCGCTGAGCGTCGGCACGATCACCACTTCCGGGGATTGGCAAATCGACGGATCGGGGCAGTTGGTCGTCAACGCCCAGATCATCGATCCTCTCGGAGACGTCTCGAAAATCATCAAGATGGGCGTCGGGGCGTTGCTGCTCAACGATGCCAGCACCTACACCGGCGGGACGACGCTCTCGCAGGGGACGTTGGTCGCCGGCAACAACCGCGCCTTCGGCACCGGGGCCTTGGCTCTCAACGGAGGCACGCTCTCTTCGTCTGGGCCAGAAGAAATCACCCGGTCGTTGGCAAACAACATCGTCGTCGGCAGCTCGATGACGTTTGGCGACTCGTCCAACCCCGGCAGCATCGCTTTCAGCAGTGGCGTCGATCTCCAAAATGCCGTCCGGACATTCACAACCAGCGCCAACGTCACTTTCGACGGTGTTGTAGCCAACGGAGGCATCGTCAAGGCGGGTGCTGCAGCGCTCACGATGACGGGCATCAACACCTACGCCGGGGGCACAACCCTTACGGAAGGCGTGTTGTTCGCCGGAAGCGACCGGGCGTTCGGCACGGGCGACCTGTCCCTCGGCAGCACGACCTCACCGACCATCTCATCGGACGGGAGCGGGGCTTCCGCGGCCCGCACTTTTGCCAATGCGGTCACGATCAAGGGGGACGTGACGTTCGGCGACGGTAAGAACGACGGAGCAATGCTCTTTGCCACCTCGGCAAACCTCGGCACCACCGGTGAAAACCGGGCCTTCACGGTGAACGCCAGGACGACGTTTGCGGGGAGAATGAGCGGCGGGGCCGGGCTGACAAAATTGGGCGACGGTGTGCTGACGCTCTCCGGCAGCAATAGCTACTCCGGCGGAACGACCTTCACGGCGGGAATGATCCGTGCCGGGAGCGACAACTCGTTTGGCACCGGAGCCCTTGTTTTCAACGGCGGAGCGATCGGCTCGGCCGATAGCACTCCGCACACGTTCGCCAACGCGATGGTCTTCCTCGGTGACCTCACGATCGGTGACTACACCGACTCGATAGGGGCACTCACGTTCACGAGCCAACTCGACCTCGGTAACGCCAACCGGAAAATCACGACGAAGTCGAATGCGACGTTCACGGGTGACATCAGCAACGGCGGGATCACCAAGGACGGCCTCGGGGCCTTGATCCTCACCGGCACGAACACCTACCAGGGGGGAACGACGCTTTCCGAAGGCTCGCTGTTTGCCGCCAACGATTTCGCGTTCGGCACTGGCGTTCTCAACCTCAACGGTGGCATTCTTGGCTCGAGCGGCGGCAGTCGATCGTTCAACAACTTCATCACGATGGCGGCAGGAACCGTTCAGTTCGGCGATGCCAACCACCTCGACGCCCTGACGTTCACGGGCAACACGCTGCTTGCTGCGGGGAGTCACACGTTCAACACGGTGGCCAACACCACGTTCAGCGGCGTGATTGACGGGCAGAACGCGAGCCTCATCAAGGATGGGATGGGGGTTCTCACCTTCACGAATCTCAACAGCTACACCGGTGGCACGGAACTCCAGGCGGGAACGCTCCGCCTCGCCAACGATTATTCGATCGGCAGCGGTGCGATCACCTTCAGTGGTGGAACCCTGGCATCGGCTGACAACGAAACTCGCGCCATCACCAACAACCTGATCTTCAACGGGAATGCGACCATCGGTGACAGTTCCAAGACCGGTGATTTCCTGTTCCTTGGCAGCAGCAACGACTTGGGCAGCGTGACCCGAACGATCACGACGAACGTGGCGACGACGGTCTCCAATGGCCTCGTCGGCTCCGGTGGGCTGATCAAGGCAGGGGCAGAATCGCTCACGCTCCGTGGAACCAGCAGGTACGCCGGAGACACCGTGGTTCAGGCGGGGAAACTCGTCCTCGACGGCACGTTGGCCTCGCGGAATGTGACGGTGGCCGGTGGCGCCTCCTTCGGCGGCCACGGCCGCTTCGAAGGGATCCTTTCTGGTGCCGGGAGTGTCGATCCCGGTAACAGCCCCGGCATTCTCACGGTCGGTCAGGTCGACCCGAGATCCGCCGGAAACACATCGTTCAACTTCGAGTTCACGCAGACGGGTGCGCCGAACTGGAGCAACGCTGCGGCGTCCGGCAACGACGTGTTGCGGATCACCAACACCTCAAATCCTTTCCTCACGTCCCTCACCAGCGACAACATCGTCAACCTTTACTTCAACCCCAGCGTAACGGCCACCTTCACGGCTTCGGCCTTCACGACGCTGCAAGGTGGATTCTTCACCGACAAGAGCGATTCCAACAGCTTGGCCTCGGCGATCGCAGGAGCGAACTTCCAGTACTACTTCGAGGATCCCCGCGGATCGGTCGTCTACAACAACACCCGCTATCTCACGCAGGCGGAGGCCCGTGCCAACGGCCTTCTCCCCAACTACGGGCAGAGCTTCTTCGTCAGCACAGCCAGGGTTCCCTTGGCAAACTTCAATGGTCAGGCCGTGATCAGTGGCTTCGTGATGCGGGTCATGGCTCGGACAACCGTCGTGCTCGGTGCTGTGCCCGAGATCGATCCTGCGACTGGTGGTAGCACTCTGTCGCTCGTCGCGGGAGTGTTGGCTCTCCTCGATCACCGCCGACGTCGTGTTCTCGGGGCCTGCTCCCGAGTTCAAAAAGCAAAGACCGCCTGACCCTTCGTCGGTTCCTTTCGTTCCACGTTCTCGACACGATTTCCACAGCCGACAACACCCAAAGTTCGTAAGGAACACGACCATGATGGTCTTCTTCGACGTTGAGGCCTCCGTTGATCGGGGAACGATTCGCAACCGCCCGGCGACGCGAATGACTCGGCTCGCCTCGGTGCCGGGGAACCTCTCGTCGCTCGTGCTTTCAGCTGACCGGTCGGTAAGGCGACGTCTCGAGGCGGCCACGGAACTCGCCGGCTGGTCGATCTGTGATGCGCCGGTCGACGAGATCGACTTCGACTCCGTCGCGAGCCATGACTATCAACTCGTGATTGTTGACCTGACCCATCCTCTCGGCGGTGATCTGACGGCGGCTCAGCGGGCTGCCCAGCAGATCTCCGACCGTCCGGAAACGCTTCTGGTCGTCTGCGGCGACGAGGATTCGATCGATCACGAGGTGTGGGCCCGCTGCCACGGAGCCTTCTGTCATCTCTCTGGCAGTGTTTCTGGCGATGCCCTCGTCTCGCTGTTCAACAAGGCCCGGGCCACTGCCAATCGGCACACCTCGCGTACCGTCCGCTGCGGCGCCTGAGCCGATGGCCCGCCCACGGCCCGCCGGCAAGATACGGCTGTGAGGCATTGCACGGTTCGGCCCTGACTGAGGCTAGCAGGCCGTGGCCCACGATTCCTTCGCGCCTGAGCGGAGGGCGCTCAACTGCTGCCATCGGCTTCGGCTTGATCGGAGACCGGCCCAGGACGGGGCATGCCACTCCGGAAGCGACGTCGGGAACGAAAGTTGGAGGCCTTCGTCGTGGCCTCCGACCTGCCGAAATCCCCCGGCCATCCGTTCTCCACTGCGCTGAATCGGCTTCTGGCGGAGAACGGCTTCGACCCGCTGGTCGAGAAACTCCGTGCCCTCCTACGCCGAAACTTTTGGGCCACTTGGCATGCCGCCCGACGACTCTTCTGGCGGTTTTTCAGGCCGACAGATGCTGCCGTCGGTTTCCCAGCCGGACCGCTCGCAGATCGATCATTCCGGGGACAGAACTGGCGAACCGCGGAGTGAGAGGGCCTCGGCGGGCTCCGCCACGACCTTCTCGATCTCCTCCAAGCGTCGCTGATCGGCCGGAGAGAGCCACTGATCGGCCAAGCCCTTCGCTCGCGCCCTGTCGAGGGCAGCACGGGCTTCGGGAATCTGGCCATTGGCCGCCTCGACAATCGCCAGATGGAGATAGCGTAGCGCGGTCGGCTCAAGCACCGCTTCGCGGATGTCTTCGAGCGCCCGGATCGGCTGCCCAAGCGAAAGCCTGACCAACGATCGGGTGTCGAGGAGTTCCGGATCGGGGCCAAGGCTGCGGATTGCCCGGTCAAGGAGTTCGAAGGCCTCCTGGGCCGTCTCATCGCTCGTCAGAAGCCAAGCCAGATTCGCCGACACCCTGGCCATCTGCTCTTCATCGAGCTTCCCGGAAGCGAGAAGTTGGCGGTAGATCGCCTCGGCTTCCGCCGGACTGCCGATTCGCTCCGAGATCGATGCGGCCCGGAACTCGATCTCGAGGTTGCCCGGATTCTCCCGCCGCGCCCGGTCGATGATCGAATTCACCCTGGCGGCGACAGCTTGATCGAGCGGCCCCGGAACCTGCTTGATGATGCCCTGGAGCGTTCCGAGGATTCGGGGGGCTGGGAAGTCGCCGAGAATACCCATGAGGACTTCGACCGCTTCGGCCGTTTTCCGCTGGCGGCCGAGGAAGGCCACGCGTTCGAGCCCGCCAAGCGGGGCCAGAGACGCATACTCCTCGTAAAACCTTTCTGCCGGTGCTACGAAGCCGAACTCCTCGGCAATCTTGGCCCCTGCCAGAAGCCGGTCGATGTTTTCCTTCCGCACCCGCTCGTCGGGAAGCAGACGCTTCATGACCTGCTCGATGCTGGCCTGGTTTCCCTGGGCAACCGCCAGTTTCAACTCGAGTCGCCGCAGGACCGGCGAATCCTTGTCCCCCACACGGGCCCGGTCCATCCACTGCCGCGCGGCGAGAAGATCACCGTGATCGATGAGCCCATCGACAAAGAAGGCCCGCAGGGCCGGCGTGGCGTCCTCGGTGAGCGCGATGTCGAGGAGGACCTTCCGGGCCTCCTCCCAGTGATCAAGGCGGGCCTCGAGTCGAGCCTGCGTGAAACGCTGATCGACGGTGAGCGAACGCCGCTCGGCAAGGGCTGCGAGAAAATCGATGGCCTGCATCCAGTGGGCGGGCTCGCTCCGTGACTGCAGCAGATCGATCGTGATCGCCAAATCGTCCTCGGACTGGCGTCCTTCCCCATCGACGTTCGTGGCGAGCAGTCCAAGGGCTTCCAGGAACTCCGGATACGATTCCTTGGCCAATCGAATGGCCAGCATCCGCTTCGCCCAGCCGAGGGTCGGGGTGCCCTGGGCGCCGTCGAGAGCCATGATCCTCCGCAGTTCCACCCGGGCCTGGGTTTCCTGGCCGGAGCGGATCAGGAACTCGGCAAGTCCTCTGGCAGCGTCGAGGTCTTCGGGAGCAGACGCGACTTTCTCGCGATGGAGCGATTCGGCTCCGGAGACGTCCTCGAGTGTCTCGAGGGCGCGGACGGTGAACAGATCTCGACGCTCCGCGGGGATCGCCTGCTCGGCCCGTCGAATCGCCTCCCGGGCTTCGCCACGTCGTCCCTGCGACACCAGATAGCGGATCAGGGCAAGCCGGGCGTCGAGGCGGTCGGGCGCGACGTCGACCGCCCTCCGAAGCGCCGCCTCGGCCTGGTTCGATCGGCCACAGCCGGCGAGGAGCCTTCCGAACCACATCCACTGAAGAGGGTCGCGACAATTCTCCGGGGTGATCCGCTCCCCCCTGGCAAGCGCCGCCGACACCCTCCCTCCGCGGGCCTCCATGTCGGCGACAATCCGCTCGACGCCGGTGCCGCCGTGTCCTTCCAGATCGCGGATCACCTCCCGCGCCTCGTCGTAGCGGCCCGCGGCATGGAGCATGATGGCCAAGCGACGGAGCGTGGCCCATTGCCGGCCCCCGAGATCGATTGCCCGCTGCAATTCACCGATCGCCAGGCTCCGATCCCCACGGATCTCTGCGATCTCACTGAGCAACCGCGGCACCATGCCCCAACGGGGGCGGTCGATCGTCACCTCGACAAGGAGATGCCTTGCCTCCTCGAGATCGAACTGTTCGTCGGGCGTCAGCACTGTTTCCAGGGCGTCACTGGCAAGCCGGTCACGACGCCGCTCAAGCACTGAGGCGACGAGTTTCACGGCCTTGGCGTAGCGGCCGTTGGCGTCATCGGGATGGGCCATCGCCACGAGCGACTCCGCATGGGCCTGGGCGGCCGCGAAATCCTCCTCGATGAACGCCAGATCGATGAGCATCATGAAGCTCGAGAGGTCCTCGGGGTTCACAGTTGCCATGCTCTTGGCCACCCGGCGGGCCCCGGAGACGTCCCCAATCTGGAGGTATCCGGCCACGAGTTCCTGCCGCACCCTTCCTCCGCCAGTGACGGACAGGGCCACGGTCCGCTGCTCGGCATCCTCGAGGCGACGCGACGCCTCGTCATGCGGACACTCCAGGGCAATGAGGATGGCGGCCCGCAGCATTTCGGCAGAGTTGCGCAACTCGTCCGGGGCGCCGTCGATGAGTTGCAGAGCCGAATCCCCCCCGAGCAGCACCGCCCGCTGACCGAGAAGGATCGGCGAGCGCGGGTGGGTGGCGACCGCGATCGAGGAACGGTAAATCGCTTCTTCTCTGAGCCCCTTCGCCTCGATGACGTCAATTTCCAGGCCCTCCAGGAGGGCCGGATCGATCGGCTCGGCGGGCTTCGCGTTCTTGAGATCGTTGATCAGCGTCTCGACTTTGGCCCAGTCACGTTCGGGAACTGGGCTTCTGGTCTGCTCCCACAGCCGCATGCGGATGAGGGGGACGAAAACGGCAGGCCGTCCGGCAAGTTGCTCGATCGGCATCTCCCGGGCGATCGTTTCGCAGAGTTCGAGTGATCGCTCCGACCACCCCGCTCGTTCGTACGTCAGCGCGAGCGTCAGCAGCGCCTCAATGAGGTTCGGATCTTCGTTGAGGAGCCTGAATCCTGCCCCGAGGGTCCGGTCCGACTCGCCGAGGGCGTCGTGGCAGGCGGCAAGCCGGAGATCGATCATCCGGGTGTAGGCAACGTCCCCCGCCATGAGCGGACGGAGCCTGAGCCACAGCCCGAGCGCTTTGATCCACCGGTGCCCGTCCATTGCTACGACCGCGTCGGCATAAAGCGCCGGCACGCAACTCGCTCCCATCACTTCACGGGCGTGCGTGACTACCTCCTCGAGCTCGTCGAAACGCTTCAGGTCAGCCAAGGAGAAGACGAACTTCGTCAGCACCCTTGTTTCATCAGGGAACCGCTCGACGCCTTCACGGAGGAAGCGGATCATTGCGTCGGTATCCCCCTTGGCCAAGGCGAGATCGGCGCGGGCGATGGCGTAGGCCGGGCTGTCGGAGATGTCACCGAGAATGCCATTGATGATCGTCTCCGCCCGCTCCAAACGGCGCTGCCGAATGGCCACGCAGAACTCCTGATAGAGCGATTCGTGGTCCCGGGGGGAGAGCTCGACCGACTTCTCGATCGCCTCGGCAGCCGCATCGAGGTCGCCATGGGTGTCCCGCCACCAGGAGAGATACCGCCAGGCAATCGGATCCTCGGGGGCGACTTCGGTCATCTTCCGGATCACCCCATCGGCCGCGTCTGGCTCTTCAAAATGCCGCTCGAGCAACCCCGCCAGCAGGACAAAAGCCTCGGCCCGTCCAGGGGGGATTTTGATCGCCGTATCGAAGGCATCGATTTCCGGCACGTAGCCCACCATCCGGCCGAGCACCACCAACGCTTCATCGTCTTCCCGGAGGTTGATGCAGGCCTTCGCGTACATCGTGCTGATCTTCACCCCCTTCAGATCCTCGGTCGGATCATCGAGCGGCAAGTCATCGAGCCCGGGCCGCTGACGGAGATCGTTGAGGTGCCCTTGGGCGGCTTTCGGTTCGCCGGCAAGCATGAGAAGTTCGGCGTGATTGAGGCGCAGTTCCTCCTCGTTCGGCACGCCCCGGAGCGCTTTCTCCGTCTCAACAATGGCCCAGCGGACAAAATCGCTTGTTTGGCCAGGCTTGCGGGCGAGGTCGTTGAGGATCCTGGCGAACTGCACCCGGCGCTGGTGGTCGCGTGGCCGGAGCTCGAGGTATTTGGCGAACTGCGCGACGGCCTCGAGCGGCTTCCCCTCGGCAAGGAGTTTGTCGGC
>Ga0114978_10005253_pt1 | contig 10376 bp, 4 predicted proteins | sample S_140212_EF_Meta_FD_87027 | JGI IMG/M metagenome (GOLD analysis project Ga0114978, IMG submission 87027) | Freshwater microbial communities from Lake Simoncouche, Canada to study carbon cycling - S_140212_EF_MetaG | ecosystem: Environmental > Aquatic > Freshwater > Lake | place: Lake...
GTTGCACGCATCTTCTGAAGAACCATAGCTGATACCTCCTCAGGTGTGAAGGTCTTCGTCTCGTCATTTACTGTGACCTCGATGAGCGGCTTATCACCAGATCCCGACTTGACCTTGAATGGCCAATGGGCCATATCAGACTTTACGGACTGGTCGCCGAACTTGCGGCCAATAAGACGCTTGGCATCGAAGACGGTATTTGTGGGATTGGCTGATGCCTGTGATTTTGCTGCGTCCCCGATAAGACGCTCATCCTGAGTGAAGGCGACATAGGACGGTGTTGTGCGATTGCCTTGATCATTCGCAATAATCTCCACACGGTCATTCTGCCAGACACCAACGCAAGAATATGTTGTACCGAGATCAATTCCGATAGCTACGCCAGAAGCTACGCCAGAAGCTACTCCAGAAGCAGGCATTTATACATTGTATATGTGAAAAGTTTTTAAGCATATAATAAAAAAGTGAAAGACTAGTAGCTGACCATGAAGACAAGAAAGATTGACAGACGCAAGAACCCTTTCTGGCCTCGTAAATATTATGCAGGTCTTACATACAAACAGAAGTTGAATCGCCGAAAGGAAATCAAGAAATTCGGTTCAATGGACTGGAAGAATCCAAAGGCCTATGTTGGATTTAAAACGGACAAGTTTGCTAAACGGCTCACGAGTAATTATACAAAGAAGTGGCGGGCCATGTTTCCTGATGCGCATTCATTGGAAAGTAAATCAGAAGTAACTGGTGTGCCGCTGAAATTCATAAAGGAATCCTATAATCGTGGTCTCGCCGCATGGCGCACTGGACATCGTCCTGGTGCAACTGCTCAGCAATGGGGCTACGCTAGGGTCCATAGTCTATTGTTGTGCGGAAAAACACACTACGGGCCTGACAGTGATATAGTGAGAAAAGCTAGAAGTAATAAAACTGCAAAAAAATGGTTTAGCAGATGTCCCTTATAAATTATTAAACGCTCATTCCGACCTTTACACGTCAACCTCCTCACGAAACTCATTCACAGGAGTCTTTACTGAGACATCAAATGTAGGCGCAGGAGGCTGCTCGGCCTCCTTTGAAAGGCGAATCAGATTCGTAATGCCATAGTCGGCTTTGAGATGCTCCGAAATCCAGTCAATCGTCTCAGTCAAACGCAGGGTCTTATTCTCAGGCCGTAGCGTATCAAGATAGTGCTTGTGTAGTCCAAAGACAAGTGGCTGAATAGACTTGGGAAGTGCTTTGAATGCAATACCGTGCTCCTTGTGGCACTTGCAATACCAGCTATACAGGGCCTTCGTTGCAAGACGATACTCGTGCTCGTATCCCCGAAATGCCTCGCCATCCTCAGGATACACTCGCAGATACTCCTGAATCCGCTTATTCGCACGCAACCTGAGGAAACGACCAAAGGGGTTTGATTCGGTTCCCCGAAGATTGCGGCGCACCTTATCGTGCTCAGCATTACGGAAGCGCCATCGCTGGGCTCCAGCAGCGGAATGCACGACAAGTCCCTGCCAATGCCAAGGCTTCGATGCCTTGATTTCCTCGAACTTCGCCTTCAGATCGGACCACTCGGCAGCCTTGAAACTCAGGCTGTAAGTCTTCGGACGCCAAGCTGCAGGCAAATCCTCAGTAAAGAACTCAACCGTACCGTCAGTCTTCACAACACCTCGATACACTACCCAGAAGTTCGCATCCTTCACTGAACGAACCACACGGTGCTCTGGGTGTGCAAGAACAAGGCTGATGAAGGTGGACTGGAGATCAGCACTCGCATTAGGGTCGCCCATCACGGATTCAATGTCGTCAAGGCAAATACGCTTTGACTCCATCGCCTCCTCAAATAGCTCACGGAATGAACGCTCGCTGTAGAATGTGCCGTCTGCATCCAACCTAGAACGAGTCGTCACTTTAGTGTCCTTATCACCCTTAGTGCGGAAGATATTGATCATGACACCCTCGACGAAATCCTCAATTCGTAGAGGCTCGCCCATAGGGATCTTCTGGTCACGACGAGCCGCAAAGGGCGCAACAGAGCATGGAAGATTGGTCCTCGTATTCCAGACAACCGATCGGCAGAGTTGCATGGCCTCCGACATTGAATCCTCAGCAACGGCCGCCTCACCCTGCACGACATCCCTCCCACTCTTCAAGATTACATAGGGGCTACCGTCAAACTCCAGAATCTCAACACCGGTCTCAGATGTCTGCAGCCAGGCCTTGAGGTCTGCCCAAGACGCAAACTTCGAATTCCAAGAGGCAAACGCATTAAGAGTACTCATAGGTCTTACAACTGATGATGCCATTTCTCGCTATACATATCATATCGATCAAGTCGCGTTCAATTTTTAATGGGCTCACGATGTCTGACTCCAGATGGCGTTTTCCATACTCGCAGCATAGAGGACATATCTTCTGCCCAGAAGCAACCGAGTTCAAGCTTTTTCATTATGACATCATATTCATACCCACTCATTTCAATTGCATTCTTTTTTCCAACTGGTATGAGTGCATCGCGTTCAGCCTTTTGCTGCATATCTTGTTGAATTATTTTATCAAGAAAATCGGTTCGAACTAGTCCGCGAATTTTGAAGAGTAGGGTTATTGCCTCCTCCTTTGACTTTTCTTCTCTTCGCGCCTTTTCAGCTCTACCGAGCTTGGTTCTAAGATTTAAATCATCCACCTTCACATACCAATCCCAAGTGATTCTCGCAGGATACATTGTATTTGCAAACATTCTCATAAATCCACATTTCACGTAGGTAAAGAAGCCCGATAATATTCTGAGTTGTTCTTCTGTTGGCTCGTATATATCAAAAAATCCATCGGTTTCACCCTCCAAATTTGTTCTGTTACATATTTCATTCATTATTACATTGAAATCTAGTTCTTTCAAATCAATATCAGATCCATTATAATAAGATTCCTTTCCAGGAGTACAAATCTTTGCCCGCACTTCGCCTGCAAATCTATTCTTAGAAAGTGTGGCTATTGCAGAAATAATAGCCGACATTCTATAAAGCGTGTAATTATCAACTAGCATGAATAGCATTTCAAGTGTTTTAGAATTATCAGGCTCCATCTACATATAGTATGAGCTAGCATTTTAAACCTACCGGCTGGTGCTTAAATTAAGCACTGCACTTGGCGTTATACGGCTTATTACTAAATTAATTATCTGTTAATTAAACAGAAGTATGGCGGCAGCTCAAGTGAGTGAAGCTCAAGGTATTACGCGGGAAATAAAGAGTGATAATAAATTTAAAGAGTTTATCGGACTTCTTGCAAGAGCAGATGCAAAACATGATTTCGGTCACGATGTAGGTGGTATGCATAATCAAATAAATATGGGGCTAAGTGGTGTTACTAGTACTGAAACAACTGACGAACGTGGTAGCTTATGGAATGTTTTAATAGATTTAAAGGGTAAAACCGATACTGCTAAAGGAGAGGATATAGAAAAATTTTTTAATGAAGTCTCAAATGAACGTAGGAACCCTACAGTAGTCAATGTTGGTTATAGAGATCTAGCCAATAATTCAGAAATTCCTATACATAAATATAATGTGCACTGGGTAGCTGCAGATGAAAGTATAACTGGTCAAGCGCTTAGAAAAGCATGCGGGTTACTTAGTGGTGGAACACTTATCGTTGATTTTAATCAACATGGATTTTTACAAATGCTGGCCAGTGATAATTTACAGGGTGGGGGTTCAGAAATTTATGTACTTACAAATTCCTCAAGTATAAATGATGCCGCTCCAAAAACTAAATATAATGATCCAATATTCAGAGATGGTGATGGTGCGCCACTTATATCAATAATAGATACAACAGAAATGCCAAGTATTTGTTCAAGCTGGGATGATAATAGCGTTGATATTAATAATCTATTTTTAACTTCATATGAAATAGAATTATCGCCATTAATAATAGTACAAAATATATTTGGAAAATCAATTAAATTAACTACTAATATAACAGTTACTAATCCTACTGGGTCAGTTAAATCTGTAATAAAGAACACTAAAATAAATAATAGCAAAGTTGAAATAATGAAGAAAATAACTGGTATACTTTCTAAGTTCCTAACTACTAAGAATTTTGAAATAAATGAGGGTTTACAGAGAAAACGTTCTGGTGATTGGAAACAAGTGCATAGTTGTTTCACCTTAAATGGTAAAAAATATAGTGATAAAAATATTAAAGAAATTACTGGTCTAGCAAATTCTAAAATACCTAGAAATATAAAGGATGCATATTTTGTAACACATGATTTAATTGCAGCAGCGTATGCTTTATTAATGGGTGTAAATGTAATTTTTTTAGCGGTAGCATCAGGAGGAAGAGGTCCAAGAGTGTATATATTTAAAAATGTCAATTATGAAACAAATATTAATGAATATATGTATGCACAGCTAATAGATAAAAGAGATGCAGTTCTAGCAACGTTAATAGAGTATAATACAAAACGCACTGAAATACTATCTCTATATAGCAATATGATTACTACAGCAATAGATGCTTTGCAAGCAGAAATAGCTAAGTCAAGCCTTAAGGATGCTGAAAGAATAAAAAAGCTATGTTTTGAAATTTTAGATCCAGTATTTCTATATCAACAAATTAAACAAACTGCACCCGATTCTAGTTATTTAATAACAGAATTACAAAAGGCCATACCAGGTAATATAACTGGAGATGGCAATTTAGATAAAGTTAAAAAAATGTATGAAATATATTGTATTGCAGATAGAATTGTTAAATCATATTCTAGAGGTGATATATTAGACGCGCAGCTTAATATTATTAGATCTTCAAAAGTATATTTAACTTTAAAGAATTGGACTTATACAAAGGAAAAAAGAGAGCCTGGTGGCTTTATAAAGAGATTAGGAATCAAAGTGGGGGCTAGTGAATTACCAGACCAAGATAAACTCGCTTTTGTGGCATTTTTAGAAACGTGCGATAACGAAATAAAAACACAAATTGTTACTATTTTTAGATTACTTCTTGAAAAATTTGAGGGACCTGTGCAGTTTATAATTGGAAGACTAAGTGGTTCTATTTATGAACACGCATTATTATCATTTAAGGCATTATGTGGAACAATTTGCACATTATTAGCTAATATTGAAACTTCAAAAGATACGACATCATTCAATACATTAGTTAATGAAAAGGATAAGGTATATTCTCTAACATCTCCTCGAACCAGTATTGAAGTACCTAATATTCTTTCTGAAGTGAGTGTGGTAGAAGAAAATCAAGAAGCAAATAGTAAATCTGCAATATTAACAAATTCAGAAATAGTAGTTGCAACACCTACTTCACCACTAGATGAATTGGACAGAACATTTGGCAGCGAGATAGAATTATTTAAAGCAGCTAAAGAGCCCGAAATGAATACTACTCAAGAAGGTGGGCTATTTAATGCAGGAACCCGCCTATTAAATCATAATAGCATAAAAGAATCTACGCATAATATGCTAACTGCACATTTATTACTTATACCAACTAGTGGTGTTGAAGCTGCGGCTGCTAGAGGCGAATATAATGCTGAAGACCCAGATTACAATTTAAATAGACTAAGGGGAGGTGGTGGCAGAATCTTCTCACCAAACCTTCCTATTTATATAGCTCTAGAGGGCCTTCGTATTGCAGTACCAGAATTAAATAATCACATTGACTACGAAGATTATATTACATATTATTTATTACTTGAATCTATGAATGACACTCTCAAAATGCAATCAAGCCCACTCATCGGCTTTGCCCTGCGTGAGATTCTTGCAACATTCATCAGTACACAAGTTGGCCGTGATACAATTGCACCATTATTTCATACCTTAGGTAATGACTATAAACTATTTCCCTTAATAGCTACAAGTATATCTGCATATGTGTGCGGCTCTTTTGTTGAATATGATGAAGGTAATTCCGAAGTTATAGAATTAGCTAAAGTGGTTATTGAAAGTAATGAAGTTAAAACTTATATAAATACTGTTATTGAAATATATAAAACAAAGAGTCGTAATAGTTTTTATATTGGTAAAAAACATAATATAAGGTTATTTATTGATAAAGTAAATAGATTGCAGGAGTTAATTGGAAATGAAATATCTCATAATAAAACTGGAAATAAATCAAATTCATCAAAAAAAATGTCTATGAAAAATCTGAAAAAAACTATATCCAACATACATGAGTTTATGACTAAGAGAAATAGGAGAATGGCTGTATTACCAAACCGGACATCTAAGGTTGCAGCCCCACTTGTTAGAGCTTACGGTGGAAAACGACGAAAAACATTGAAAAAGCGATAATATATTCACGTGACTTAGGCGCTTGGCGATACGCTATTTGGTTAGACAAAATAAAGAGTCTAACCAAATAGATGGCTGAAGTGCTGACGCCACAAAAAGAAGAATCATTACAATTACCGGCCGCAGCAAATTTCGGTGTAGTAGAGGAAGAGGGTCCCGTCATTGAGCTCGGCGACCGCATTCGTCTCTCTGGTGGCAAATACGACGGAACAACCGGCCGTGTAATCTTTAGAACTCAAGATGAACTTCATCTCATGCCCGATGGTCTAACACATACTAGTGTAAAATTCGGCCTCGATGAAGAAGGATTTGATGAGGAATCTGGAGTAGAAGGGGTAGAAATCTTGCAGAAGAGAAAAAGACCAGGCCTCGTCGATATTCTAGATCTAGCTCCAGGACAACTTCTAGAAACCTTCGATAATGATGGAAAACCAGGACCGACATATATGATTGCAAAGGTCGATACAGACAAGGATGCCATTATAGTTATAGATGAGGATGAGAGTGAAATAGAATTAGACTTTAATTTTCGCGGCATACCCGATAGCCTACCCTTTCGCGTTATACGTGGCAGGATACCACCCGAACCTACGGTTTCAGAAGCTGAGTCGATTGCCGAGTCTGATATATCAGACATGTCTGAAGAATTTGAGGAGGTAGAGGATTTTGCATTTCTCGACGACGAACTGGAGGCTCCGGCAGATGAAGAAGTTGATTATCTGATTGAAATCCCCAAATCCGAACGCACCTACTCTAACATGACTCAGAAAAGTGAGGCCTATGCCGATCTCCTATCATTGAATACTCTTGCCCTACAGAAATTAGACATAACGCAGAAAAATACTCGTGTTCTAACCGAGCTATTTTTCCAACTTCGCGCAGCAATTCTGCGTATCTCAGAAGACGGCACTCCTAAAGGTGTGAAACCGACGAGCATTCAGACTCTCATAGACGTTTTGGAGACGAGACTTTTCGCCTTGAGTCGCACGGTCGTGGATGTTGACAAGATTTTATATCATGATATGGATCCACAGACCGATCCACAGCCCGAATCTATGGACCATTTGAGGTTCCAGTCATTTAACAATAAAATAGATGATGCCGTCGAATATTTAGAAACATCCAAAGGCATTGAGGGTCTGAAATTCAACACCTTTTTGAACACATATCTAAGCCGATTCAATGCTTCGTGGAGAGAAGCGAGCACACCTAGAATTGCATTTCAGCGAGACGAAGAAGTCTTTCGTCTCAAAGCGCCAGACTCAGAAAACACAATTCCAGGTTATCCAGGTGGTCTCGTGAATAAAAAGGACGGTCTCCTGTCTGCAGAAATGGTTGGTGAAGTCTCCCTGTCTATGGTTCGCGGACTTAATGCTACGCGTGCAAAGGGCCAGATCATACAGCTAGGAGAGGAAGCAAGTGTTCTTTCCTATGTCGTATTTCCGCTATTATACGCAGACTCTCTTAGCATACTACGTCAAGAATCGCTCATTCGCGATATTGAAGCAGGTATGAGAGAGTTTATGAGCATAAAGGGCATTTTGGCTAAGGTCGGCGAAATCACAGACATTCCATCACCCTCTCAAGCCTTTCTAGTCAGCGTAGAAGGTGGAACTCTAGGCAATATACCTCTTCGTGAATACTACAGGAATATGTCAATGAAAGCTGAGGGCTTGGGAGATTTCTGGCCCATTCAAGTCTTAATGGGCATGAGAGAACGAGAATGGACAATCGATCAACAGGAAATTTTAACTGGAATTATAAAGTCTACACACGACTCCATTCTAGAAGTTATCTTAAGACAGCGAGAGGCACTCGCTGAACAGGTTGCACAGCCAAAGGCGGTTCAAGGGATACAAATGACACCTGATGGCCCACAACTCATTCAGACCCTATCAGATGAGCCCCTCATTAAAGACATTCAGCAACTCATCAAGTCGCAAATGCCCTCCTACGCGAATTCAGACGTGGCCCTAGTTGGCCTAGTCATAAGACAGCACCCAGATATCGCGTTCGCTCAGATTGCCAATCAGCCTGCCGCCCTAACGCGGATGCGCATGAAGTATGCGCGAGAACAATATCTCACGACAATTCGCAATATTCAATTGAAGAAGGAGCGCATCGACTTTGCAGGGGAACCTCCAGAACCAATTAATTGCCCGCACGTAAAACCGCTGCAAATGATTCGTAAAGTGAAGGATGATTCAAAGCGTCTTGCACTTCTAGCAAAGCTATTGACACAGTTTCAAGGAGCTAAGGAGGCAAATTGGGTAAAGTGTCGTGTTGGCGACCACAATCTCCTGTGTGTTCATGAGCTCCTACAAATCTATCAGTATCTACGTCCTGGAGATGTAGCAACACTCAATAAGGACATTCAACTTAATTTCGCTGGAGGGCAATTTCAAGGCTTCTATATCTGTCGCGTATGTGGGCAGCCAATAAGTGAATTGGAATACGATACGCATCTAGAATTCGACGATAATGGAAAGCCAATGATGGGGCGATCTGAACTCGTTGATAAAGACGCAGTTACACTCGAGGAGATAGACCAAATTATAGGGCCTCTGGGTGATATGGAGATGCCCGATGAATTCAATAATGAAGGAAAAAAGCTGATATATGCAACGGCAAGACAGATCGCCGACCGCATTTTTGCACCCTTTGAAATGAGCGACTATAAACTCATTGTATCGAGAGCATTCAATATTATTCAACAAATACCTACACGCGAACGATATGTACAGATTCAGCAAGCACAAAAAAGGTCTAAGACTGCGGCTACAGCAACTATGGCGTCTATAGATTATGATATCTATCTAAATCAGGCTCTTGTCTGTGCGGTAGGTGTTCATATCCTATTGGCCGTTCAATGTCGTAAGCCAGAACTTGTTCTACGAGGCTTGGCTGCAGGCTGTCGCAGCCTAAAAGGTCAGCCGCTTGAACCTGAGGGAGGCACGCATGGTATTCAGTGTATTGTCTCAGTCATTGCATCCTTTCAGAAAGATTCACCTCCTTGGAGTTTAACGCAGTTTCAGAAGGAGAAAGACGACACTCTAAGACAAAAAATGGTAATGGACATATTTGAGCCGATTCTACGTTCATCCCTACAAGACCCAACGATTCAACAGGCATTGGCGCAGAAACGCGACTATAAGCGCAAGATTCTAGGTGCCGCTGGAGGTCAAGGGCGGCCAGATGAAGAGCTCCCAATGAATTTTGCACCTATACCGTTTGTGATGAAGCCTGAGGATTTCGTAGAGAAGATTATAATTCCAGAAGCCGCAAGCCAACAGGACATTGCAGAACTCTGGATTCGTCAAGGCAACCATCTCGCGCGAACAAATAAGCTACCGAAACCTGTAGCCTTCACCGAGACTTCGTGCTGTCTATCACCTCTAGAAAAGATAGACGAGTTCTGGAAACGCAGTGCGCCCTCTCTGCCCCAATTCAAGCGTCTTGTGGGTCTTACAGCGCCGCCCAAAATAACTCGTGCTGAGCCGACAATGAAGGCCTCAGTGATTTCAAGACCATTGCCAGATGCGCCCGAAAACAGCTATTACTTACTATTCTTAAAAGTGTGCTATGATGGTGTAAAGAAGGGACATACACATGAGTTCGGTCTAACACATAAGTGTATATGGTGTGGATTAACACTTCCTAAGGACGCTGAAGATTTAACAGCTGAGCAGGGTAGATCCGCAATTGAGAAAGAGGGGATTGATGTGTCTAAGGATTCATTTGAAGATTTGCTCAATGAAACACACCGTGTGAATTCTTTCAAGACGCACCTCTTATTAGAAATTCCTGGACCACTTGATAATTGGATAGAATTAACAAAGATGGTACCTGAGCCAGCTGAAGGCTATAGAGCAGTCATGTCAAAGACGCAGGATGAACTCTCAAAACTTCCACCAGATGCAAAAGAAGAGGAGGTTGCACTTGCACTTTCGGAGTTTTCAACGTTTGCGCTTGGAGTAGAGGATCAATTTAAGACACGGGTTTCTCAGAACCAACGCGACCTCTTTGATAGTTTAGTTACCTCTGGCCCAGAATCAATTA
>Ga0114978_10005255_pt1 | contig 10372 bp, 7 predicted proteins | sample S_140212_EF_Meta_FD_87027 | JGI IMG/M metagenome (GOLD analysis project Ga0114978, IMG submission 87027) | Freshwater microbial communities from Lake Simoncouche, Canada to study carbon cycling - S_140212_EF_MetaG | ecosystem: Environmental > Aquatic > Freshwater > Lake | place: Lake...
ACGCGCACGTAGGTCGAGAAGATGGCGCCCGTGCCGTCGGGTTTCACGCCCAGCAGGAACGCGTACGTCTCGTTGTCCTTCCAGGGGTATTCCCAGTGGCTGTGGCCGCCGGAGCCCTCGTGGTCGAAGGCGTAAGCCTGAACCCCGTCGCCCTTGGCGAGCATGCGCACGATCGAATTCTTCAGCTCCTCGGAGTTGGCGCCTTCCTTCTTCACGGCGTTCTTCACGTAGCCGGAGTCCCAGAGCGAGTAGATGAACCAGCGGTCATCGGGCTTGGTGCCGAGTCCGCGGCGTTGGAAACCGAAGTAGCCTTGGCCAAAGCCGAGGACACAGTTGTAGGTGGCGGCGGGGCCAGGGGCGGACTTGGCCTCGGCGTACGCCCAGAGGGCCGTTTCGCCTTTTGGCACGGCGTAGCCGTAGTGCACCGATTGGGCGTTGCCATTGGGCAGGGACCAGAGGTTCGCGTTGGTGCCCTTGCGGAGCAGCAGGCCGTTGACGGTCATCGGCGCCTCGCCGTCGGTCTTGCTGGCCAGCGCGATCAGGTAGGTGCCGACCTTCGGGAAAGAGAGGGTGAAGTCGGCGGAGTTCGCGACTTTGCCTGTGCCCGTCAGGGCGAGGTCGATCACCGCGGCGCGGGTGCGCACGGCTTCCAGGTCATCGGTCACGGTGACCTGCAGCGCACGCTGGGCGCCAGTGGGCAGGTTGAAGCGTGCCGCGAAGGTGACATCGCCGGGCTTTTCGACGACGATGGGCACGAGCAGGAGACCGGCGCCATTGAAGGTGGCGGCGCCGACGTTGCCGCGGTCGCTGAGGTCGACTGCTTGGCCTTCGGCATAGGCGGTCTTGAAGTGCGCGACCGGGGTCGCCGTGGCTTCCTGGTCGAACTTGAAGCCGGTGACGACGACGGCGCCTTTAGGCTCGAAGGCCCCAAGGCTGAGCATGGTCGGTAGGTTGGCGGCGACTTTGGCCACGCCGAGCTCGACCCACTGGGGCTCGCCGTTGCCTTCGACCGCACCAGCGAGATCTTTGCCGGCGAGGCTACCCTTGAATTTGGTCTTGGCGCCCTTCGCGAGTTTGACTTGGACGGAGACGGCGACGTTGCCGCCGGTGGCGAAGGTGAAGCAGGCCATCAGGCCTTTGTCACCGTTGAAGGCCGCGATGCGCTTACCGCCTTCTTCACTGAACCGTGCCCCGAAACGCGCGGGCCCAGCGGACTCCAGCCCGACTTCATTCGCGAGGGCGGGGACGAGCAGGCAGGGTAGGGCGGCGAGAGTCGACAGGAGCTTGAAGAATGGGCGCATTGGGAAAGGCACTTTTCTGGAGTATCCCACCTGCCAATCCAATCCAAACATATGGCGTTTAACGGGCGTGAAGGAGCGGCGAGGACTGGGTGCTAGGGCGTAGGAAGTAGGGTTTAGGAAGTAGGTGAAGGACTTTCTAAAACAATACCTACTCCCCAATACCGAATCCCTAAGACCCAATCCCTACTCCCTAACCCCTACCGCCTAAAACCTCCGCGTGTACCCCACATACACCGAACGGGGCTGGGCGCCAAAGCCGATCCCGGTGGGCGGGGCGCTCTCGTTGGTGAGGTTTTCGAGTCGCAAGGAGACTTCGCTGTGGGCGTCGATGGCCCGGCGAATCCACAGGCGCAGGAAAGCGGCGTCAGGCAGGTCCACGCGTTGGCCCAAGTTCCAATCGAAGTCGACCCGCCCCCGGAGCACCTGGACGGAGGCACCGAAGGTCCACGCGTCGTCGGGCATGATTTCCGTGCCGAAGTTGAGCACGAGGTGAGGGCGGCGCAGTAGGCTTTGCCCCGCGACGGCAATGTTCTGGTAATCCGGCGAGAGTACCTCGGTGTCCAGCAGGGTGGCCGCGCCGAAGACCCGCACCCCCTTGGCGGGGCGCCCCGACGCTCCAATTTCAAGGCCTTGCGTGCGCGCCTTCGCGATGTTGAAGGTCTTGTAGTCATCCGCCGGGTCATAATCGATCAGGTCGGTGAGTTGATTGCGGAAGGCGACCAAGGTCAGGGCGAGTTCGCCGGGGATCCGGCTTTCATACCGGAGTCCGGCTTCGATGCCTTTATTGGATTCGGGGCGTAGTCGGCGATTGCCGGACGTGCCATAGGCGAGGTCGTTGGCGGCGGGCGCTCGGTAGGCGGTGGCAAACTTGATCTCGGCGGCCACTTCCCGAACCAACTGGCGTCGATAGCTGAGTTCCCCGGTCGTCTTGCCGGCGAATTCCGAGTGGGCATCCCTTCGCAAGGCGGCCGTGAAGCGGTCGACCGAGGTCGCCCGCCAGTCGGCGCGGGTCCAGACCCCGCGGCTCTCCTGTTGGTCGCTCCATGCCGTGGAGTTGCCGTCGAGGGAGAGTTGGTCGAAGGCGGTGCGTTCGTACGTAGCCCCGATGCCGACGGTAAGGTCGGGTCGGAACTTCCAGTCGGCGAAGGCGGTGAGTTCGTCGCGGTTGAGCAAGTAACGCTGGAGGTACGAATAGTTGCCGGTGAAGTCGGTGCCGTCGGTCAGGCTGGTCACCGCCGAGCCACCGTGAGACCAGAAGACGACCGCGGTGAGCAAGTCATCCTGGTAGCGCAGTCCAGGCGAGAGCAGCCAGCCAGAGTCCTTTTGCCAGTCGTTGGGGTCGCCTTGGGCCGCCGCCCCGCTGGATTGCCCCGGCAAGCCGGCCCGGGCGAGGTCCGCCGAACCGATGAATTCAAGGACGAGCTGGGGGGTGAGCCGCCATTCGGACTTCACTAACGCATTCGTCGCGTCGCGACCTCCATTGGTTCGCCATCCATCGTCGTGGGTGGTGGTCAGCGCCAGCGAGGTGCCTTGGGTCGCGGCGGCTTTGCCGCCGGCGTTATTTGCCAGCCAGCGAAAGGCCACGGAGCCGCGGCCATACGAGCCACCTTCGGCCTGCCAGAGGCCTCCCGCGGCCTCCGTCAGGGGCGAGGCAAGGCGTAGGTCGACCACGCCGCCCAGCGCATTGGCTCCGTAGAGCGCGGAGGACGGTCCGCGGAGAATCTCGACCGAGTTCAAGCCGAAGAGGCGGTAGCGACCGATCTCATAGGAGCCAGAGAAGCCCGGCGGTAGGCGACGGCCATCGAGCAGCACGGCGCTCTGCGATGAATTGGTGCCGCGGATAAAGAGCGAGGCTTGCGAGCCTTCGCCGGTCTGCTCGGTGGCGTAGAGGCCAGGGGTGGTCGCCAGGGCTTCCGCGAGCGTGGTGAGGCCGGCCTCCGTCGCTTCCGTGACGTTCACGCGGCTAACCGATGGCGAGGCTTCCCCGAGCGGCGCGGCCTGTCGGCTTTCGATCACGATGGTCTCGGGCAGGCGAGTAGGCGCTTGGGCGAGGATCAGGGCGACGAACAAGGCAGGCATGGCGCCGAATGTTTGGTTCGTTCGGCCTTAATCAAATGAAAACGGGCTGGCGAATGCTCCAGCTTTGGGCATCGTGGGTGCGATGGGCTCCGAAACCACCAGAGAACCCGACCACGGTCCGGTCCGACAGTTCTCCATTTTCGTCGAGAACAAGGTCGGGCGCCTCAACGAGCTCGTGCAGTCTCTCGGCTCGGCCGATGTCCACATCATGGCGCTGTGCTTGGTGGACACCACCGACTCCACCATCATCCGCATCGTGGTGGACTACCCCGAGCGCGCGGAGGCCGTGCTCAACGAGCATAATTTCGCCCACGACGACGTCCCGGTGGTCGCGATTGAGCTGCAGTCCGAGGCCCAGCTGAAGGACGTCACCTCGATCTTGCTCAAGGCCGAGATCAACATTCATTACGTCTACCCGTTTCTCTTTCGACCCAACGGCCGTTACGGCCTCGTCGTTCGCACCGAGGCCCAGGAACTGGCGGCTTCGGTCCTTGCAACCCACGGCATCACCGTGATCGGCCGCGGGGACATCGCGAGGTAAGCGAGCGGCGATACAGAGCTGGCCGGCTGGCAGGTGGGCAAGCTGGCAAGGGCGTTGATGGTGCCTATTCATACGCGCTCCGCGCGCCGGTAGCGGCAGCACCGCGTGCTGCCCTAGCCATTGCCCACTTCGACCTAACCGCTAACCGCCATCCCCCAACCGCTCGCAAACTTAGTTCGCGCAGGTAGGGACCAGCGTCCCTGCTGGTCCGTGTCTGCTTGCCGGCCTCTTCCGGTCAACTGGCCAACTGGCCAACCGGTCAACTCTCCGGTGGCTTCATCTCGCGCAGCGATGATGTGCCTGACCTCCTGTTGATGGCCGGCTCAAGGCCGACGGAGGACGTTCAGCCCTGCCAAATACAGGAAAGACTTAGAGCTAGGGCCAGGAGCGCGAACCTAACCCCTAACCCTTGGTGCCTATTCCCTAAAACCTAATCCCTAACACCTGCCTCCCGCCTTAATCTCCCCTTAATCCACCCTTCACATTCCGTTCATCTAAAAGTAACTTTGATAGGCTTAACATCCGCCACGAATAGGCTTTAATCATCTGTACGGAAAGCGCCCTCGGCTTCCGTAAACCCCAAACCAAATACCCCCATGATCAACGCCCGTCTGATCGGAACCCTCGCCCTCATCGCCGCGGCCACGCAGCTCTCCGCGGTCCCCACGCCGCCTCCCGCCACCGGTGGTGCGAACAATGGCCCGGCGCCGGCCCCGATGAAGCTCACCCCCGCACCCGCGCCGGTGAAGCTCACCGTCGAGCCCGACGCCCAGTTCGCCCCGGTGAAGAAGCCCGCGCTGCGCCCGCAGCCGCTCTTCCGTCCCGCGCCGCCGCGCATGAATCCGGCCAAGCCCTTGTTCGGCGACCCGCTGCCTGGCCTCACGACCGCTCAGCTGGAGCTCTTCGTCGACGGCAAGGTGGACTTTGAGAAGTCCGAGGATGTCGAAGGTGGTCTCGGCCCGATCTTCAACGAGAGTTCCTGCGTGGCTTGCCATAGCAGCGGGGCGACGGGCGGGGCGAGCCCTCGCAATGTCACTCGCTTCGGTCGCGTGACGTCGGCGGGCTTCGACGGCCTCGATGCTCTAGGCGGTTCGCTGCTGCAGGATCAGGCGATCCTGCCCGACGCGATCGAACTCGTCCCCCTCGAGGCTAATCTCGTGGTGAAGCGTAACTCGACGCCGGTCTTCGGCTTGGGCCTGATGGAGGCCATCCCTGACGCCGCGATCATCGCCAACGTCCGCAAGCAACCGGTGGATGGCGTGAAGGGTAAGGCGAATATGATCACCGATGTCGTGAGCGGGCAGACCCGGGTGGGCCGCTTCGGCTGGAAGGCCCAGCAGGCCACGGTCATGGGCTTCGCCGCCGACGCCTATCGCAACGAGATCGGCGTGACTAACCGCTACTTCCCGACGGAAAATGCCCCGAACGGCGACGCCGCCAAGCTGGCGAAGGCGGACTTCATCCAGGACCCGGAGGATGCCCCGGCGACGGGCCTGGCCGACTTCGAGAAGGTGGGGAACTTCATGAAGTTCCTCGGTGCGCCCCCCCAGGATAAGCCCACCGCCTCGTCCAACGCTGGCCAGCAGCTCTTCATGACCGCAGGTTGCGCCCTCTGCCACGTCCCGAGCATGCAGACTGGCCCGAGCAAGGAGCCGGCCTTCGACCGCAAGGAAGTCCGCCTCTTCTCCGACCTGCTCTTGCACGACATGGGCTCGCTCGGCGACGGGATCGTCCAAGCTCCGGCTGGCCCGCGCGAGATGCGCACCGCTCCCCTGTGGGGCCTCCGGGTCAGCGCGCCCTACCTGCATGACGGCCGCGCGACCACCCTCGACGCCGCCATCACCGCCCACGACGGCGAAGCCAAGGTCTCGCGAGACCGCTACATGAAGTTCAGCCCTGCCCAGAAGAAGCAGCTCTCCGACTTCCTGATGACGCTGTGAGGGTGGGGTAGGTTGATCCTTAATCGGTTGGCCAGTTGGCTGGAAGAAAACAGCGGTACACCTGGCATTCGGCCGGAGGGCAACCCCCTCCGGCCTTTTTGTTGCCTGGTTGCGCCGTCCTCAAGGTAGGGGCAGCACCGCGTGCTGCCCTAGCTGCCTCCGCTAGGAACGAGCGTCCCGCGTTTCCGGGCGTGCCTACTTCGTGCCCACTGGCAGGACGTTCGCGCCTTGATGGAGCCCCGGGTAAGTCTCTCCCGCCGTCTTCGGGTCGAACCGGAGCTCCAGGGTCAGCGCCATCTTGGTCTCGTCGAAGCGGTAGGCTCCTTCGCCGACCATCCGGCTGCGCTGCTCGGCGTCGGTGTCGCCATTGAAGGACATCCATTTCGCCTGCCACTGGACCAAGGCCATCGGAGGTTCCTTCTCGAAGGCGAAGCGTTTGTCGCCCGCGACGCCACCGAAGAGGTTGCCGTCCAACTGGCGGCCCGCGCAGCGAAACTGGTCCGGTGCGGTGAGTTTCAGCCGCAGGCCGGTGCCCCCGAGCATCAGGTTATGCTGGATCGCGCACCGCTCCGCGCTCCAATTCCCCTCCCGCTTCCGTTCCACCGAGAACTCGACGTCGGCCACCTTCGAGCCGACGAACAGGTTGCGGGCGATCGTCACGCCACCGGACTCACGGGTACGCACGCCGACGCCGTTCTCGATGAGGACGTTGCGCTCGACCACGCAAGGCTTGGCCGGCCCGATCTCGAAGTCGATGCCGGCGCCCTGGCGGAGCACGGTGTTGCCGACAATCCGGGTGTCCTGCCCGCCGCCTTGGTCGCACCAGATGCCCCACATCACGAGGTTGTCGCGGACCAGGTTGCCCTCGATGACGGAGTTATTGGGGTTATGCAGCTTGATGCCGGCGCTTTCCCAGCGCTTCTTGCCTGTGAAACGCAGGCGGTTGTTCCGCTCGACGATGTTACCGCGGATGGTGAGGTTAGCGCCGTTGTAACTCGCCGTCCCGGCGGCGCCGTTGTCGGCCAGGGTATTGCCTTCGACGAGGTGCCCGCGCGCGCCCGTGGCCTTGCCATGGTCGCCTTTCTCGAGGTCGGCGGCCTCGTTGCCTTCGTTGCCGAGGTCGAGCCCGATGCCGTTGGCGAAGCGGGGATGTTCCCGCGGATGACCCAGTTGCGCCCGGAGCGTGTCCCGACCATGCCGGCGTGTTGCCAGGCGGCGTGCTCCTTCTCCCAGAAGTTAGCGGGGTATTGGTTGCCGCAACGCTCGAAGACGAAGCCTTCTATCGTGATGAAGCCGAGCTGGCGTTGGTGCGGGGCGAAGAGCCGGCGCTGATTGGTGATCTCGACCGCATGCTGGCCGGGCACATCGTCGGGGAAGTGGATACTCAGCGTCCCGTTCTCGTAGCGCCAGGTCTTGGCCCGCTTGGCGTGCGCGGCCGCCTTGGGCTCCTGCTCGTAGCACTCATCGTCGACGAAGACCTGCCCGAGGTTGAAGGAGAGGGTGGGGTCGCTGTTCGGGTATTTGCGCTCCGCCTCAGGCTGGCCCTCGCGGCCGTAGGGGGTGGCGGACAACGGGATGCGGAAGGGGTTGCCGCCATCCGCGTGACTGTCATCGGGGAAAAGCGCCTCGTCGACCTTTCCGGTGTAGGTGCCCGGGGCGACCTTGGTCCAGGTGGGCTTCCAGGGCGTCGAGCCGCGGACGATGGCCCCATGCTTCTCGGAGGAGCGAAAGACGATCGGGGCGCCATCCTTGCCGCCGCGGGGAGGGGCGATCCGCTCGCGGTAGATGCCCGGGGCCACCAGCACCGTATCGCCAGGCTGGGCCATCTCCGCCGCGCGCTGGATGGTCCGGAGCGGCTTGGCCTCGCTCCCCTCGCCACGGTCGTCGCCCTTGACGTTCACATGGAGGGTGGCTGCAGCGACGGACAGGCAGCTGGCACCGAAGAGCAGGGCAGGGCGGAGCATCGTGGAAGCGGTCGTATCTTGAGGACTGCCCCAAGGTCCGTCACGCCCAAGTTTTATTACCAATATTTCACACTGCCGAGGCAGTCTGCCCGGTGCATCTCCCTGTCTCCTCCGCAATCTGTACCCCCTACTCAGAACTCAGTACTTCGTCATCCTCCCTGGTAATTCCCCTCATCTCATTCCCCTTGCCCTCATTCCCTGGCGCTCTACTTTCTTCTCAGGTGTGTAGGCGGCTAAGACCCGCCGAGATTCCTCCTAGGGGGGCGCGAAAGCGCCCCCTTCTTCATTGGGCCGTAGCGTGACCCCGCGCTCTTGGAAAAGTCGCTCGCTACGCGCGAGAATACCCCGGGTATGAGGCCGCCTGAAGAGCAGGTTTGGCTCCAGGTGTTGCTTGGTCAGGTAGGCGAGTAGGTCGCAGAGTTGAAGTAGCGAGCTTTGGCTTGAATCCCTCCCGAATGGCTCATCCACGAGGAGCGATTCGATCGGTAGTCTCGACCTGATTGCGCCGAGCCAGGCGGAGGACGGTGCGGTCCGATGGTCGTCGCAGATGACGATTAGTCCGGCGGCAGAGCAGAGCGGGTGGCCCTGGTTCGAACCGATCTGCGAAGCCGTCGCATGCAGCAATGACGTCCAGGCGGTCTGACCGATGTCACCGGGGCAGCGCTGCTTGTCGATGATGACTCTCAGCGGGGTGAGCCTTTGCTCGCAGCGGATCATCTCAACGGCGTGCAGGATGGCCTGGATACGTTGGTTCCGGCGAGCACCATGGTGTTCCTCACTTCGCCCAAGCATCTCGCTGGCATGCATCTCGGCGGAAGGCGGGTAGGCGTATTTCGCGTGGAGACGTTGGCGCATGCGATGGATGGCCGCCTGGGTTGCATGCCATTCGGCATGATGAACCAACAATCCGCTAAGGATAAAGGTGTTGGTGCCGGATCTTTGCCGGCCGGTGTCGCCGCTTTCATCGACGTAGAGCAGGTGCATGCGTCTTTGGAGGCATGCCGATCGGCCGCCGCAACCACCTGCCCCTAGGGTCCGCCACCTGGGGTCCGCCACCTGGGGTGCGCCCCCTGGATCACCCTGGGGACCCCCCACGAAATCAGGTCGAAATCCCGCCCCGAGCCACTAAGACCTAGGTAACCCCATGACCACCCGTCGCCACTTCGTGCGGAATCTCTCCCTCGGTGCGCTCGGTACTCTCGCGCTCCCTGCCCAAGTCCCGTTCACCCCCGAGCCCCGCAAGGTCCGCATCGGCATCGTCGGCGGCCGCTTCGGCGCGACGTTCCAGTTCCATGAGCACCCCGACTGCATCGTCGAAGCCGTTAGCGACCTACGTGCGGATCGCCGCGCTGTCCTGCAGCGGACTTACCGCTGCGCCAAGGCCTACCCCTCGCTCGAGGAACTGATCAAGGACCCGAAGGTCGAGGCGGTCTTCCTTGCCACCCCCGCGCCCGACCACGTCCGGCATACGCTGCTCTGCCTTGCCGCCGGCAAGCACGTCCTCAGCGCCGTGCCGGCCGCGATGACTCTCGACGAATGCGCCCAGCTCGTCGGCGCCGTCAAGCAGTCTGGCCTCACCTACATGATGGGTGAGACCAGTTGCTGGCAGCAGCTCACGATCTCGGCCCGTAAGTTCTACCAGGAAGGCGCCTTCGGCCGCCTCTTCCACGTCGAGTCCGAGTATCACCACCCTGGGCTCGAGTCGCTCTACTTTGAGAACGGCCAGCGCACCTGGCGGCATGGCCTCCCGCCCATGCATTACCCCACCCACTGCACCGCGCACCTCCTCGGCATCACCGGCGAGCGGCTCGTCGAGGTTTCGTGCCACGACTGGGGCGACGATGACCCCATCTTGAAGGACAACGCCTATAAGAACCCTTTCTGGAACGAGACCGCGCTCTTCCGCACCGACCGCGGCAATTCCATGCGTGTCGCCGTCTGGTGGCGCGGCGCGCAGAAGGGTGGGGAGCGGGCCCGCTATTTCGGGGACCGTATGAGTTTCTACCCGTCCGACCCTGCCGGACTCGGCGGTCCCGTGATCGTTCGCGCCAAGCCTACGACCGAGAAGGATAGCGGTGGCTTCTCCCGCTCCGCCCAAGTGGTCGAGCGCTACGTCGCCCCCGCCTGGTGGAAGACCGACCTTCTCCCCGAGCCCTTGCGTCACGACAGCAGCCACGAAGGCTCGCACTGCTTCATCACGCACGAGTTTGTCGACTCCCTCGCCAAGGGCCGCAAGCCTCTCGTCGACGTCCATGCGGCCGTCGCCTTCACCGCCCCCGGCATGATCGCGCACCAATCCGCCCTGCAGGGCGGTGCCACGCTCAAGGTCCCCTCGTTCGACTGACGCACCCCGCCTAGAGCCCCTGTTTGCGGGCCTTGCACGGCGTCCACCTTCGTGCCTTGACCTCGTCGCCGGCCCCGCCTATCAAGCCCATCCCCTGAAACAACAGAGGACCTGGAGAGGTGGCTGAGTGGCCGAAAGCGCCCGTTTGCTAAATGGGTATACCCCAAAAGGGTATCGTGGGTTCGAATCCCATCCTCTCCGCC
>Ga0114978_10005257_pt1 | contig 10366 bp, 9 predicted proteins | sample S_140212_EF_Meta_FD_87027 | JGI IMG/M metagenome (GOLD analysis project Ga0114978, IMG submission 87027) | Freshwater microbial communities from Lake Simoncouche, Canada to study carbon cycling - S_140212_EF_MetaG | ecosystem: Environmental > Aquatic > Freshwater > Lake | place: Lake...
TATTTGGAATCTCCAAGTATTTGAAAAGTGAGAAATGGCATTCCAACTATGAAGTCTGAAAGAAAAATATGTAATGGCTCACTCGTTCGTTACTCACCGCCCTACACCCGCGCGCGTTACCGGAATGACCGGTCGCTCCAGGCATAGACCAAAAAAAACACCGTAAATGGAGGAAAATAGGTGGAGGTTTTTTCTGATAGGGCTGAAGTTAAAATTTCTATCTAATTCGTGCTAAAATCTCACCCCCTAAACCTATCTCCATGAACAAGGCGACTTCCCAAGCCCTCGACTTTGCTTCAACCAAGGCGCATCAGTTGTTCATAGGTCGCCGTTGGCAGGATGCCTCCCATGGCGAAACTTTTGAAGTGTTGGATCCCGGCACTGGCAAGCTGCTGGCGCACGTGGCCAGCGGAACGGCTGAGGATGTGGATCGTGCCGTAGCGGCCGGGCAGGAGGCTTTCGTTCATTCTGGATGGGCCACTATGCCCGCAAAGGATCGTGCGGCCATTCTCACGTGCTTGGCTGACCTGATCGACGCAAATGCGGATGTCCTCGCGGCGATTGAATCCATGGACGGCGGCAAGCAAACCATGACCGGCCGGGAATTGATGGAGGAGGGACTGGAGGTGGTCTTGAAGACGCAGCCTTCGGCCGCCCTGTTTGCGTACCAACGCCTGCCATGACGGCAAAAAAAATCCTTACGCCAACTATCGCCCTTTTGCTCGTGGAGTTGGCCGGGTTGCCAGCCGCTGATCTCCCGGAAACGCGCCGGACGGAAGACCTGATTTATGGGCGCAAATCCGGGATGGCCTTGACGATGGATGTATTCCACCATCCAACCCGAATGTTACCCGCAATGAGCCGATACGCGAACCGCGCCTTTTGGGTCCATCCGGAAACATTTCACTTTAACCAAAACCACGCTCCAGCCCAAGGAATGCGAGCAGCACCCCGAGGAACATATCCATGAATGCAAACATAACTCCCCGCCGGCCTGCGTCGGATCCCAGGTTTGAAGTTATGCTGGAAAGCCAAGAGTTCCTTGTGAATCCATATCCGGTTTTGCGGGAATTACGAACGTCGGCCCCGATCTACTGGAGTGACGCCATCGGTGCCTGGCTGCTGACCAGATACAGCGATATTCTCGCCTCATTCAAGGATCCTGCACATTTTTCGAATGAGGACCGTCTGGCAAAAACCGTGGCCTATCTTTCTGAAAAAGATCAGACAAAATTTAAGCCGCTCGTAGATCACTTCACCACAAAAGGTCTTATTTTCTCCGATCCGCCCAATCACACGCGATTGCGCGGGTTGGTCAACAAGGCCTTTAGCGCGGGAGTCGTCGAGCAAATGCGCGGGCACATCCAGACTTTGGTGGATGGGTTTATCGACAAGAGGATCCACACAGGCTCCATGGATGTGATGGAGGATCTGGCTGTTCCTCTGCCGGCCACGGTGATTTCCGGAATTATGGGGGCACCGGTGGAGGACGCCCACCTTTTTAAAAAATGGGCTGATGATATCGTTTCTTTTCAGGGCGTGAACCGTCCGACAGAGGAGAGCTTGTTAAGGGGCCAAGACGCTTTGATCAGCTTGAGGAACTACCTTTTTGATATGATTGAACAGCGCCGGCGTCGTCCCACCGAAGACTTGTTGGGGAAACTTGTGGCCGTAGAAGCTGCTGGCGACCGACTGACGGAAGGTGAATTGATCAGCACGAGCGTCACGCTCCTTGTGGCCGGGCATGAAACCACCACCTCGCTCATCGGCAATGGTATTTACAGTCTCCTAGCCTACCCGGACCAATTGGAATGCCTTCGCCAAGATCCGGAACTCCTCAAGCCAGCAATTGAAGAGACTTTGCGATTTGAAAGCCCGGTTGCCCGTCAGCCACGCCTCATGAAAGCAGATCTTGATTTCGGGGGCTTTCCTTTCAGGAAAGGCGAAATGGTGTTTCAGATGTTGAATGCTGCCAATCGGGATCCGGAATTATTCTCCAATCCGGACACATTTGACATACGCCGCAAAGATAACCGGCACATGGCATTCGGTCATGGAATCCATTTTTGCATTGGCGCCATGCTGGCCCGAACTGAGGCGGAAATCGCCATCCGCACTGTTCTCCAACGGATGCCGTCTATCAGGTTTGCCGAAAAGCCGGCGGAGTGGGACAGGAATAAGCGTAGCGGTCGCATGTTAAAAAATCTTCCGGTCATTTTATGACCCCCTCCGATTTCCGCCCGCAAGTGCCGACGACATCTCTTTGCAAGAAATACCCGGTTTCTCAAATCCAACATATTGCCGCTCTTTGGTCTGCGCTTCATTATCCCTCCCAGGAATTTGAATGGTCGGTTGAACAAAAAGTCCGCGCGGCCAAAGAGGCGGGCTTCAACGGTGTGGCGGTTTACGCGGGGCTCGGGTGCTTGGTGGAGAAACATCGCCTTTTACGCAAACTCTGCCGCTGCCCAAATTTTGGAGAGGCCTTACGGTTATCGGAAACTCCGAGAGGGTTACGATATTTGGGATCTCCAAGTATTTGAAAAGTGAGAAATGGCATTCCAACTATGAAGTCTGAAAGAGAAATATGTAACGGCTCACTCGTTCGTTACTCACCGCCCTACACCCGCGCACGTTTACCGGAATGACCGGTCGCTCCAGCCATAGACCAAAAAAAACACCGTAAATGGAGGAAAATAGGTGGAGGTTTTTTCTGATAGGGCTGAAGTTAAAATTCCTATCCAATTCGTGCTTAAATCTCCCCCCCTAAACCTATCTCCATGAACAAGGCGAATTCCCAAGCCCTCGACTTTGCCTCAACCAAGGCGCATCAGTTGTTCATAGGTGGCCGTTGGCAGGATGCCTCGCATGGCGGAACTTTTGAAGTGTTGGATCCCGGCACCGGTAAGCTGCTAGCGCGCGTGGCCAGCGGAACGGCCGAGGATGTGGATCGTGCCGTAGCGGCCGGGCAAGAAGCTTTCGTTCATTCTGGATGGGCCACCATGCCCGCCAAGGATCGTGCGGCCATTCTCACGCGCTTGGCCGACCTGATCGACGCAAATGCGGATGTCCTCGCGGCGATTGAATCCATGGACGTCGGCAAGCCCGTGAATCAGGCAGCTGGATTCGATATTCCCCATGCCGCACAAACTTTTCGCTTCTATGCCGGACTATCGGTCCAAGCGCAACGTTCCCGGCCTCACTCGGTGGCGGGATTCCAGTCGCACACGGTGCGCACACCCTACGGTGTGTGCGGCTTTATTTTCCCATGGAATTTTCCCTTTCTTTTGTTGGGATGGGGCATCGCTCCTGCCTTGGCGGCTGGTAACACGGTGGTCGTCAAGCCGGCGGAGGATACGCCTCTTTCCACGCTGTTTTTCTGCCGCTTGGCGCAGGAAGCGGGCGTGCCCACGGGAGTGATCAATGTGGTCACGGGGTTGGGGAAAATCGCCGGTGCGGCACTGGGTGCACATCCAGGCCTCAAGCGTATGTCTTTCACGGGCTCACCGGAAATCGGCCGCATGGTGGGAGAATCATGCGGTCGCAATCTCATACCCGCAAAACTTGAACTTGGTGGAAAAGGTGCAGCGGTTGTTTTTAACGATGTGGACGTGCAGGCAACTGCGGACGCACTCGTCGGCGCCATTACTCTCAACGCCGGCCAAGTCTGTTGCACAGCGTCCAGGTGGCTGGTTCATGAAGAAATCCTCAAGCCGTTTCTCGCCGCTGCCAGCGCCTCGATGTCCGCACTGCGCATAGGATATGGTAGTGAATCCGAAACCCAAATCGGCCCGGTGGTGAGCGAGAAGCAGCGGCAACGCATTCTAGGATATCTGGACAAGGGCGCATCTGCCGGGGCGACTACTGTTCTTGCCGGTGGTCCTGCCAAGGTGAAGGGGCACGAGGAGGGTTTTTATGTGAAACCGGCTTTGTTGATGGGCGGCCCTGATAATCCGTGTTGCCTAGAGGAAATCTTCGGCCCTGTTGCTTATGTGCTTCCGTTCCGCGATGAGCAGGAGGCCGTGCAGCGGGTCAACAGCTCCAGTTATGGTCTGGCCAATAGCGTTTGGACCACGGATTTGAATCGTGCCAATCGTGTCGCTGAGGCTTTGGTAGCGGGCAATGGCTGGATTAATGCCCACAATGTCTTTGCCCACGGAATTCCGTACGGGGGATGTAATTTGAGTGGCTGTGGTGGTGGCATTCTCGGTCCGGAGACCTTGGACGATTACCTGCGCGCTCAGTCCATCGTGCGTCCCTTGTGAGGAATACAATTCTATGAAAGATCCCAACCAACTTTTCAGCCTGCAAGGCAAAGTGGCCGTTGTCACCGGTGCCGGTTCCGGGATCGGTGCAGCCATCGCAGAGTGTTTGGCTCAAGCTGGAGCGATTCTTTACGTGGCGGATTGCAACGCCTCCGCCGCCGAGGAAACCGTCCTCAAGATCAGCCAGCAGGGGGGGCAGGCACGGACCGCCGTTCTTGACGTAGTGGAGGATTCCGCCTGCCGGGATTTGGTAAAACGGGTGTTATCGGAAAATGACGGCCGTTGCGATGTGCTTGTCAACAATGCGGGGGTCGGTCATGTGGGTACCATCCTCACAACAAATCCTGAGGACCTCGAGCGGCTGTGGCAGGTGAACGTGCGCGGCGCGTATTTTCTAAGCCGGGCGGTTTTGCCCGCGATGATCGCACGCAGCCAAGGATCCATCATCAATCTTGGATCGGTAGCCGCTCTGATCGGCATGGAATCAAGATTTGCCTACACTGTGTCCAAGCACGCCTTGATGGGGATGACGCGCGCCATGGCCATGGACCACGGTTTGGCCAAGGTGCGCATCAACTGCATCTGCCCAGGCCGGACGCAGACGCCTTTCGTTGATCAGCGAATGCGGGAGTATTCGGATGCCGAGGTTTATATGTCTCAAATGGTTGCGCCGCATGCCTTGAAGCGCTTGGCACAACCTTGGGAAATTGCCGCTGCCGCCCTTTACCTGGCCAGCGATGCCTCTGCGAATGTGACCGGAAGTGCTCTCTCCGTGGATGGAGGTTACACAGCCGGAAAATAACCGGCCCGATTTCCGCCAGACATGAAAAGAATCACTTTTTCCAAAAGGCCTGTCCGAAATCGGCGGAGGTTTTTGTTCGGGGTCCGGATGGGTGGAAACCCCGCCATTGACCGGAAAGGCTAGAGTGTCCGTCTGCCTGATCACCGGTGGGGCAGGGAATCTGGCATGCCAGCTGAGTTGGTTTCTCCAAGACCGGTTTAAGCGCATTCTGTTGTTCGATCGCGCGAAGGCTCCCACGGGAAAAATCTCGCCGATATCACAATTTGTGCAAGGCGACTTGCTGAACGAGCACCAAATCGTTGAGTTGTTCGAAGAGCATAAGCCCACTGCGGTGATTCATTTGGCTTCCCTGCTTTCGGGAAGCTGTGAGCAGGATCGTTCTTTAGCTTGGAAGGTGAATATGGACGGCACTTTCTCCTTGCTCGAAACCGCTCTGCGGAACGGAAAGCCTAAAGTGTTGTTTGCCAGTTCGGTGGCGGCATTCAGCGGGCGATTGCCTGCTGTTCTAACAGATGACACACCCCAATGGCCGGAAACCCTCTACGGTGTCACAAAAATGGCGGTGGAGAGGCTTGGATGCTACTACCAGAAGCGACACGGCCTGGACTTCCGCTGTATTCGCCTGCCGATCACGATATCGCGTCACGCTCCGCGCGGCGCGGCGAGCGCTTTAGCCTCCCATGCATTTATCGAAGCCGTCCAATCTGGCAAATTTGTTTTCGCGGTCCGGCCGGAAACAAAGCTGGCGGCCATTTACGTGCGGGATGTATTGCGGGCCTTTGCCAATCTCTTGTCGGCTTCGGAAACGACACTTACCCGTCGCGTCTACAACATCGGCGGATTCACTACGACGCCCCGCGAGATTGCCGCCACCATCAAATGTCGCTTACCAAAAGCCGTCATGGAATTTTGCCCCGACGACGCGGTGGACAGCGTCTTGGCGGCTTGGCCTAGTGCTATCGACGACTCGGCGGCGCGTCACGACTGGCAGTGGCGGACGGAGTGGAACATCGATCGCACAGCCGACGATTTCCTGACCTTGCTAAAGGCGGAAACTGACGCCAAGTGATTCAAGAGAGTAAACTTTCACATTCCATGAAGATGCATCAAAACTACTCGCGCCTTGTTGCGCTCGCTGCGGAAAGCCATTCCCGTGGTCGGGATCCTTTCTTGGCGAAGGAGCGCGATATCGCGCTCGCCCGGCTCTACAGTTATGCCTTCCGGCGGCATGTGATCGGTGCATTCCATGCCACACGCCAAAAGCTTGGTGGCATCGAGCTCTCCGATGCTCGTGCCGAAGATCGTCTGGCCGCTCTTCAAGTTGCCCGTGTGCAAGATTCTCTGGCCGACCTTGCCAATCGTTCGATGGATGCAATTGAGAACGATGGACGGGCACTTATTTCCAGCTTCCACTTTTATGCGACTCATGTGGCTCGGGTTAAGACAGCTCTTGATGAGGCCTGCGCCCTCACGAGGCACACAGCGCTGCAAACAATATGCGATCGTTTTACATCCCAGATGGAAGCGATAACAAGTTGCAATGGCCTCTCCATCACCCGCGACAAAGAAGCTCCGGCACAGGGATCTTTTGTGGTGCCAAATTTGGGGATCACGATTGTGCCACTGGTCTACGGAGACCACCATTCCTGGAATCTTGCTTGGCTGGATGGAGAACGATCCGATGTGCCTTGTCATCTCCATCGTGAAGGGGTGGAAATTCATCTGGGATACTCTCCGCTCCACGGGCACACCATTCTCGGCAACTCCAAGGCCGAGGTGAAAGAAGGCTACGCGATGCCGATTCCGCCTGGCACGAGGCACGGCTACAGCAACATCGGTACTCTCACCCACCATTTACCGTTTATATTTGGCTCCTCGTCGCTCGGTGGTTGGGGTGTGTTTCTCGACGTGGAAGCCCGGCCGACCGAAGCTAGGGATCTTGCCGATGTGCCTGTCACGGCTCAGGAACTCAACGGAACGGTTTTTCTGGAAAGGGAAATAGGGAGAGCAGCGGCTGAGGCCAGCACCCATCAGCGAGTCATTTTACCCGCGTCGAGAACTGGGCGCGGTGGCGCAGGCGGAATCGAACTTTCGATCGCGCGGGTGGCTGACGATCCTCTTGTGCTGGAATCGCATTCTTTCCGAGCTTTTTCCGTTGTGCGAGGCTGTGGTCGCCTCCTCCTTGCGGGCGAGGAAATCGAGATCGCTCCGCACGACCATTTTGGGATTCCAGCGGGACTTCCCGCCACGATCCTCTGGTCTACTGCACCGGAAAGTGACCCGCTTGTTCTTCTGGAAGCCGGTTTGGAGGCAAGATAACTAAGAGGTTGCGGGTCTCTGGCTCGCGAATTGCTCTGGATTAAGGCTCTTGCGGAAGGCGGCAATACTCCCAAATTCCAGCGGAGCGGGGCTCGGCCAGCTGGATTGATGGACCCTTTTCCATTAACTCCGCACCCGTTTTTTCTTCCGTGGATTCCTGGGCGTCAAGATTCGTGACCCGGTAACGGCCGGTGGGGTTCAGGCCGCGCAGCGGCGCGGCCAGCTCGAGCTCCTTGTTTTTCCCTCTGCGGAAGGCCTGGAGGATGCCTGCATCCTTGGCGGGATCGTGGAATTGCCACGCGATCCATTGGTCAGGGGCGCGGTTGTAGGGGGTGAGCGGATAGTAATCGCCCTCGATCATGAGCGGCGCCACCCGACGAAATTCGTCGTACGCCTTCTTCACCACGGGCAGTGACTGCCCATGCATGCCAAAACCCGGCATGATGAGGCTTCGGTATTCGTAAGTATCACCAAAACGCGAAAGCCCCCCATAAAATGGCAACCAGAATGAAAGGCCGTAGGTCTGCCCCTGGAAACCTTCGAATTTGTCCGCATCTTTGGTCATTTCATAATCGGAGCGGAGCAGGGGCACCGCGCGGCGCATGGATTCAAGGTCGTTTCGTCGTCCACCCGAGGCGCACGAATCGATGAGCAGTCCCGGCTTGCGCGCCCGCAGGGTGTCCCACAGCGCGAGATGCCCCTGAATGTAGAAATTCTCGGTCAGGCCGTCCCGCGGCAACCCTGTTTTCTCCTTCGCAACTTCGTCGTTCTTACGCCACTCTTCGTAGGGCCCCCCCGTGTTGAAGTCCTCGCGATACCAATCAATCTTCTCCCGTTCGAGTATCGCGGAAAGATGATCCTCGAGCCAAGACAGGGCCGCGGGGTCACCCAGGTTGAAGTAACACTCTTCTCCAAACAACTCTCCATGCAACAACCACTCGGTGTGTTCAGTGGCCAACACCGGCCGATCATAGGCCCCGGGCGCGGAGTTGGTGTAGCCAACACGCTCCGGCTCGAACCATAGGAGTGACTTCATGCCATGCTGCCTGGCCCAATCCGTGAAGGGAGCAAAGCCCTTGGGAAATTTGACGGGATCAGGCTCCCAGAAGCCAGTGGTGTTGAGGAAGACTAGTGAAGCCAGTGGTGTTTTGGCGTATGGCAGGGGCTCGGGTTTGACCCACCAACCGTCGCCTGCATCCATCCAGCAAATGTCGGGCTTGATTCCCGAATTAAGTAGCCTCTGGAATCGGGGAATTTCCGATTCGAGGAGCGCTGTCTGCTCATTCCAAAGCGGTCCTTGCCGAACGCCATCGGGATGGGGCATGACCTCCTCCCGGTACCACCGACGCCAGAGATTCTGGGCGAGAATCCAATCACCGCCTTTCCAAAAAATCATGGTCACCGAGGGAAACCGCACCGTTTCCCCAGGCCGGAGTTTGAAATGCGTTTGTTCCTGTCCCGCAAACCACCGCACTCCCTTCTCCTCGGGATTGAAAGTGGCCGACCACTGACCCGGCCAGCCTAGGACAAGAATTCGTCCTTTCTCTGCGGGACCGGCGAGATTGAAATACGGCCAGCCGTTGGGCCCGCTGGTCGATTTGCCCGATTTCCCCGGACCGAAAATGCGGAACGTGTCGGGTTTGGGCTGCCATTCGTAGGGCGCAAAACTTCTGGCGCTGTCACTGTCGCCCTCAATTCCGTGAAGAGTAAATTCGGAGCCTTCGAAAAAAACGTCGGCCGCCAGCAACTTCTGGAATTCAGGGGAGTCGCCCTGACCCTTGTTTTCAAGAAAGGCGTTCCACTCCACCACCGGCCAGTCACGATGAGCCGTTAGCTCGACACGCAGTTCCACACCGGTTTGAGAATCCTTCCAACGCAGGAGGCGGACTCCGTTTTTTTCCTCCGTAGTTTTTTCCCAGTTGCCGAGAAATTCCCTAGATTTGGCCCCTTGCATTTCGAACGAGAAGGGGAGGTCTTTTGGTGAAGCGGATTCCCAGGTTTGCTCGAACCATATGGCTGCAGCCTTGGGGTCGGCCGCTTCGGCTACCTTGTCCGCAGTGGCATCACCCGTCGCCCAACCAACGCCATTCAACGTAAGGAAAGCGTTGATTGCCAATACCCTAAATCCATTGGGTTGGGAGCGAAGGGGAACGGGTGAAGTCAAGTGTATCATTGGGCAAACTTATGCCTGCCAGAGATAACTGCACCGGACAATTTTAAACCCTCCAAAAACTGGCTGTTTTCAAATAAAGGATACTAGGAAGTTATTTTAGGTGTATAAATCCCCTTTCCCTTATCCGCAAAAAAAGCTGGGGGGGGGGAGATCGGGGCCTTGGCACGCAAGTTCAGACAGGCTTTGGCTAAGCCAGTCCTAACCAAGGGTTGATGGGGGAAATAGGAAGCAGGCGTAAGGCCGTAGGGAGAACACAGATAGTATCTGTGCTCTGAGCCGATACTCCTTCCCGTCCAAAAAGGATGTTTTTGGTTTAAAAGAGTAGTTTGCTTGACAAAAAGTTTGGTAAATTAATTTCCATGAAAAAATTCCATCTGTGGAACTTAACATTGGCGCTCGTTTTGTGCGGCGGGATAGGCGGACAGACGCTTTCGGCAGCTCCAAAGAAATGGGATGTGGTGAAAGATTTCTGGTGGACGGGGCAAGGACTAGATCCGGAAGCTTTGGAGGCCTGGCGCGGAATGGGCAGGGAGAGCAAGCCGAACCAGTGGAGTTACGGCACGATCAACTGTACCGGTGGGACACAGGATAATCCTTACCCCAAACAGATTGACGGGATCTGCGCCAAAGCGGAGCGGGAACCTTTTGTTCAATTTATTCCACTCGTTGAAACCATCTTTAACGGAAGTATCCCATTATTTTTTTATATCCGATCGGATCCCGTAGGGGGCGGAACTCAAGCGGAGGTGGGATATTATGGAAAGGCCTGGTACGAATTAGCACCGGGGTTCGACGGAGCCGGCGCCGGAA
>Ga0114978_10005261_pt1 | contig 10362 bp, 10 predicted proteins | sample S_140212_EF_Meta_FD_87027 | JGI IMG/M metagenome (GOLD analysis project Ga0114978, IMG submission 87027) | Freshwater microbial communities from Lake Simoncouche, Canada to study carbon cycling - S_140212_EF_MetaG | ecosystem: Environmental > Aquatic > Freshwater > Lake | place: Lake...
CGCTCATTTGCTTCTGCGCTTCGCTTGAAGCATTTTTAGTTATCTAATACTACGAAGTAGTTTAACTATTATCTAGATATAATGGTCACACTTTACCCAGGTAACCGGGTAAAGAAAACTTGGCATTATCTGAGTACGCAAGTCACTTAGCGTTGTAGCATTACTGAGGCGGTCATCCTGTACCCCTAGCTACGTCTTATTATGACGGTATGCTATTGTATATACGCTAACACATACAATAACACCGGGGTTTTTCTCCCCTCTTTTAGCTCTTATTCACTCTATTCAAATATCAAAACCGCGGCAGATTGCGATCGTCGTCCTGTTAAGGATGGTTGATAAGTGCTCTGTACAGCGCAGAGGCTTCCGTCCCCGTTATTATCCGGTTGTCGCTAGGCACCCGATTTAAGCCGGTGCGAGCATATCCTGTAAGACTGAGCCTAAATTTTGTTGATTATGTGAGAGCCATGGACACGGACTGAGATTTGTCCGTTATAGTAATCTTGTGATTCTAGTACTTTGCGGTTGAATTGTTCAAGGGCCTCGATGTAAGAGCATACTGCTTTGCTTTTGCAATAGTGAAGTATCTCTCGCGTGAAATTTTCTTTGCCTAATTTTAATACGTCTGTGTTTAATTCTAAGTTAGATCCGTAATATTCTTGCCAGTCGCTGTCAATCTTACTACGTATTTTCTTTTTCTTCTTAGTGCCGTTCTTTAACTTTACAGTTTTGTAGGTCGTCTTTGCAAACTTCGCTAATTTTTTGCCTATATATTTTCTGCCTGTAAGATTGTTAGTAATGATGTAAACAAAACCGACACAATCCTCTGGTAGTTCTAAAACTACCATACCATTATAAATCCAATCCATATTACCTTAGACGTGGACCTGTAACAAATAAGGACATAGATGATCTAGATCCTTTTGTTACTGGGGTAACTCTGTGCGATATGTACGATGGAAAAATTAATACTCCTCCCGGTTCCTTAAAATCAGGAATAGGAATAGGACCGTTTAGAAAAATCTCAAAGTCTCCGCCTTCATAACTTTCTGTACTTAGGTTTACTAACACAGTAAGTTTAATCTGATGAAAGAAACTCAAAGGAAAATCTGTATGCCACCCGTACTCACCGTTGGTATCTGAATTGTACTGATTATAATTTACAGTATCATATTCAGTAAAATCGTAGAGATCAAACCCAAAGTTTTCTTTGTTAACTTTTTTAATTAGATTCAAGATACCACCAACGTGTTCTTGTAATGCAAGGATCGGAACAATACCTACTTCGGCTGTTTTTACAACATTCTTAGCAGGTATGTCTGGTTGGGTTTTATCTTGATTCTTAATTAAGATATTTTTTAGTCGAGAGACCTCTTCCGGAGAGTAGAATCCCTTTACAAAAAAATAATTAAATCGCATTTAGGCCACCTTGGCTTCTTTGCGGGCATTCTTTTCTGCTGTGATTTCGTTGCGGCGAGCTTTGATCAACTTGCCTAACTCTGCTAGAGCTTTGCGAGCACGAGTACCAGCGGCGCTGTTACCTTTTTCAAACTTTGTATCTTCTGCTTCCCATGCTGTTACAGCATCTTTAATTGATTGGATTGAATCTGACATTATTGTTCCTTATGTTCTCTGTTCCATTTTTGTCGCTTGCGTTGCTTGGATTCTTTCATAGCGTCGTTTGCGGTCGCCCACATTTCGTGTTGTACCTTACGCATCTCTTTGAGAATCTTTCGCAATGCTGTAGTCTTTTCTAGCGACTGACTTCTAACCCATGACGTATATGCGTTGTGATAGTCTACCAACAACGAAATATATCTTTCATGTAGTTCTATGTACTGATTTAGCTTCATGCCTCTACGTAGTCGACATCGTTTGAGTAACTGGTAAATCCGTTCTCTTTAATCACGTGAAGCACGTTGTTAACCCGCCCAATTAGCTCGTCTTTATGACTGATCAAGTAGATATTCTTATTGCGCTCACGGGCCATCTTCTTAAGAACTGCAAGACCTGCTTCAACACCTGCCGCATCCATGCCTGCATCAATAAGCTCGTCAATAAACAACAAGTTTACGTGCTGGTATAAGTTTTCCCAAACATCACGGAACGCCCAACTTAGTCCTAAGATCAGTCTATTACGCTCACCACGGCTCAAGTTGTCAAAGTCTAAGTCCTGCCCTAGCTGTGTAATTTCAACAGTTAGATCATTTTGGAATACAACCGCGTGTGGCAAACCAATTTTATCGATATAGTACCCTAGACGCTTGTTCAAGAACGTTAAGTTTTGATCAATAATCTTCTTACGGATAAACGAATCCTTGTTTGTTAACAGTTTGTATAGGAACTCTTGATGGTCTTTAAATTTAGTTAACGAATTAATAGAGTCCCAATCGAGTTCCTGTAGTGCAGTTTGCTTTAGTTCTTCAATTTGTTCTACGTAGGGATTTGGCTCAACTACTTTAGTTTCGAGTGCTTTTTCTAGATTAGCAAGATTGTTTTTGTGTCCGAGTGCTTCCTGTAAAGTTTCGTAAAAAGTTGTTGGCTTTTTATCTAACTCCCCGATCGCCTTGATTTCTTTTTGTATCTTGTTAAAGTCTTTAGTAACTTTGTCAAAGTATGTGTTGGCTTCGGCTAAGTGCGTAGTAGCCTCGGCAGTCATTTCCCCGTGTTTGTGATCATGTAATTCTTGTTCACAAGCGTGACAAGTTTTATTAGCAAGTTTTTCTAGCTCACCTGCGTACTTCTTTACACTTTTTTCAGCTTGCCCTACTGCGGATTCTAACGTAGCACGTTGTTTGTTAAGATCTCTAATCTTGTTATTGTTTTCAGTCCACAATTTAAGTTTCTCATGCAGGCTAATTTCTAACTCAATGTCTACAGAACTTAATTGTACAATAGCCTTACCTAGTCCTTCTAAGTCATTATCTTTCTTAGATTCCCATGCTGAACTCTTAATTCCTAGGCTATCGATGCTCTTTTGAACGTTTTCGTTAGCAGTTTTAGTAGCTTCAATCTTTGCAGACTCTGCAACAATAGCGTCTTTTGTGTCTTTCATTTGCAATTTAAGGCTTTCTGCCTTCTCTGAAAGCAGAGTTATGCCTAATAGTTGCTCAATGATCTCACGTTGTTCTGCCGCTTTAAGACTCAAAAAAGGTTCAGTATATGTGTTCAAAGCAACCAAATGCTTGAACATTAGCGGGCTCATGCCCAGTAATTGTTCTATATGTTTCTGCGTTTCACGACTATCGCCCTGCGCATCATCTTCGACATCTTCTGATTTTTGTTCCTGATCATTGATGTAAAACTTTAAAATGTTGGGCTTACGACCGCGTTCAATGCGATAAGAAATGCCATTTACGTCAAACTCAACAGTGACCAACATGCCCTTGCCGTTGGTTTTATTGATCAAGTTCTCTTTGCGGATGTTAGTTAGTGCGTTTCCGTAGAGCGCATAGCATAGTGCGTTAACAATGGTGGTCTTACCTGTACCGTTACGGCTTCCGCTATCGTCTCCTCCTAGGTCTAAGTTCTCACCTAATACTAGGGTTAAGTGTTCCTTATCGAAATCAACTGCTTGCGTTTGATTACCTACACTAAGAAAGTTTTTAACTGTGATGTTTTTTATTTTAAATGTCATAGATTATGATAAATGTCCAACAATAGTTTTTGTTCAAACTGATCAGACTCGATATTAATCAACTGCTCAGTAACAATTTGGTCCACTGATTCAAACTTTGCATCAGCTGAATCGTCGATTACACCTTCGATGGTGGTCTTTTCTTGTATAAGACTCATTTCTCGTATGTTGTAATTGCTACTAAAGTCTTCTTTGATAAAATTAGCTTCTTCAAATGTGATCGGAAGGTCGAGATTTACTCTAAGATACATCTTACTCTTGAGAACATCGTCTTTACGGTCAATTAGATCTGATAATTTAATAGTTCTAAACTTAGGAGCATCTTCCCAGATGTGATATTCGGGCTTGCCTCCCCATGCTAATACCATCATGCCTCTGTCGTCATCCCATGCATCTGAATAGTTGTGGGGAAATGCGTTACCAATGTAGACAATATTGTTGTTAGCTTGTCGCTTGTGGAAGTGTCCGCTGAATACATAGTCCGGACCAGCAAAGTCTTCTCTGCGTAGTTCACCGTGGTCAGGCATCTGTACCATTGCGTTCATATAGAACAAGGGAAGCTCAAAATGACCAAAGACATATTTGCTTTTTAGCTCTCGCATAGTCTTCCACTCATCACCCACAAGCCACGGAACAAGGGTAACCTCATCCATGGTTGTAATACTGTCTACAACTGTAACACCCGGAATATGACGACCAAATGCACTCGAGTGTATCTCACGCTTGTCTTTATAAAAGAGGTCGTGGTTTCCAGGAAACCAAAAAAACTGTTCAAATGCCGCGCCTAGCTTTTCTAAGCAACGGATTGAAGTATCCAGCGTAATTAGATTAATACTGTTTCTATTGTGATGCCAGTCTCCGAGAAAGATACAGGTTTCTGCACCTTCCTCTTTGGCTTTTGCAATAAACCAATCTACAAATTCTTCACAATCTTGATTATGAGTAGCAGAGTTTGACTTCAACCCAAAATGGATGTCAGTGAAACACGCTACTTTCTTAAAAAGTCCCATACGATCTCCTATCTTTTATTTTAACAAAAAAGCAGTGGTAAATCAAGTGATTTCTTTGCCACTTGTAGTTTCTGCTTCCTCTTCTTCGATAGGATCTTCTTCGCTCTTTGGCATGCGCATATTTTTGTATAGTTCTGCTTGGCGAGCAATCTCTTCTGCAAACTCTTGACTGTATTGCCTTGTCATAGAAGGAGTTAAACCGTTTTCTTCTAACATGTCGTCTCGAATGTTTTGATTCTTCTTTTCAATGTTTAGAATACGAGTGAAGCTGTTTGTCACTGCGGCGGTATAGTAGGCAAATGGGTTTTCTGATTTTGATTCATCGAACTGTAGTCCAATTTGACTTAGTTGTAGAATCGCTTGCCCCTTCATTTCGTCGATGTAGGTATATCCGCGCCAGTTACTTCTCTGTGCATATCGCTCGCTTAGTTTGATATACATCTTACCTAGGTTCTCGGTAATACGCCCGTGATCCTTGCTAAACTTGCCAGTCTTAACTCCGCCCTTCCAATGACTTTTACCCACACACTCTAAGTTGGCTTGATCGTCATATTTCCAATGTTGGAAAGGAGGAAAGTTAACTTTGTCGTGACTGTCTGCTGTGGTCTTTGTGGTCTTTTTACGACCCGGCGCCAACGGAATGTGCTCAAATGTCATAATGCGTATGACAACATCTTCTTTGGGAATCGTTTTGTAATCGGGCGTAACTTCTGCGAGTTTAGTTTTTTTATCGCCTGCGATTCTTAATGCGTTAAATGCTTCGATGCCAAGTCGCTTGGCTCTTGCACGTTTAGCATCTGCTACTGTGCGAATATTGATTTTGTCTAAGTTTGTAAGTATGATATCGTATTGGTGATATTCTGCTTTTGTAAAACTGCAAAAACTTACTTTGCTTTTATGTATCTCTGCCAATAAATCTCTATTGTTTAGATACTTGACTTTTCTTGTTGTTATTATTGATGTCATGTATAGGATCTCCCAGTACTATTATAGCAGAAAAAAGTAAGAAGTCAAGACTTTTATTATCTACGTATATTATTTATCAGGTTAAATAACTGGTAAAGGAAAAACATATATGGCTACAAAACCAGGAGAAGATACGAGAACAGGCTCGGGCTTTCAAAATGTTGGCTCCGACTCAGGACCCAGCGGCTTTGTTACGCCGGATTATACTCCGATAAAGTTTTCGGGAGTACCTCAGTCGGTTATGCCAGCTTCTATTAACTGGAAAGGAAAAATTGCCCGAGATATAAGAGTAAAATTGTGTGTACCTAATCTATATACGGCAGGAACCTTGGGTGGAGGCCCCCAATTTGGTAGTACTAGACCCTTTGAGAATATCGGCGGTCCGGCGTCTCATCCTGGCGGTATTATATTTCCTTTCACTCCGACAATTAGTTATAATAATCAGGCGTCGTATAGTAATGTTGCACCGACGCATACGAATTTTAACAATTACTTTTTTAAAAATTCACACACTACTCCGATTAGCATTACAGGAAAATTTACCTGCCAAAATGAATACGAAGCTTCTTTGATATTAGCGGTTCAACATCTATTGAGAACTTTGACAAAAATGCGTTGGGGGGACGATAAGGGTGCTGGAGCACCGCCTCCAGTATGTAAACTTTTTGCCTATGGAAATAGTATGCTATACGGTGTTCCTGTTGCTGTTCAAAGTTGGAAACTAGATCTTCCTAACGATGTTGATTATATTCAAGTAGGAGACGGTATTAAAGACTATGGAGTAAACTTTGTTCCTGTTAGCTGTAGTCTTACACTAGAGCTGATTCCTGTCTATAGTAGACAACAGCAACTTGAATATTCAGTTGATAAATTTAATAAAGGCCGAATCGGCGACACGGGATACCTATAAAATGACAACAGTAACTTACGGTAATGCAAGCCCTTATTTTAGTACTAGACAAACATCCGGTTATCTAGACGTCATGAACATACGGGATATTCCGTCATTGCAAGACGACGTGCAAATCACGCTAACTTCTCAGTACAAACATCGTCCTGACTTATTAGCGTTTGACGTATATCAGAACGAAAAACTATGGTGGGTGTTTGCCATGCGCAACAAAGATATCATTAGAGATCCTATATATGATATGATTCCGGGTATTAAGATTTTTGTCCCACAACTGACAACTATTAATAAAACATTAGGGTTGTAATCTATGGCTTACATACAACTTAGTACCGCAGGGCTACTTGATAATAGTACCGGAACACAATATTCATCTCCAGGGTCAAGTTCCTATGAGAGAAACCCGTTAAACCTCTTCTCCTCGTATAACTATGTCTGGACTTTGTCCCTAGTTACTCCCGCCCAATCAAGAAGTAGAACATTTTTCCATTCAAACTCTAGGCTTGATTATATTGTTTTAAAATCTTCAGGCAAAGGAACTAAAGGAATAGATCTTGCTTCGGCTGTATTAGCAGGAGCAGATGTTAACTTTACGAAAAAAGCTAAAAATACCGAAACAGGCGAACCATACGATAAGTTAGTGACAACAGCCAGCGACGAATTAGCTGGAATTTTAGAAGAGTTTAACTCGTCTAGTTCTGGTAGATTTGATTTTTTTGTTGATAGCGTGACTATGAACGGCCCGTTATCTATAGTCGAAGGAGCCACAGTTCCCCAGTTAGAAATGACTGTGATCGAACCGTTAAGTATAACTGGATTTATAGAATCTATAAGAGTAAATGCTCTCGCCGCCGGATGGGAAAATCATAGGAACGCTCACTTCTGTCTAAGACTAGAGTTTGTAGGCTGGCCTATGTACAACGCCGACGTGCCTGTAAAAGTTCCTTCGTCAAGTAGAGATTTCCACTTAACATTGTCGAGCTTTAATACAACAGTTGACGATAGAGGGTCAGTTCATAAACTGGGATTCACCAGCCAAAACGCGGCAGGATATGGTCGAGACGGAGAAGTACCTACGACAGTCAAAACATCTGGAGTAACAGTTAACGAGACCTTAACAAGTTTAATGAATACGATAACTGAGGAATGGAAAAAAGCCAACGGATCTGATAATCCAGAAGTTTATAACGAATATGCTGTAGAATTTTTAGCCGCCACAACTTATCCGGGCGACAATAATGAAAAGTACGATATTCCAAAGGGAATAGGCGAGTATAATATAAACCCAGATCGGTTAAGATCAAATCAGGCATTTGAGTTTGCCGACCCAACCGCCACAACGCAAAAGGGCGGCTATAGGCATGTTCAAAAAGTTGTCGTCGGCGAACCGGATTCTGCCAAAGAGACGCTAACTGTTAAATCCGGTGCCAAAATTTTTCAAGTCATTGAATCAATAGTACGCGAGAGTCAGTATACTGCATGGTTTATAGATAATAAAGAAAAATTAAAAACCTATCGCAACGGGTTAGTTCCTTGGTTTCGTGTTGGGGTTAGGTTGGAAGTTAAAGACAAGATTAATCCTAAAGAACAACGATCGGCATATAAATTTATATACCAGGTACGTCCATGGTGGGTCCATTATTCTAAACTTCCAGAAGAATTTGGTAAGTGGGATCCATCAGAGATAGTACGAACATTATCTCGAACTTACGATTATTACTATACCGGAAAAAATGTTGATATTTTATCTTTTAACTATTCAACCGATTTTCTTTATTTCATGGACCGTCCATATAGGATAGGGGATTCAGATAGATCAGGTGCATCGATGGCCGCCGCCCCTGGTAATACTGCTAAGTTATCAATCGCAGATCAGATAGAAAAAGATAAAAATAATGTACAAAATACTCCTCCTGCGATGGCGGGAACAAATGCAGACGTTCCTATATATGGTTCACATAAAAATGTACAAATAAGTTCATATCAGGCTATTGCGGCTTCTATTCAAGCACAATTAGTTAGATCTAATTCTATGAATTCTATGGAAATAAAAATAATAGGAGATCCGTATTATTTGGTAACTCAAGGGTATGGCAATAGCGAACTTAATTTAAAGACAGAATGGCAGTCGTTAAACGGTGAAGCTCCTTGGATAGATAAAGCTGTATACATTAACGTAAATTTTAGGAACGCATTTGATTACCGACCAGACGGGTTTATGGATTTTGGCAATGATAAAATAGAACACTATAGTGGCATATTCCAAGTAAACTATATTATCTCGTCATTTAGCCAAGGTCAATTTACACAGACACTACAGATGACTCGTCTTGCTGGACAACAGCCCCATAAAGTTCCTGCGTCGTCGGTACCTCTGATCAGTAAACCAAAATCTGGAGATCAAACGACTGCGGACACAGCGCCGGCGTCTGTAAGTAAGTACGGTGCTAAAAAAGCCGTTGCTGACCTAAACAGTATTCTAAATCCTAAAATTCCTAGTTTTGGATTAGCTGGATTAATGAATTCAGTAACTGGTCTTTTTTCTAAAACATCCGGAGCTTTACAGTCCTCAGTTAGTCGAATTGATGCCGCGATAGCTGATGGCCTAGGCGTTATACAAGGAGTTGTGGCTCCGTTGCAGGCAGTTAATTCTGCGGTGATGCAAATCGGCGGTCTAGTTGCAGTTGCTGATGCACTATTAAACAATCCAGGAGCACCTGCTGTTGGACAATCATTAACAGGATACAATCCTTATACAAGCGGCATTCCTTTACAAACAACAACGCTTCCGGCTCCTAGTAAGACTGCACAGAATCAAGCGAATCAAAATGCGCAGGCAAATATTATTTCTAGCTTTGTACAAGATACTAACAATCTTTATACATTAGAAACAAATTATAAAAACAATACAATCACCGCAGATGGAAAAAATTATATCACTAATCCATCTGAAGCTTCTAATTTAAGTAATGTTGGTCAAAAAACTATTGCCGCGTTAAATGGGATTCCTACTGATCCTACGGCGCTTGCCGCACAATTAGGTATTGACCCTGCACAGTTTTCTGGGCTATCAAAAGACCAACAAACATCATTATTATCAAGGCTACAAAAAATATTAGCATCTGTCCCCACAGATGCCAATATTCAAGGATTCCAAGCTCTTGGATTAAGTTTAAAAAATGTTACAGGCTCCGCCATTAAAAATTTACCTGCGCTCCAGGCCCTGACAAAATCACCGCTGGCTAATATTAGCCAATACGACTTACAAAAAATCCTCGCAGGTGGCGGGAGTGCGGCAAATTTACCAGGAGCTTCGTCGTTTGCATCTATCGGATCACTCTTAGCCCTACTTGGGGGATCTAGAGGTCAGGCTAACGGCGTAGCAGGCGGCAATCCTTTGAATGTAACTCAACAGCTTGACAAGTTCAATAGTGCAGTTGGACTAAACAATTCAAGTTTAAATACTTCAAATGCGCCCCTAGCATCGCAGGGACTAGGGTCAGTAGAATCAAATAGATCAAATGCAGTAAGAACTATACAAGGGATTGGAGGTTATTACATTGAAACAAATACAGTTAATAGTTTATACGGAACACAACGATCGCTAAGTCCTTTAGACAAATTGATGATTACAAAAACAAGTTAATATATGGGAATTAATACAACAGAATCAAAACATAAGTCGCTTGAGGATGTTTTTGTCGGCCCAGGCCCCTATCTAGCAAGGGTAGTTAATCATCTTGACAGTACATTAATGGGCGGCCTTGAGGTACTATTGTACGAAGGCGGTACAGCCAGTAGTGATTTAAGAGCAGGTGCGATACCTGTATATTATATGA
>Ga0114978_10005262_pt1 | contig 10361 bp, 14 predicted proteins | sample S_140212_EF_Meta_FD_87027 | JGI IMG/M metagenome (GOLD analysis project Ga0114978, IMG submission 87027) | Freshwater microbial communities from Lake Simoncouche, Canada to study carbon cycling - S_140212_EF_MetaG | ecosystem: Environmental > Aquatic > Freshwater > Lake | place: Lake...
CAAATACTAAAAACATCACTAGCCACTGGCGTCGCAGATGACAAGTTAAGGCCGGCCTTAAGTCGGTTGGCTCTTTCGACTGGCGACGTTACAAAAGCTCAGGATCTCTTAACGCTTGCCTTAGACATTAGCCAGGCAACGGGCAAAAGTCTTGACGCAGTAGCAAATAGTCTAGGCAAAGCTTACGACGGCAATACTGCCGCGCTTGGCAAACTGGGCATTGGCTTATCAGCTGCCGAATTAAAAACTATGTCATTTACTGACGTGCAAGGCAAACTTTCAGATCTCTTTGGCGGCGCTGCCGCAGCCAACGCAAACACATTTGCAGGTCGGCTTGAAATTCTTAAGGTTACATTTGACGAGGCAAAAGAATCAGTCGGAGCAAAATTGCTACCAATCATTCAACAGCTAGTTGAATTTGTGGTTAATAAGGTTGTGCCAGCTTTAGGCAAATTCGCAGATTTCTTCAAACCAATTACAGACGCGATTAAAGATAATAAAGAAGAATTTACTTTATTTATTGACTTCATTCAAAAATACGTTGTGCCGGTGCTGGTCACAGTATTAGGCGGAGCGTTTAAGGTTGTAGGCGAAATTGCTGGTGGCGTTATTAACGTCATTGGCGCAGTCATTGGCGGTCTCAATAATTTAATTAACGGCGCTGTAAAAGGTATAAATGCGTTAATTGGGCTTTACAACTCAGTGCCATTTTTGCCTAACGTTTCAAAAATCTCAGCGCCAACTCTGAGTATGCCAACCGTTTCAATTCCAAGCGTGACTGCAACGTCGCAAGTGCCAGCTATCAGTGTGCCTACAATTAGCGGTGGCACAGGATCATCAACAAGCGGCGGCGGACTTGCCTCAGCTATTGTTGGGGCTTCAATGGCAACGCCTGCAGGGGCAGGGCTTACAAACACAGCTGCACAAAGAACAGCGGCTCAAGCTCAAGAAGCAAGAATGTACGGCGGAATCAACGTGACAGTCAACGGCGCAATTGACGCAGAGGGCACAGCGCGCACAATCGTTAACACACTTAATCAGTCATTTTACCGAGGGACGGGCGGCGCAGGTGCACTCGCTGGCCTAAGCGGTTGACACAGTGGGCGCCAATTTGGCGCGTCAAAATTGCCGGCGTGGACGTCACAGACTCAGTTCTTGCTAGCCTAAACATCACGTCCGGCCGAACAAATATCTATGAGCAGGCTCAGGCAGGCTATTGCTCAATTACGCTTATTGTGTTTAATCAGGCTGCAATTGACTACGAAATTAACGACACCTTGTCAGTCGAAGTGCAGGACACGTCTGCCGTTTATAAACCTATTTTTGGCGGTTCAATTGTAGACATAGCTGTAAGCGTCTCAGAGGTCGGCTCGACCGCGTATACGCAAGAGGTAACAATTACTGCTCTAGGCGCTTTAGCAAGGCTTCAAAAGGCCCTTACAAACGGCGTGTTAACACAGGATTTTGACGGCAATCAAATTGACACAATTTTGCGTCAAGTATTATTTGCTCAATGGCAACAAGTACCGGCTGCTTTGACATGGGCAACTTATGATCCAACGGTAACGTGGGCAAATGCTGAAAATACTGGACTTGGCGAAATTGACACGCCGGGAAATTATGAATTGGCACAGCGCGCTTCATCACGAATTGTTATATATGAGCTTGTAGCAGATTTGGCAACGTCTGGGCTTGGATACATTTATGAGGACGCAAACGGCCAGATTGGATACGCGGACTCAACTCATAGAACAACCTATCTCGCGACAAATGGTTATACGGATCTCACAGCCAATCAGGCGCTAGGTAGAGGCATAACAATAAAAACCAGAGCCGGCGACGTACGAAATGACTTAACAATCAAATATGGAATTGTTAGTGCCAGCCAAGTAAGCGCCAGAGATGAAACTTCAATCGGACTTTATGGTGAACTGGCGCAAATAATCAACACCACAATAAAACACCAAACTGACGCGGAAGCTCAAGCCGCCTTCTACTTGGCGCTTAGGGCCTATCCTCAGCCTACTTTTGACCAAATTACTTACGCGCTGACCAATCCAGAGCTGGACAATGGCGACCGAGACAGTTTGATAAATGTGTTTATGGGCCAACCAATTGCCCTGAATGACTTGCCTCTGAATATGTCCTCCGGAGTATTTCAAGGCTTTGTCGAAGGCTTTACATTTAGGGCAAGTTACAACGAGCTTTCGGTGACGTTGCTCATGTCGCCTCTGGCTTATTCTTTGCAGGCTATGCGTTGGAATGACGTGCCAATTACCGAAACATGGGCAAGCGTGTCGCCAATCCTAACGTGGGAATATGCGACAATTGTTTCATAATTGAAAGGACAATAAATGGCTAATCCAACAACAAACTACGGCTGGCCAATGCCGTTAACCACCGATTTAGTCACAGGGCTTCCGGCGCAATTTGCCGCATTTGGTCAGCCAGTGGACACATCTCTTAAAGCACTCAATCCTGCAACCACACTTGGAGATTTACAATATAGATCTGCTACAGCTAACACAAACACGCGCTTAGGTATTGGATCAACTGGTCAGGTACTAACAGTTGCAGCCGGCGTCCCGTCTTGGGCCACGCCAGCAAGTGGAGTCACATTTAGCGGAGCAAGAGTTTGGGCAAGTGGCACTCAATCATTTTCCAATGCAACCGCCGCGGTCTTAACTTGGAACTCTGAATCTTATGACACAAACTCATATCACAGCACCGTGACAAACACAGGAAGGCTAACAGTACCGAGCACAGGTTATTATCTTTTAACAGGCTTTGTAATATTTGCAAGCAACGCGACTGGATCACGAATTCTTGAATTTAAGAAAAATGGAACAACTTGCGGTTATGTAGAAAACGGAGCAGCAACTACCGGAGCAACACAATTGCAACTTACCGTTCCATTATTGGCATCAGCAACAGATTATTTTGAAGTCTTTGGCTATCAGAATTCCGGATCAACACTTGCAACAGCTGCCGGTGGCGAAGGATTTAACTTCTTCTCAATCGTTTCACTAGGAGCATAATTATGCAAACATTTACAAAGCCAACAAATTTGAATGGATCAGAATTACGTGACCAATTAAACGCGGCGGGCGTTAAAATCAGCAATTCTTACAACGCTGTTCTTACCAATGAAAATGATTTAATTCTCGACATTGCAGACAAGGACAAGGAAAAGGCAGAAGTTGTCGTTGCTAATCACATTGGCACAAGCATTGCGCCAGAATTAACTATTGACGAAAAATTGGCAAGTGTTGGTCTTTCAATTACTGATCTCAAAACAGCTCTAGGCATTTAATGATTTACGCGATTGGCTCAGCGGCTAAGCTTATAGAAGTTGCTCTAGGCGAAGTCGGTACAATTGAGCAAGGCGATAACCTCACAAAGTATGGCAAGTTTACAAAAGCCGACGGATTGCCATGGTGCGGCAGTTTCGTCAACTGGTGCGCAAATGAGGCAAACGTCAAAATTCCAAGCATGGTAAGCACAGCTGCCGGTGCGCAGAAAATGAAGGATCTTGGTCGTTGGAAAGAAGTGCCAATGCTAGGCGATTTGTGTTTTATGGACTTTCCACACGACGGCGTTGATCGGATAAGCCATATTGGAATTGTGGCCAAGCTTGGCTTGAAAAGTGTGCTGTGTATAGAAGGCAATACAGGCGATAAGGATCAACGCAACGGTGGCATGGTCATGGTGAAAGAGCGATTTTTAGGCAAAGAAATAGTTGGTTTTGCTAGGCCTAAATACGTTGAATATGTTGGAGAATTCCCTATAGTGCAGCTGCAGAAAACGGTTGCCAAGGAGAAGAAGAAATGAAAGAATTAAAGCCAATGTTGGCCAGTTATGCTCGTTCATTTATTGCCGCAAGTCTTGCGGTATATATGGCAGGTGTGACAGATCCTAAAGCAATTGCCTCAGCTGGATTAGCTGCAATCTTGCCTGTGCTTATGCGCTGGTTAAATCCTAACGATAAGGTTTATGGTCGCAAGTGAGCGTTCAAGAATGGGCGGCAGTTATCGGCTTAGTTGTTACAATATTAACTGCCGTCTATTCTTCCATGCGATTTATGGTCAAAGCCATAATGCGAGAACTCACGCCTAATTCTGGCAACAGCCTCAAGGATCAGGTTTCAAGAATTGAGCAAAGACTTGATCAACTTATTTTTGAAATGGCAGTAAAAAAATGAAAGAAGCGTCTGCGCATGACCTAGTTGCAGTGATTTTAGCAAAAGGTGCTGTTGCGCTCATTTTAATTATAGCTTTAGGAGCATTTGGCAGGTCTTTCTATTTGGCCATTGTTACCGAAGGTCATCAAAACATTCCAATCAGCGACGCGGCTACTCAGTTGCTTACAGCTTTGGGATCGGCTTTAGTAGGCGGCGCGGTTGGTTTTGTAGGTGGCTCATCTCCACGATTTAAGGAACAAGACACGCCCAAAAACACGCGTAATCCTTGACCTTGTCAGTCTTTGCCGTCATGCTTTTACGAGCGGCACAGACAAGGTCGCTACGGGAGCAAAAATGTACACAATCAAGGAAGTAGCTATGTGGCTACTGCTAGGCGTAGGAATAGGCTTTACATTCGGTTACACGATTGGCCTTAAAGAAGGCACACGTGCTGGTTACGTAAGAGGCAAGATTGCCGGTCAAAAGTGGGCGAACCGATCATGAGTTTCCTAGACAATTACGAGACGGTCAATCAAAAGGTTATTCGCCTTCATGCTACTTATCCAACCAACCGGATTGAGACTTCAATCATTGACTGGAACTCTGAAAAGGGCTACGTCCTAATCGAGTGCCGTATCTATCGCCATTACGAGGACGAGAAGCCGGCAGCTATTGACTACGCACATGGCATGGTTGGCGCTTACAACGTGCAGATGAAGCGCTGGTATATCGAGGACACAGTCAGCTCAGCAATAGGCAGGTGCGCCAGCGTGGTTCTAGGCGTTGAGAATAAGGCTTCAAAGGAAAGCATGGAGCAGGTCGAGCACATGCCAAAGGCTTTTATTGAGCATGATCCTTGGTCTAAGCCAATCTTTGAAGAAGGCTTTACAACGGCAAAAACGGCTCTGGACGATATCAAAGCCACACTGGGAGAAGCACAAGCCTCAGCTGCGCCAATATGCTCACATGGCCACATGATTTGGCGCACTGGCGATAAGGGCGGCAAGGCGTGGGGCGGCTATATGTGCGTTGAGAAAAACAAGGCTAACCAATGCACACCTCGGTGGTTTGTCCTTGCCTCTGACGGCCAGTGGAAGCCTCAGGTATAGCAATGGGCGAATTCGAGATGATTAACACAAGCACAGGCGAGCGCCTGCGCATAGATCAAGACGGCACAGAGCTAAGAGACAGAGTTGACCCACCGGCAATCGAGTGGTGCGATCGAGGCCAGCACTTCGCGCCTAAGTATGGTGGTCGTGACGAGTACGACATTTTATGGATTTGCCTAGAGTGTCAGAAATGAATATCAAAATGAAGATAACGGCAGCTGATGAATGGGCAATACACAACCGGGCGGCTCAAGTCGTGTTCTCGCTTGATGACCTGAGCACAGTACAGCGATACAACACAAAGCTAAATAACCATGAACGCGTCACTGAGTACGCGGAGTCTCTTGGCGCTGAAATGGTTGTGGCTAGGTACTTTGGCCTTGACTATGACATAAACGTGTCTAATGGCAAACGCAATGCAGACGTGGGAAAAGGCCTTGAGGTCAAGTGGACTAGCTACATAAACGGATCTCTTATTATCTATCCAAATGACAGAGAAGATGACGTAGCGGTGCTAGTGGTAGGGCGCTCGCCTGAGTATTACATTGTTGGCTGGTTGCCTGTGAAAATGGCTATTCAAAAGCATTTCAAAAATAGTCAGCAAGACAGCTGGTGGATAGGCCAAGACAGCCTCAATCCAATCGAGGATCTAGTCAGGAGTAACTATGCGTCAACTCATATTTGATTGCTCTATCTGCGCAAAAATGTTCGGTGACGGGCGCAAACTACACTTACTTACCAAAGGGCCTGAGTTAACGCTTCATGAGTGGTTCAGTCAATGTTCAGGCTGTGGCACATTTGGCGTAAAGGTTGTAGATGAGTCCTTGGTGCTTGATGAATAGCCCTGTGGATAACCTGTGGACAACACGCCATAGGCTGTGCTCAATATCTGTGGATAACTCTTGCCTACTTGACTCGACCCTGTACGCTGGAGCATACAAATCGAGGTAGTTTTGATGATCCCAAAACAGAATGATTACTACTCTTTCAAGTTAATAGTTAAAAGACAAATAAAAAAAACGGTGCTGTTATCAGTAATCTTGAGCGCAGTAGTAGGCCACAGCTCTGCCTACGGCGTTGATTATCGTGACGCTCTCAAACTCTATGCACATAGCCAAATCGTAAATGACAGTCAATATCAGTGCTTTTACAAGCTAATCACAAAGGAAAGTAATTGGCATGTTAATGCAAAGAATGGATCTCATTACGGTCTAGGTCAAATGAGTAACGTCAAGTACAAGCACCTTGACGGATACAGGCAAGTGGACTGGACTAAACGCTATATCGAGCAACGCTACGGCAGCATGTGCAATGCCTGGCGCTTCTTCATGGCTAAGGGATACCATTAACAATGGCAGGTCAAAGTGCAAGGGCTAATGGATCAACAAGGCAATGGCGCAAGATACGTGAACGAATCCTGATACGTGACGGCTATTGTTGCCAATACTGCGGACAAGAAAATGCCACAACAGTCGATCATATAAGGCCTATATCTAAAGGCGGTACAGATGAGCCTGACAACCTTGTAGCTGCGTGTACTAGGTGCAATTACTCAAAGAATGACAAAGTAGGTCAGTTTTTTGGACAGCCTAGAACACCTCTGACTCTTCCTTTCCTATTTTCACCGCAACAAGAGAGCACAAGCCATGACTAAGGCTGGACAGGGTCACACAAGGGCGCTGCAGGTCGTATCAGAGGCGATCAGAGATGAACAGGGAATAAGTCCGCAATCAACGGCGCTTATTGGCTCAGGAACGCCTAGAATCCACTCAGCGCTCAATGATCTGCCGTCTAGAGGCCTTGAAGTTGTGGATTTTGCCACGTCTATCGGAATCGAGCTTATGCCTTGGCAAAAGTTTGTCTTTGAACACGCCATGAAGGTCAAGCCTGACGGCCGGTGGAAGTCTCCTGTGGTTACAATCGTGGCCGCTAGGCAGAATGGCAAAAGTACAATCATGGAGATGAGTATTCTTGCTCGTATGTTTTTGTGGAATGAACCGCTGCAACTGGGCAGTGCTCACGTGCTGACAACCTCACTTGAGACGTTTAGGCACATTGTAAATATCATTGAGAGCAATGAATCGCTAGCCAAGCAAGTTCAGAAAATAAGGTGGGCGCATGGATCGGAAGAAATACAACTGAAATCAGGAGCGCGCTACGTGGTAAAGGCAGCCAACGCAGCTGCGCGAGGTTTTGCAAAGCCTGAGACCGTCTATATGGACGAAACACGTCAACTGAAAGACACCGAGGCTTGGTCAGCTATGCGATACACCATGATGGCTGCAAAAAATCCTCAGCTGTGGACATTTTCCAACGCCGGCGACCAGCACAGTTTAATTTTGAATCAGCTGCGCGACAGAGGCATGGCCAGCGCGGCAGGATCAGATGACGACATTGCTTACTTCGAATGGTCTGCCTATTCGGACAAGATTACGGACGAGAAAAACTGGGTCGCTAGCAATCCGGCATTGGGCCACACAATTCACGCAGACAATATCCGGGCAGTGCTCAATGATCCGCCTGACGTTGTGCAGACTGAGGTGCTCTGCCGCTGGGTCAACACAATTAGCGGTGCAATACCGGCAAAGGAATGGAATGAGTGCGGCGGCGCTGAGGTCGAGCTAGATCCTGACAAGCTGACGTGGTTTGGCCTTGACTCTTCACCGGATCGTCGAGATTGTGCATTGGTCGCGGCTCAAAAAAATCCAGACGACACTTTTGTTATTAAACTCCTACACACTTGGCACAATCCAATTTCGCTTGACGATAAAGCTATTGCCAACGACATTGCGCCTTATGCTCGCAAATATCCGGTTGAATATGTGGCATTTAGCAAAAGGACAAGCTCTGCGATAGCTGCGAGGCTTGCACCGGCAGGCATTCCAATCATTGACATTGACGGGGCGTTGTACGGGCAAAGTTGTGACGAGCTTCTCGGGGCGATTACGGCAAAAAGGCTTCGGCACGGAAAACAGGCAGAATTATCCAAGCAGATACTATCGGCCGTTAGATTACCTATGGGCGACGGCGGCTGGATTATCGGAAGGCGCGCCTCAAGCGTTGCGGTCTGTGCAGCTGTGGCTTCAGCTTTAGCAACTCATTTCGCGACACGCCCTGAAATGGAGATAGACATTTTCACAGCATAAGTGTATACGCGACCTTTACACTTCGGCCTATGGGTCTATTTTCGCGCACAGTCACAACGCAAGCGCCTGTGGCGTCCTCTGACATTGAAGCTTCACTTGCGCCAGTAAATGTCACTAGCTCTCTCTATAATATTTACGGAGTTGCAGGCATTACAGCTTCACGCGTCGAATTTATGTCAGTGCCAACGTGCGCTCGCGCAAGAAATATTATTTCGTCAAGCGTCGCCAGCATTCCGTTGAAGGTGCGCACAAAGCAAGACGGCGCACGAGTTGAGTCACCGCCAAAAGTAATTAACCAACCTGATCCACGTGTGCCGGGTTTTGCAACTTATGCATGGCTGGCGGAAGATTTGCTTCTATATGGCTATGGATATATGAGGACGCTTGAAATTTATGCGGATACGTATCGCATTCGCAGTGCAGAACGCATTGACCCTACACGCGTCACAATAAAAACAAATGCCAATGGCACAGAAATCGAGTATTACTGCGTTGACTCAATTCCAGCACCTTATGAAGGCGTTGGCAGTTTGTCAGTTTTCTACGGCGTTGACGAGGGCATTTTGAATCGTGCAGGCCGCACAATTAAAGCTGGTGCGGAATTGGAACGTGCTGCGACAATGTACGCACGCGAACCTGTGCCTACAATGGTTTTGAAATCAAACGGCGTTGCATTGCCGGCGGATCGTATTGCTAAGTTGCTTGAATCTTGGGGCCAAGCTCGACGCAATCGTTCAACTGCTTTTCTTAATGCTGACGTTGAATTGCAGGCACTTGGCTTTGATCCTGAAAAGTTGCAGCTCAATCAAGCGAGAAGTTACGTCAGCACCGAATTAGCCAGAGTCACAGGCATTCCGGCTTATTATGTGGACGCTGAATCAGGATCAAGCATGACCTACAGCAACGCGACATTGGCCCGTCAATCTTTGCTGGACTTTTCTTTGCGTCCGATTATGTGCGCTATTGAAGAGCGATTGTCAATGACTGGCATGGCAAATGACTTTGTACCGGCAAGTCAAGAAGTTAAATTTGACTTAGACGATTATTTGCGCGGATCAGCCAAAGAGCGCGCAGACGTGTACAAAATTCTTTACGATATTGGCGCTTTAACCTCAGATGAAATCCGACTAGAAGAAGAGATGATCAGATGACATACAGCATACAAAAACCAATCAAAATGGACTTTTCAATCAAAGTCGAGGCCGCAGACTTTCCGAAGCGCGAACTATCCGGCCGGATTGTCACATGGAATGAAGAAGGCGTCACAAGCTCCGGATCAACCATGTTTCAAAAAGGCTCAATTACTTTGGGCGAAAACACAAAACTTTTACTTGAGCACCGCCGCGAAAGTCCAATTGGATTTTTGAAAAGCTACAAAGAAGACGATCAAGGCATTTACGCAACGTTTTCTATTGGCCAGACAACTGCAGGATCTGACGCGTTGGTTGAGGCCAGCACAGGATTGCGAGACGGTTTCAGCGTTGGTGTTATTGCTCAGAAGTACAAAAACGTTGACGGCGTTTTGGTAGTTAGCGCAAGTGCGCTCAAAGAAGTTTCATTGGTCACAGATCCAGCCATTGCCAGCGCAAAGGTTGAAATTGCAGCTAGTGAAAACAACAATTCTGAATCCGAACCGGAGACAGAGGAACAATCAACCGAAGGAGAAACGCAAGTGGAAACACCTACAGCCGTTCCAGAAGTCCCAGCCGAAACGGTTGAGGCTTCCAAAGTCGAAAAGGTCGAGGCTTCTCGTCCTCTTTATTTCACATCACCACGTTCACCTATTACAACAGGTGGGTCATACCTTGAGCACTCAATCAAAGCAACTTTAGGCAACGAGGACTCACGCCAGTACATCAAAGCAGCTGACGACAGCTTCTCAACAAATCCAGCGTTTAGCCCGGTTTCATACGTGCGCGACGTTGC
>Ga0114978_10005264_pt1 | contig 10359 bp, 11 predicted proteins | sample S_140212_EF_Meta_FD_87027 | JGI IMG/M metagenome (GOLD analysis project Ga0114978, IMG submission 87027) | Freshwater microbial communities from Lake Simoncouche, Canada to study carbon cycling - S_140212_EF_MetaG | ecosystem: Environmental > Aquatic > Freshwater > Lake | place: Lake...
CCCAGATGGCGGCGCAGGTCGCGTGCTCGTCTCGGCCACGGCCTAAGACGTACACGGTCTACCTCGGGTAGACTCTCGGCGAGGGCTCTGAGGTCAACCTCGGAGCCCTCGCCATTTAGTAGGTGGGAGGAGAGAGGCAATGTCACTAAAAATCGCGTGGCAGTCAAATGCGCCGTGGGTCGGATCTGGCTATGGCGTGATGACCGCAGAGATCACACCGCTGCTAAAGGCGGCAGGTCACGAGGTAACAATCCTCGCGAATTTCGGACTCTCTGGCGCCACAATGGAGTGGGGCGGAATGAAGGTGCTCCCCGGCGGGATTGACGGTTATTCCAATGATCTCCACCCTGCGGCTATTGCCAATATCATCGGCGAGGATCGCGATCGTGGACTCGGCATTACGCTCTTCGACGTATGGGTAATGAAGAATCCCGAGTGGGATAATGTGCCGCTCCTCTCGTGGACGCCCGTGGATCACAATCCCGCGCCTCCCGAGGTGCTCCAATTCTTTAAGCGCGGCGGTCAGAAATGGGCGCTCGCGATGAGCCGCTTTGGGGAGCAGATGCTTCTAGACGGCGGGATCGCGCGAGAGCGAGTGCTCTATGCGCCGCACTCTTACAATCCCGAAATCTTTAAGCCCGAGGGCACGGATATGCGTGCGGATATGAAGCTCCCGAAAGATGCGCACGTGACGATGATTAATGCGGCCAATAAGGGCAATACGCCAATCCGCAAATGTTTCCCAGAGCAGCTCTATGCGTGGGCACGCTTCGCCGAGAAACACGATGACGCTTACCTCTATCTCCACACGGAGATCTCTGGCATCGCTAACGGCGTCAATATTGCGAAGCTGCTCGAGATCGTAAAGGCTCCAAAAGATCGCGTGCGTATCGTGCCGCAATACGAGTACCGGATGGGCATTGATAATCTCACCGTCGCGCGACTCTATCGCTCCTGCGATGTGCTCTTAGCTGCAAGCCGAGGAGGCGGATTTGAGATCCCGCTTGTCGAGGCTCAGGCTATCGGCCGCCCCGTGATCACTACGAATTGGACGGCGATGCCTGAGCTCGTAGGAGCCGGGTGGAAGATCGAGGGGCAAATCGAATTTGACGTCTTTCAGGATGCCTATTGGAAGGTGCCCGCGATTGACGCGATCTACGAGGCGCTCGAGGCTTCGTACGCCGCGAAGGGCACGGAGCGCGAAGCGGCAATGCGTAAGGGTGCGATCGAATTCGTCGCCGACTACGCAACGCCGAAGGTATGGGAGAAGCATTGGACGCCCGTAATGGCCCAGATGGAGTCAGAGCTAAAGAAGATGCCGAAGCCCGGAGCGATCAATCGTGAGCAGCGCCGAGCGGCGATGAGGGCGAAGAAATGAGCGACGTGACGGTAATCACCGCAAGCCTCCCGGAGCGGGCGGCGCTGCGCGAGGAGGCCATTCAGAGCGTCGCGCTTCAGACGGTACCCGTCTCCGATCACCTCGTAGGGATTGACCACCAGAAGATTGGCGGGTGGCGGGTACGCAATATCCTCGCGTCTTCAGTCACTACGAAATGGACGCTCCTTCTTGACGATGACGATCTCCTCTTGCCGACGTACGTCGAACGGGTGCTCGCCGAGGATGGCGACGTGATCTACACGCACGCCGAGGTCATCGGAGATCCCGCCTTTAATCTTTACAATCGCCCGTTCGATCGAGAGGCGCTCAATAACTCCTCCATCGTTTCGCACGTCGCGCTCGTGCGCACGGAGCTGCTCCTCGACGTCGGCGGCTTCGACCCGGTGAAGGGATACGATTGGCGATTCTGGCAGAAGATCGCGGCGGCAGGCGGGCGCTTCGTCAATATCCCCGAGAGCCTATGGATCTACCGTCTCACTCCCGATTGGCGGCACGAGAGCCGACCGTGAGGCGAGCCGTCATCCTCTCCGCGGGTAAGGCGAGCAGGCTCGGCGGGGCAAATAAGCTCACGGTGGAGGCAGGCGGGCTCCCCGTATCCGAATGGCACCGCAGGCTCCTAGAGGGCTTCAGGGTCGCCGTAGTGGCACCTACGGGCGACGCTGCGGGTCTTGCGATGGCACTACCGTGGGCAGATCGGGTATTGGGGCACGCTCGCGCTGACGGCCCTGTAGGAGCCCTCTCCGCCTATTTGAGCGCATACCCCGAGGATGGCGAGATCGTGGTGCTCTTCGCCGATACGCTCCTCGCGCCGCAATCTCTCCCCGAGGGCGATTGGGTAGGCGTCGCGGATAGCCCGCAGCGGCGGTGGGATTTCCCCGCGGGCGATGGCGTCTATCTGCGTGGCACCCTCGCATTCCCGGTATGCGTGGGGGTCTACTCCTTCTCGTGGGCATCGAAGCTGCGGGAGGCGGCCGCTGAAGCGATGGAGGATGGCACGATCTTCGGAGAGCGCGACGTGCCGATGATCCGTCTCCTCAACCGCTACGAGCCGCAGCTCCGCGAGATGCCCGTGCGCGGGTGGCACGATGCGGGCGACCCGGAGGCAATCTCTCGCGTGCCGTCATACGAGCGGGCATTGCTCGAAGCGCCGAAGCGCCCCGAGGTGGGCGGTATCGTTAGCGTACGGTGGACGCGCTAAGATTCACCAGAGCCCTTCGGCTCCCGAATAAAGGAGATCCACGGTGGCAATTGTAAACGGGTATGTGACGCGCAATCAGGTGAAACAGGCGCTCGGCTTGGGCACGGCCGCGCTGACTCCCGATGATGACGAAATCGATCAGGTGGTCACCTCCGTCTCCCGCGCCATTGACGATTTCACGGGGCGCTTCTTTTATTCACTAGCGGGGACGGTCACCTTCACGGCGAATGATTATCTCTACCTCCCGATTGGAGATTGGAGCGCCGTTACCTCAATCGTCATTGACCAAAACAATACGGGCACGCCGAGCCTCACCCTCGCGGCAAATACGGACTATCGCCTCGCGACGAATAAGACGGTGCCGGGGTGGCCGTATACCGCGATTCAGATTACGAGCTTCGGCTCGAACGCATTGCCGCTCGGCGTAACCGAAGGGGTCGCGGTGGCAGGCACCCGCGGATGGAGTGCGATTCCCGATCCGATCGCTTCCGCAACCCTGATCCAATGCGCACGTACGCACGGCAGACGGAATACGCCCTTCGGCATCGCAGGGTCACCCGAAGGCCAGATCATCCGCCTGCTCAATCGCCTCGACCCCGATGTTGAGCTAATGATTACGCCCTACCGCGTACCTCGCGAGGCGGTCTAGTGGCCTTCTCCGACACGGCGATCATTGCGGCAATCGGGGCACACCTTCGCGCGAAGACGCCGCCTACCGGGCAGACGCTTAAGGTGGTCTATGACTATCCACCCGAGAGCCTCGGAGCTCTCCCCGCGATCGTGATCTTTCCGGGCTCGGATGCGCAGCGGTTTAACGGTGGCGGGAGGATCATCACCCTCAACGTCTCGGCGATCCTCTATCTTCCCGCCGTAGAATTCGCTCGGCAATATCAGACAATCGCCACGTGGCGCACGTGGATGCGGGATACGCTTATTGACGCCGTGCTCCTAAACTCCACGGATGGAGTCGCCCAAGCCTCCGTCACGGGGACGGCGGTGGATAGCACGGATTACGGCGACGCTACAATGATCACCGTTACGGCTACAATGGAAATCGTCGGAGCCGAGAGCATCTCGCCCTCCGCATAGAAGGAGACTAACGTGGCTAATATTTCGAGCGGCAATATCCTCTTCGGAGGCCTCCTCGGGAAAAGCGAGGGCGGCACCGCAGGCACCTCTCCTTCTTTCGCCACGGGCGGTCGCCGATTCTTGGGCGACGTCACCGGGCTTATTACGCTCGGCAAGACGTACGAGATTGGCGACACGCGATCACTCGGCTACCGCAATAGCATCGTCGCCACGAATGCCACGCTCACCGCGAATGATCCTGAGCTGAGCCTCTCATTTCCCGAAGTCTCCGTGGACGATGCCGCGATCCTCTTCGGGATGGCATTCTCGCCGACGATTTCTGGCACCGCTGCGCCGTATACGTGGACTACCACGCCATCCCTCGGGAGCGCATCGAATAGCCCGACCTCATATTCATTCATCGCGCAGGATGCCTTCGGTGGCACCGCGGGTGGCGGCAATGGCTATCTCCTGAATTATGTGCTCCCGACGGAGCTGTCGATCACGGGATCTAATGACGGACTAACCTCGATGACCGCATCCTGTTTCGCGCAGAACGTCACGGAGAGCACCACGAATCCTGCGGCTGCTACGGCCGTGGTCACCTCGAAGCGAATGGCGGGACGGCTATGGACGGTCGCCGTCGGCACCGCTCTTGCGACGGGCTCCTTTACTGATTACTCGTACCCGATGGATTTCGGGCTTACAATTCAGACGGGCATTAACCCGGTGCGAGTGCTCAATGGCTCAACCTCCCTCACGGGTCACGCTGAGAGCGGTCAGATCGGCGGCGAGCTCACGATGACCGTGCTCTCTAATGCCGCAGCATCAAGCACGTGGTACCAGAGCCTCGGCTCGCAGAAATTCGTCCGCCTTACGTGGAGCGATGGCACGTATAGCCTTACGATTAATACGTCGATCATCGTCACCGATATCACCCCGCTCTCTGGCGAGGATTCGGGGCTCACGCAGATGGCGGTCACGGGGCGTCTTGCCCTCGATCCGGTCTCATTGAGCGCGATTAAGATCACGGCGGTAAACGCCCTAGCAGCTCTCCCGTAAAGCGGGAGTAGGAGGAGGCTCATATGGTCAGGGAAGATCGAAAGATCCGCGTCGAGCTTGACGCTCCATTCGCAGGATGGTGGGCGGATCTTCGCCTTCATCCGCCATTCGCTACGGCCGCGCTTCTAGAATCAGAAGATATCGGCGTGCGTCTTGACGCAATCCGCGGCCTCATCCTCGGGCACAATTTCCGCGCAGAGGTGGACGAAGAGACGGTGCTCGTAGACGCGCTAGAGGCTCCCGCTGATGCTATTAATCAACTCCTTGAGCGATTCTCTAAACTGAAGAGCGCACTCCCAAACGCATAAGGCGGGCGGCTAAACTTATTGCCCTCGGGCAAGCCGGGGTCACACCTCCCGCCGACGTCATTGCCGTAATGCTCGCGAAAGAATTTGGCGTGCTCCCATCCGCTATCCTCGCGAGTGAGCTCGGAGACGTCCTAAAATGGTGGACAATCTGGGTGGATCTTCAGACGCGAAAGGAGAATCGTTAGTGGCCGCACGCTCCGACGTTCAGATCGCTATCTCGAAAGAATCCCTCGAGCAGATCTCTGGGCTTCAGCTCGCCATCGCCGCGGGATTCGACGAAAAGCGCATCGATAAGGCGCTCACCGCAGCGTCTCTCGCCGCCGCTAAGGGGATGGTAAAGCCCGTGCGTGCCGCGGCGCCACGCCGCACCGGGCGCCTTCGTCGCGCCGTATGGGCTAATCCCGTGATGCGCGATAAGCCGGGAGCCTACGTCGGCATCCGCGGAGGCGGGAGCCGTGCTGATACGAAGGGTGCCTTCTATCGTTACGTGGTCACTAGCGGCGTGCGTAAGGTGCCATATACGATTTCGCCTAATCGTAAGAGCGGGGCGCAGGCGCTCTACCTCGGCAATGGCATCATCCGTAATTCGGTGGTGCGCAAGACGCCGATCGCAGGGCGACCATTCGTGACGGAGGCGGTGAACAAAAACCTAGACACCGCGGTGCGACTCTTTAGCGATGCCCTTGCCACTATCATTCAGCGAGGTATCCCGTCGCGTGGGAAGATCCGAATCCCGAAGCCGAGGTAATACGTGGGCACTAGCGCAAATGTGACGCTCGCCTTTCTCGCGAAGGATATGGCTTCGGGCACCATCCGAGGCTTATCCAAGACGCTCGGCGGGCTTAAGGGCGCCGCCTCTAAGGTCGGGAGCGGCATCGGCACGGCGCTTAAGGTGGGCACCGCCGCTATCGCAGGCATCGCCGCCGCCGGAGTAGGCGCAGCGGCGATGTTCGCTAAGGGCGCGATCGAGGATGAGGCCGCGCAGCGTCGGCTCACGGATGCTCTTAAGGCACGTGGGATGGCGACGAAAGAGAATCTCGCTGCGACGGATTCGCTCATTGCGAAGGGTGCGAAGCTTGCCTTCACGGATGACGATATCCGCAAGGGGCTCGGCACCGCAACACAATTCACTAAGAATTTCGCAGACGCATCGAAGATTCTCGCGACGGCGCAGGATGTTGCGCGCGCGAAGAATATTTCTCTCGAAGCTGCGACCGCAATCGTCGGCAAGGCGTATCAGGGAAATACGAAGGGGCTTAAGAGCCTCGGCGTAGAGGTGGCGAAGGGCGCTAAGGGGCTCTCCGTACTAACCGCCGTGAATGCCAAATTCGCAGGATCAGCGGCAGGCTACGCCGATACTACGCAGGGGCGTATCGAGCAGGTCACGATCACGCTCTCTGAGCTTGGCGAGAGCATCGGGGGCGCGCTCCTCCCGATCGTTAATGATCTCCTTAAGGTCTTTATCGATAAGGGCGTGCCCGTCATCCAATCCGTAGTCGCGGCTGTTACGGGCTTCATCGATACGAATAAGCAGATGATCGCGGGCGTCATTGAGACGGCGACGAATATCGCCGGGCGCGTAATCCCGGTGCTCGTAGAGGTCGCAGGGTTTATCTTCACGCAGGTTATCCCCGCGGTAGCGGGCTTCATCGGCAAGCTCATTGAGCCGGGCGGCATCGTGGATTCCGTTGGCAAGGTGGTTGGCCCGATCCTTTCTAACCTCATCCCATCCATCGGCAAGCTGTTAAAAGCATTCGGCGACGTGGCGGGCAAAGTAGGAGATTTTGTCGGCGTGCTCTGGGGCGGAGGGAATGGCCCGCTCGCTATTGCCGTGAAGATGATCGGCGGGGCGCTAAAAATCGTAGTCGATATCCTCGGCAATATGATCAGCGCCGTCGGAAAAGCGATGGACGCAATCGGAAAAATCGGCAAGGCGATTATGGATTCTCCAATCGGGTGGATCATTAGGGCTATCGGCGGAGTGCTCGGCGGCGTCGCTAATCTTGTATCCGGCACGTCTACCCCAACTCTCCCCGGCACGAATACGGGCGGGAATACGGGCACGGGAATGGGCGGGCGATTCGGCACCACGAGTCTCACCACCAATGTTTCTGTAGACGGCAAGGTGCTCGCCTCTACCTCGGATAAGTATCTCGGCTCGCAGCTCGTAGCCGCAGGGGTATCGCGCACGGGAGCGCGATAAGCGATGGCGACCGCACCTTTCCAATTGTGGATGGATTGCGTCCAGATTGCCACGGCGGTGCGCACCTCTAGCACCGTGACCGTCACCACGGCAAGCGATCACGGGCTAGTCTCAGGCGATTACGTATGGATGGAAAATGCCGCAGGCGCGATCGGTAGCACGATGAACGGTGTCTATCCGATTACCGTTACCTCCGGTAGCGCCTTTACGTACACCTCCGCGGGGAGCGCGGGCACCGGAATCGCAGGCGGCACCGCTCTTACCACGGAGGTCTTCGCTCGCGACCTCCTTAATCCGCTGCTTAATTACGGCGCAGCGGCCCGAGGGTCGGCGCTTTATGCCGATATTGGCTCAATCCAAATGAGCGCCTCGGGAGACGGTCAGGGTGCCTCCTTCGGGTTCACCGCGCTCCAAGACGATACGCCGGGGAATGCGCCGTGGTATCTCACTATTCCCGATCAGCCGCGTATTCGTCTCGTGAAAAAGGATACGGGGAGCACGCCTACCGTCGCAGACTATTTCTTCGTGGGAATGGCAATCTCATTTGAGGCGCAGCTCTCAGCCTCGGGGCAGGGTAGTGAGGTCTCCGTAAACTGTGTAGACGCGAATGCGGTGCTCGACCGCGCCATTATTTACGGCGGATAGACGATGGCAAATATCCAATCAATCATCCGCGCGTCAAATGTGGTCACGTGCGTCACGGAATATTCACAAGGGTTCGCCGTCGGTGCTCAGGTCTATATCACCGAAGCGGGATCGTTTAATGGAACGTTCACCACCACGGCGAGCACCACGGCAGTACCAGACGCATTCGGCACCGTGAAATGGGCGCAAACGGGGGCAAATGAGACGGGGCTTCAGAGCTTCACCATTACGTCGGCAGGAGGCCCATACAATAACGATTCTTCGTGGGGCACCGTTACCCTCTCGGCAGCACACGGGTTTAACGATGGCATCCCGAGATCCGTGGGGCCAATCACTATTAAGGGGATCACGTCATCAAGCCCTACGCTCGCATCGTATTTTAATAAGACGTTCGCGGCAGGCACGATCAAGGTAGTCAATACCACCACGATCGCAATCCCGATGGTCGCCGCCGTCGTCCAATCTCCGTGGGCGGGTCTCGTTACTACTAACGCAACCGCGAGCACCACGAATATTCAGGCAACCGTTCGAGCTGTGACGGGAGCGGTAGAAACTCCCGGGGCTATCGTGGATACGGTGCTACCGAACGTAAAGGAAACGGATGCGATTAACTCTTTACTCGATAAAATTGCGGGTCAGAAGGTTACCGACTACGCATTTAAGCGGCTCTTTAACCCGTCGGATAAAACGAAGATCAACGCTACCGCGATCTCCGCTCCCGTTGATATTAATCAGGGAGTCTCATCGCTTAAGTCTTCTCTCGATACCATCCTTGAGGTATTCACGGGCGCCGACGGCGGAAAGTCGCGACGCTATTACGTCAATCTTTCAGGGCAGCTCGTCTATGAGGTGGTGCCGACCGTTAAGCCGGCATATGCGACGGCTCCATATAAAATCACTACGAGCAGCGCAGGCACTCCGAATACCACCACGGATGCGAGCAGCGTCGCGCCTTTTAATCTAAGCCTCACGTGGGATCACGATACGACGAAGCGCGCTGCGTTTAACGTCACGTCTAAGACGGGAGTCTCTAGCACAAGCGTAGTGGTCTATACAAATCCTACGGCCGCGCTCGGCACGAGCATTGCTCGCAAAAATGCTCCAATCTTCGACGGCGTAGTGGACTACCCGGGCAAGGCCGGAAACGCTACGAATGCCGTGAACGCAATGGCGAAATCCTATTTCGTCGAACGTGCTTTCCCCGTACTATCTGGCAGCTTCGAGCTTCGGGGCGGCGGTACCGCGAGTCATAATTCGCTCGGATGGTCAAGCGGATATCGTCAATTCGCACTCTCCGGGTCGGCGACCTTTCCGGTAAAGAAAGTCGCTCTCACGGGCAGCACCGTGGTCACCCTTACTCTTGACGCTTCCCCTACCGCCGTCGCAGGTGGGGTGGTGGTATCGGGAATCACGGGCGCAGCGTCGGCAGCGATGAATGGCACCTTCACTATCGCTTCATCAAGCACGGCGACCCCATTTACGATCGGTTACCAGACTACGGGAGCGATTGGATCATTCTCTTACGGAGGAGTGCTCGCATACGCGGTTAATCTTTTCGTGCGTACGGGGACGGCGCCAAATCAAATCGTCACGTGCACCACGATTGAGCCGCACGGATTCTCCTCTGGTCAGGTTGTCGCCATCGCAGGGCTAACGGGCACGGTGGGGAGTACGGCCAACGGCACCGCGACTATTACGGTAACGGGCACTAACACCTTCACCTATCCATCCACGGGGACTAACGGCACGGCATACGGCGTCGGCGCGACGATCTCTGGCTTCGCGCTAGTCTCGCGATGGGAGCCGGGTCAATGGGTTGAGGTCAGCGCCGTAGAGCTAGGCATCCCCGCAGGTACGATCTATCGCGTAGAGACGGTGGATTGGGCGCTATCGCCATCCTCGTATCAGCAGATTATCCGCATTGGGTTTAACCGCCGTCCGCAGAATCAGCTTACGGCGCAAATCGGAAAGGGCAAATAAAAATGCCGACGGTAGGATCTAATGGCGGGCTCTCGGGAAATGTAATGGCAGGCCTCGTGGATCGCTTTGGCGTGCCCGTTATCTCAACGGGAAACGAATTTGGCGATGAGCAGATCGGCTATGCGATTCGATCAGGGCTTCTCTTTGGCGTGCAAAATGCAACCTTTGACTACACGCCGCCAGATCCCACCGTTGAGATTCAGAATTCGTCTAACCCGCTCCCATTCTGGCAAATCGATAACGCGAGTAATGGCGCTGATGGGCTCCCTCAGATCGCGGGGTCGGCGATCTTCGATTCGACCACCGGGACGTGGGGTATCAATATCAACCCCGGCACGGCAGCGGCAGGTGCCACGTACACGCTGCGCACCCGCTCATTCGTTCTCAATGACGATAACCTTCAGCTCCGTCAAAAGGCATTTGCGACGCTTGCGAAGGTTGGAACGTACTCGGGATCATCGCAATGGAATTGCGCGCTACGCGCAATCTATTGGGC
>Ga0114978_10005265_pt1 | contig 10356 bp, 6 predicted proteins | sample S_140212_EF_Meta_FD_87027 | JGI IMG/M metagenome (GOLD analysis project Ga0114978, IMG submission 87027) | Freshwater microbial communities from Lake Simoncouche, Canada to study carbon cycling - S_140212_EF_MetaG | ecosystem: Environmental > Aquatic > Freshwater > Lake | place: Lake...
AATCGTGATCAGCAAAAGCGGAATCATGATGGTGCCCAGTGTTGGGAAGTCGGCGTCTATTGCTCCTTCCATTGGCTTAAACAATACGTTGCATAAAGCCGTCAAAGGAATCGCGTTGGGTACCGTGCACACAGTAAGCAGTGCTAGATAGCCACCGCCAAACCTCACGGAGTCTCCCTGAGATGAAACCAGTAAAACAAGTGGAATGAACAGGGTCATCAAGCCATAGGTAAATGAGAAAGGTGAAAGCAGCACACCTAAACAAGCAGCTACCAAAGTGATCTCAATAAGACCAAATTTTCTATATGTTTGTTTCTGGACGCTGAACACGGTTTTCAACAGAATTACTGCAACAAATGCTGCGCAAATCAACAACAGCATCCGAAACTGCACATCACCGAGAAAACGAAACCGATGAAACGCAGTTCTCAATGCTTGCAGGTCAGATCTTGAGCGAATATCAAAGTCATCACTGCGCATTCCTACTTGGTCTTTGCCACTCGAGAACCCCTGGATTCTCAGCACCAGTGCCGGCCAACGTACGGCATTCGGCCACTGCATAACTGGATAGACAAAGTTAAGAAAAACAAACATTCCTCCGAACTTCAACAGTTCCTTGCATTTGGTTCGCCATGTTCCATCTAGAAAAAAGATCAAACCAAAAATAGCCAACGGGTGCTTAAGCGAAAACGCCACCGCCAAGAGCCAATAGCGCTGAGACCGTGCTGCTTGTGTGGTTGCCAATAAAACTAAAAGGGGTCCAAAAATCCAGCCATAGTTACCCCTGTCAATAGCAAACCAAAACGGGTAAAAAGTCAGCAATACAAGTGGTGAAAGTTTGACTAAATCTTTTCGAACGAAATGAGATCGCATCACATAGGCACCAAATGCAAGTGCCAGCAGCACGACTACCCGAAAAGCAGTGACCGAACTGGGCAACAAGGCAATAAACCCAGAAACGACATAGAAACCAGGTAAATATGAGGATGGACGGTCTATTGGGTAAGGCGTTACCTGTCTCATCCTGCAGTATTCACTTTGAAAATCTCCAAAATAATGACCACCCCACATCTTGCTTAGGCAATCGAGTGGGCCAATATCATTTGGTCCGGTTGGCCCTTCAACTGTCAAATAGGGGAATGCCGACTCTTGAGAACCGAAATATGAATTCACTGCGGTATGAACGACAAGCACAATTGCACTGAGCACCAACACAGCAATCAGGTACTTATAAATTCTTGGAATCACAACCTTGTCACCGGTTATGCCCTGCGCATCAAGCATGATCTGCCTGCTCTGCATCTTCCCTCTTTCGCGTAAACCACAGACTCGCTAGCCACAGCGCAGCGAACAACGATGCGACAGACCGTTGCACGTAAATAGACCGCAACATTGAAGCTTTCGATGTTTTTCCCGTCTTCCCTAAATCCAACCCAGCGGATGTGCCGTTGGTCCCTAATCCCAAAGTTCCCGATTTATCACAACTTACGTTTGTAACCGACGAAAGTGGGATGATCTTGACCACAGTTGACAAAAATGGAGAACTCGTCATTGCTTCCAATGCAACCTGGTCGCTTGATTCGTCAAGACGAGTTATAAATATAGTTGTATCCAAATTGTCAACTACAGGCTGACCAACTTTGTCAACCATACGAGTAGATACATCTGCAATAAACTCTGGGTCTGGCATAGTTATCTCATACCCGGCACTCACCTTGCCAAAATAGAGAATAAATTGGCGCTGTTCGTTTATGCTTACAAACAATCCACCTGCGTCGGCTGATGTTGAAAACAGTTCATAATCATTATCATCCCGCGGCAGAGATGCATGCAGGCCTACAACCAAACCTGTCTTCAACAACCCATCCTTGAATGCCGCGCACATGGTTGCTGTGTCAACTTCCTCAGTCTTACCACCTACGTTCACCGACAATAAATTTGGCGGCACGCTCCATGAATTTCCCCGCGATGTGATCGCCACCAACATACCCATCATGAGTAGGCCATGTTTGGCGACCTGAATCCAAGATTTCGAATAGAATTTATGATCAAACGAAATCACAGTCGTATCCTATTTGTCACAGGCTTCTAAGTACGTCCGAGCATAAATTCCATTTCCCAGATCATCCTGCTTTGCCAGAGAGAGATTATCGCTCGCATACCGTTCGAGAAAGTTCAATAATTCTCGTTGAGGTAATTGTTTTCCACCGTTGAAAAGCGACTCGTGATTCTTAATAACCGACTTAGGTAGATCGACAATTACCAGCGCCATTATATTGACATCTTTTAGTCGAGATATTTCATCCTTAATCCCGACCTTTGAAGAGAAGTCATACCAGTAGTTCCCTAGTCTCCCAGAGGGCAAACTGTCAGATTCAAGCTGAAACAAAGGCGTATATGGATATACCACGACTTCACCCGTGCACTTCCTTACTGATTCAATCGAACCGATTATCCCATGGAGTGCCTCTAGTTGCGATGGGGCGATTGATAAACCTGAAGTCATCTTTGTGTCAGAAACCATGGTTGCTTCTGAGGAAACTTTGTACCCCCACCACGAGTAGGGCTGATCCAGTTTCGCCTGAGTCCACGTCGCAATGAGTGCACAGCACAAAATCGTCACAGTCAACTTTGCTAGTAGGTGTTGGCGCGCGAAATACAATAAAAAAACTAAAGCAGCCGCCAGAGGTAATGCTGCACCAATTTCTGTAATCCCCGCTGACATCCCACACGCCCACCACATAGAAACTGCAGCAGCCAGTAGGGGAACGCTAGATATGTGCCAACCTAATCGCTTAAAAATCATGCTGAACAACAAGCAAATACAGAGCAATACAGGTCCGACAGTGAGCAATGGATCAAGTTCTTGCCGAATGTTTTTTGCAATGTTGAATATCAAGTGATACTGCGCGGGTTGTGTAGTCATCACAAGAACCACCAATGACCCGAATCCAACAAAGATTACGCGATTCAGCGATTTATTAAATTCTTTCGAAATATGGGGAAGAATTATGGAATCGGAAAATTTTCGTAATACCCATGCAAGAAAAACATATGGGAGCATCTGCCGCACTACCAAGAAAATTCCAAAATTGGGTGCAAAAAAAACATCTCGTTCGGTTCCGAAGAAAATCTCAAACGTCGAACCCTTGGTTCCATTCCTAGGAAAAATCTGAGACATCATTACACCAATATCGACTCCCTTAACAAGTGCCCAGAACAGCCAAAAGGCAATTACTAAAACCACCCCACTAGCGAAAGTAAGACAATGTTTCCGAATGGAGCCTCTCTCATCAGATAAGAAATATGCCAATCCAACCGCAAACAGACCGACTGAAATTCCAGCAATTCCCTGAGTCTGTTTCACCGATAAGGCGCAACCCATAAGGACCCCAGAAAGAAACAACTGATGTGTTGGTGTCAGAGTTTGGTGTTTGTCACTTGATAATGCTTTTTGCAGAAAAACAAATGATCCCAAAACGAATGCCAGTGCAAAATAAACATAGTCATAACCAACAAAGGCGGTTCCAGATTGGATATATACCGATGCTGTGGTGGAAATGAGGACTCCACTCCACCTGCCACAAAACGGTCGAATAAGTTCATATATCAAAACACCTATTAATCCCATTAAGGCCAAACCGAAAGCTCGAAGCGATAGAAAGTCAAGCCCGACTACACGTGAGACCAAATCAAGCAAGTAGGGATACCCAGGAGGTACCAACAATTCAAAATCTTTATAGGGGGTTCTTCCTTGGCGCATCCAAAGCACATATACATGCCACCACCCTTCTGTAAAAGGCGCGTAACCGGTCCAAACTTGGATTGAACCACCTGCAGACAATACAAAGGCAGATGCTCGGGATATTTGATCCTGACGGCGAACATTCAAGTTGCTCAATATCCCCAGCAAAAGTGTGGATTTACTGACGATATTCACAATAGACCGATTGATATTTTCTGCTGTTCACCACATCATGACACGAATAATAGGGTTTGAGAACATTCAACCACTCCACAAATCTGTCAGGAAAACTGCTCAACTTATCAAGTATGAGCACGCCACTTTTCTGATTGCGCAGAACGAAACGAGAGATCAACCTTTCTCGAACATCTTTCGGAATTGGTTCCTCAAGTAATGCGAGTGGGACCGGAATCCAATTGACCTCAACTTCGTAAAAGTTGCTCAAATCATTATCCAACTGTGGCATGATGCCCGCCCAGCCTTCAAACACGATTGACACGCGACCATCAATGCCTTCATCTATGAGTTTCTCTTTGGTTTCCAACAATGCGCTTCTAAGATCCGGTGACGCATAAATCAATTTGTCATACCGCAAATCCTGAGGCATGAATCTAAAATTTGCAATATTCCCCACAAAACCAGATTGCCCGACAATGGCAACGGAAACTACGCTCATCGCCACCACACACAGCACCAGCGTTGATTGTTTCAACCAATTGTGGAATCCTGATAAGAGGGCATCCGAATCTTGATTGGTTCGCATCACCACGCTCACAACCAAGAGAGCACACAACACAAACTCGGGATACATGGCAACAATGTTCTCAGCAACTGCTCGCCCTGTGTAGTAGGTGCCCCAACCAAGCAATCCACCAATTACGGCTCCGAGTACGGCACGCTCCATAATCTCACTAACTTCGGCTTGCTTAGGCTCGACCAAAATGATGCAGGACACAAATGCCACCAACCCAACAAATAGCCATACAGGACTGTTTATTTTCTGTGGCATGGAACCAAAACCCTGAGCAAACTTCATTGGTGCGGTAAGAAAAAGAGCCCAGTCGGGAAATTGATGATTAATTATGAGTCGTTTCAGAGTTATAACCCCCACCAGAAACGAACATCCAGCAACCACATAACCAATAATCGGACCCAGTACGGTTCTCAATATTGATTTCACTTGACTTTTGTCGGCAAGTGCAACCGCGGATATGCACCATGCACTAAAGATGAACGCTACGTATACCAAACTTTCAGCAGACCAAACTATGCCAATAGCAACAAGTCCAGCCGTAATCCATTTTGTGTTCCTTGATTGCATCTCGCGAATCATTTTTTGAGAGGATAACCAGGCGACCAAAACGATACTTGGGCCGAACCGAACCACCGACGAACTTGGAAATGGCTGTGGCCCTTCTAGATAGGGGTCCGCAAAATAAAGCGCGACAAGAAATATAACTCCAGCTGTAAGAAACGCCCATTGGTTAGAGAATCTTTGTGACAATGTTGAAAGTACGATAGAAAATACAACTATCAACAAAAGCGCTTGAAACACAAGAAGAGCAGTACGACTATCGCTAACAGGAATCCAAGATGCTAGGACAAGATTAAGATATCCGTATTGTGAAGGCGTATCCCAAAGAAGCAGGCCCCCTGAGCGAATTGTCTGAATAACACCAGAAAAATAACCAAGGTGGAAATATGAACCCGGAATTGAACTAACAGCATCGATTCTGAGAGAAAGTAGAACCGCAATAGTTAACAGTGATCCAGCACTGTACTTTCTTTGTAATTTTCCACCCACCGACGTTCCCAGATTATTTGGTATGAGAACTAAATATTTCCAAAACATGGCTGTTGTAAAAAAAGCGAACACGAAAGTTAGTAATACAGATTCTTTTGTGATCCCGACCAAATAAATTCCCCACGGCGCAGATAAAATAGAAATGACAATCAAAAAGATCAAGGGAAGATGAATTACCCAATTAATTCTGAATGATCTGCTCATGTTCACTGTTGCAAGCACGACTCCACATACCACAGCGACCGACAAAATCACAAGAGTCCCGTCCCAGTCCGATAGATCCGTTTTATTCTGAAAATGGATAGCATTCAACTGGCTAAATGCAATTTTATAAAACACTGCCGCACAAAGGAAAACGCTGACACCAAAAAACGGTCTGGGAAAATTCAGTGTTCGAAATTTCCCTAATTCTGAAAAAGTTTTTGCCGCCATCACCGAAAAGCTGATCAGTAAAATACTGAGGTAAGTACTCCAAATGCTCCAAACCCCCCCGGAATCAACGAATTGTCTATTTGCATAAATCGGCACAACAAAAAACAGTGAAACCAAGATCGCCACTAAGTTCTGAAGCTTGAGCAACTTTACATTCTTGTCAAACTTCGATTCACTAATTTGCAAGATAACAAAAAAACGCAAGTACCAAACTCCCGCCAAGTACCCTAATAGTGTCGAAAAATAATGCTCTGACACAATCCCCTCTTACTCCACTGTGACATTGGGGTGCTACGAATGTCAGGATTGACACGACCCATCGTCAACTATAGACTTGTGATTTAGGCCAGTGCTTAGCCACAATTGTGAGTCGTAGGTTGAACGCACGTTATACCACCGCGGATTGGACAGCATGTTGAAGTACAGAAATTCCAAGGGTTGACGCTTGTATACCAAAGACAAAATTCGAAAAGCCAAACTAACAATCTCAATATTCATATGTGGATTTTGTGTTAATTCGGTTATTTTCCCACTCACTTCACACATTTATCATAGAAGAGGTTGGTTGCTTACCCTCAAGAATCTGCTACCTGCAGACTTTAGCGATTTTTACAGCAATTATAGAAAATGGACTTTGCCCAATCCAGATGAAATTACAACAGTATACCGAAGTGCTACATCTTCGATTGATTTTCTTCCATTTTGGAATTTATACCATTCATTCTTTACTTTCATAGATTCCGAGATTGCCGCTAGAAATGTGTACCTGTTCACTCTTTACTTGTTTATAGCAATATCACTTTTTCTTGCCTCTCATGGCCTTCCTAAAAGTTTACGACTCAAAATATCACTTGTTTTTCTGTTATTTAGTTATCCAGTTTGGTTTGATGCCAACCAGGCAAATGTTGAGTTTGTGTCTTTATTGTTATTGTGTCTCTCACTTAGATACTTCTCAACTCACCAAAAGATGTCTTCGGTGCTTCTTGCGTTCTCCGCTGCGGTCAAGCCGTTTTCGGCGCTACTTTTCCTTACTCATTTCAAGGCAAGAAATTATCGAAATATACTAATCGGAATTCGAATGTACTTTTTTATGGTCATCTGCATACCAATCTACATTCGGATTTCACACGGCCTACCAGTTGCAGGTGCTTTGAATTTTCACGACTACTTATACAGTAGTTATGGTCAAGGATATATAGTGGACGGTGCTGGTCTTGCGAATGGTAGTTCACTTTATGGTGGGATTAAATCACTATTTTTATTGTGGGGAGGGGAACAATATATGAACCTGTTTTTACTTTTCTATTTTGTAGCCACATCCCTATTTGCTTGCCTACTTTTGTTATACCTAATTCGATTCCCAATTAACTTGAATCTGGAAATCGTAATTCTGTTAATTCTGGGCGTTTTGCTCCCTTTTGTATCAGGCAATTACAAACTACTTTACGTGCTGGTAGCGATTATTTATTTTATAAAAGCAGATTGGTCCGATGTATACAGCGATGCGATTCTGGTACTGCTCTCATTGTCCTGTTTACCAATGGATATTATTGAGCGCAACTGGCATAGTCAGAAACCACTGTTAATCGGTATTGGTTACTCAGTAATGGCTGGGTCTATTGTGCGACCAATTCTGTTGACGACTGCGCTGCTTCTTTTACTAATCTCGATATTTCGTTCAAACAACTTAATTAGTGTTGAGAATTAAATTAATACCGATAAATGTCAAAACTAATTCGTTGAATGAGTGTTTCGGTTTGTGCCCTAACCTGAATTGCCAGGGAAAAATGGTACTTGCGCCTAATGCAATCGTGTTGCCAAAACGTCATTTCTGGTTCTAGTAAAAAATGTGCGCTCGGCCGGAGTCGAACCGACAACCTTCTGATCCGTAGTCAGATGCTCTATCCATTGAGCTACGAGCGCTTAACGACAAATGAGTCTACTGGAGAACCATGCAGGTTCTACTTCCAGGGACCCCATCCATTGCTCCGTTGATACATCCGATATGCGGCTACTGCATTGAGTTGAGGGTTGAGTAGCTGACTGGCGGTGTTGACTCCTACGCTCGGCAACCAAGATTTGTGCCATCGATAGTAGATCTGGAATAGCCCATAACAACATTTGCCTGAACTCACCGCACGGGGGTTGAGTCGGCTCTCTCGTTGTGCAATCGCAATCGCCTGTTCTTCAAGGTCGTCGGGCCAGGCAGCTCGAATAATTTGAATCACTTGACCACGACTTAAGGACTGCGGCACTGGGGTTACAGCTGGGATGCATATGTTGTCGCCGACAAGAATTTGGGTTTTGGCTGTCGCGTTATTGATTTTGAATATTTTATTTAGAGTGGTATTTGCCGATTGGGCTATTGACCACCATGAGTCTCCGCGTTTGGCGGTATAGGCATTTGAGCACTGCTTGGCGTGCACATTGCTTGGCGAAACCGCGAGCAATGAAACAAGAAGTGTGGCTGCAATACATAGCTTCTTCATTGTGTGATTCCCAAATTCTTGGTGAGCCATTTGATATTCCATCGGTACGTGATATCCCATTTGGCGCCGTTAACTCCGTCTTCGGGTTTACACCACCAAATCAATGGGTTATTGGCTTTAACAAATTGATCTCGTCGCTTTTCAAATGCTTCATAGTTTTGCTTCTTCAAGACGTCGTCCGTAAGTCTCTCCCATTCAACGAAGTATGGATCTGCTGACTTGGTGTTGGATGTCAGTGACGCGTATAAACCATCTGGACACAAATTGATTATTGGGCGGTCTGAGTATTTTTCTAAAAACGGTTGTGCGGTGTTTATCACCTCTATTGACTCTGTGTAAATCTGTCGATCAATCAGCATCCCTTCAAGTATGGGTATGCCGTCAACTTTGACTCGCGGTGTTTCCAGATTGTGTCGAACCGAACCTGTTGCTTGCACTATCAAGATGAGTACCAAAAGCGCACTCACCAACTTGAATTTCCAAGTTGGACCTAGGTTGAGTGACAACAACAGACCACCGAGGCTGAGCCCGACTGTGGGCACAAGTGCCCACCAAATGTGTCGTACGTCGACAATTGGATAGAGCTGAATCAGACTGCCTAGACCAATGATCCAAAGGATTGAGAGTGAGATATTGCGATGTGCCTCATCAACTGAAACATTTTGGGCAGATTTTGGTCGCACTGATTTCCATGTCCGGAAAATGATTGGAAGTGAGATCAGCACCACCCCCAAGCCAGTTGCCCACAGGATTGGATATCTACTAAACGTCGTTGTGTCAAAACCAGGCCCTTCTATTGGTGTTATGCCCAATGGGCTGGTTTGACCAATTCGGTAGAGACGAGTCATATATATGACTAAAAGAATTACTCCAGATACGACAACGCGACTTGCTCTCAGCAATAGCTTCTGGTTGCTTGAGATCGTTGCTCTTGTTCTAAAGATAAGGGCTCCACCAATTGCAAGACTGACAATAAAGAACCCATCTCGAAGAGCTCGCAATGCCACTGTGGTCTTGACCGTAGAGAGCACATCCAACAAACTTGGATTGACAATCCACGTTGCCGGCCATGTAATCACCTGAGTTTTCCATTCGTTGGTCATACCAAGCATGTGTGATGCGATTACTGCTGGTACAACAAGGGCAAGTGCTCCTGCCAGTAATGCAATAGCGTTTCGTAATTGTTTTGTTGCGAGCAAGAAAAACAGAATCAACACCGCTGTGATGATTCCCACTTGAAGCCGAATTGAACTCATACACATACTGAGCAAACCGATCCAGAACCAAACCTTTGGTGTGTGTTTGCGACTACTGCAAACAATCAGCACCATGAGTGCCTGAATCAGTAAAAACTTGTCTGATGGCCATGGAAGCATCTGCGCATCATGCGAAGGAAAGTAAAAATATGCAGTAGCTATACAAATAAGGGCTGAAGTGATTGCGACTGTTAGGCCAAAGATGCGGCGCCAGGCCTCGGCAAAGCAGGCAATCGCAAGGCACAAAATGACTGCACTCTCAATTCGGATGACAAGCAGTCGAGCACCAAATATCTTGATTGCAAGAGCATCAATGAACACCGATATCTGTCCATACTGAGAAAAGACATCTCGATGGATGTAGCCACCTCGTGCGAGGACATATGCCGGGTGGAAAATGATGCCATCATGATGAGGATCGACACCGATTCGTGCAAAAGGAATGAAGGCAACGAGTGAAGCGCCGAGAATGCACGCAAACATCCAATTGCGATTTTTCAACCACAAAACCATGGCGGAGAGGGTGGGATTTGAACCCACGGTCCGGTTTACCCGGACAACGCCTTAGCAGGGCGCCCCATTCGGCCGCTCTGGCACCTCTCCTAGAACAGCACCGACGAATGGTGATTG
>Ga0114978_10005266_pt1 | contig 10356 bp, 15 predicted proteins | sample S_140212_EF_Meta_FD_87027 | JGI IMG/M metagenome (GOLD analysis project Ga0114978, IMG submission 87027) | Freshwater microbial communities from Lake Simoncouche, Canada to study carbon cycling - S_140212_EF_MetaG | ecosystem: Environmental > Aquatic > Freshwater > Lake | place: Lake...
CTTATCACCATTGAAATCAGTGCCGAAACCTAATGATGGACTCACTAATACTGTTGGTTCCTTTGAATTAAAGTGCATCTCAATGAGTTTTTCATTGTTTACATTGTCTTCTCTAAATATAAACCTTTTACCTTTTAACTTGGTTTTAAGAAAATTGCATATATCACTAGTGTGAGTATGTATTAAACCCTTTTCTTTACCATGAGCATCACATAGTTCTTGTATCTGTTGTGCAATTACTGGTAAGTTCTTCTTTAAGTTTTCATAGTTTAGTGGTGTCTTTGAAGATACATATATTGGTGATTTTTTAGCATCAAATGTTGAGTCTATATCAATAAAATCATAATCATCAGGCTTTAACCCTAATGATTTAGCATACATCTCAGGTCTAGTGATGGTTGCTGACATCAGAACAATCTTATCACCATAATCAAATATATCTTTACAGAGAATATCAACATTCAACGGTGTAAAAGAGATTCTTTCTGCATTTTTATCAATAATATACTCACAAGTACTCCAATAATCCAATACTGTAGCAATTTTCATGCTAAGATTACTTAAAAACTTTAATTTGATACGATCACCCAATGAAATTGAAGTGGTTTTATTAGACATTTTTTCTTTTAACTCTTGGCACTCTTCATTTACATCAGTATGAAGGTTATTAATCCAAGTAAACACTCTATCATATGCATCTGTAGTTACTTTATTGACTTCAATACCGGCTAATTTTAATTTAGCATAATCAATAGAAATACCATATCTATTGGCAAGTTCTTCTTCTAATTCACTTGCTTCATCACATATAATATAATTTCTACGTTTAACATGTCCTGGTAATGCTAAGAACATACTATAATTAAGAACTGAAAACTTAGATATAATACTAGCATTTCGTTGATTATAGTATGTACATTTATTAGTTGACCAGCATGTGTTACGTAAAGTTGTAGAAAATATACAAGGTGCAGCTTCTACATCAAAATTCTCATCTATATTGCATTTATAATTTGTTTTACCCTTTAAATGTTGGGTATTTTCAAAGAGTTGAACATATTGATCTTGTAATTGTTTAGTTATTGTAAGTGCAAATGCTCCATGACTAAATTCTGCCATACAATCCATCTCATTTTGATAATCACCAAATTGATCGGTTTTAAATGCATCATATGATTCAATTAATTGTTTAAATCCTTCACTGCATTCATTACTTGCATTACCAAGTGTTTTAGATATGAATGATTTACCAGAGCCGGTTGGTGCTCTCACTATTGCAAATTTTTTCTTTTTAAATGTATTATCCAATGCTCTAAGTACTTGAACTTGTGAAGGGGTAGGTGTAAACCCTTCAGGGAATTTAGACAGAAATTTCATTATTATTAATATAATATAAACCTTTTATTGCACAAAAGGTTATTTTGCTGTATGTAATCTAACAGACTCGATAAAATACTTAGATAAATCTACTTCAGTACGGTCAATCATACATTTACAAAGAATATATACATCAGTATTTTTATCTTTATTAGTATACCCTCTACCATTACAATGTTTACAATTATGTTTTGGAAATTCTTTTAAAGGTATCTGACTTTTATCTAACAAATCAACTTCTTCTTCTGGTACTTCATAACAAATGCCAGAATTAATACTGATAAATTTTTTCATAATGGTTTAATTGTAAGTGTTGTATTATAAAACTTATTCTTTTTTACTGGTTGATTCAAAATAAATTTATAGTTTAATAAATCATCATTAACTGCTAATACATGTAACCTATAATCTAATTTTAATTTTCTGTTATTTTCTTCAATTACCCCAAATGGATATGGTAATTCATATGTAAAATTACCATTCTTTTTAGCAAATACAAAGTGGATAGTATATTCATGTATATTAAAAATTAATAGTTTACCAGATTTAAGTAATCTGCTATCTTTATTATAGATACCTATATTTGTTTGTAAATACGGTAAAAAATAAGATTCAATAATTTCCTTAGTCATTTGTTTTGAAATGTTAATTTTTCTTCTGGTGTCATCTTTTGTAGAACATTAGCAAAATACTCCCAGAACTTTTCATTTGCGGGTATTGTTGCTACAATCTCCATTTCATCACAACTAACATTGCGATAATCTTGCATAAAGATGTCCCACACAGTAAGAACATTCTTCTGTGCAGGATTGAATCTTGGTGGTCTATAGGTAGGTCTGAAATTGAGCGTCAACCTACCGTTCGTGCTATTGAGAAGAGAATAACTCAGAGTCGCCATCATTCGTCTAAATGGTGATCGATCTGCTAACGGTCTTCTTCTTAAAAATTTAATTTCACAAACATTATTAAGAAGAATAGTTTTAAGTTGTTCTCTACTTACTTTCATTTAATGGGCTAACAACACCGAATATACGCTGTTCATTGAGGAAAACACCTTTTTTAATTTTACCATAACCATTGACATCTAAATTTTGAATTTGTACACCCATGTTATTTGGAAAACAAACATAATCACCTACCGTGACCACATCAACAGCATTTCCAACAAGTGCAACTTTACCTATTCTCCATGCTTGTGTGAGTACATTAAGAGGAATTGCTAAACCATTTCTCATAATGGTATCCCCGCCTTCATCACCGAAATCGGTATACTCAACCAAAATAACATCACTCATAATCTTTGAAAGTGCAAAACCTCTCAAAGTTGAATTAAATGATTGATTATGTGGATTTGAAAGATCAATTAAACTCTTACTAATAGGTCCAAGAGAGTCAATGCTAGCCTTATTGCTCATATTGTTTTAATTTAAGTGACAGTTCTTTAATATCAATATTATTGTCTTCAATATATTGAAATATTTCTCTTTGAGAAATTTGTAAATTTTTTGATAAAAACTCTACTACTTTCTTATCGATTTTATTTTCCGCTTTATCTTTTTTAAGATATTGTATACGTTGGATTTTACCTTTTGGTATAATATTACATAAAAATTCATAATGGTCCTTTTTATTTTTAAAATTACTATAATATTTATTAGTAGTTTCGTTAATTATAATCGAATAATTATCAGAATACATGGAGAGCCAGCGATTAACCATATAACCGCTGTACTCTTTTTCATTATCAGGTATTTCTAATAAATTTTTCGACTTATAATGAACTATGTCATTTATAATATCGAATATCATATTAGTGCGAAATAATCTTACTACCGGCTACAAATATATCATCGTTCATAGAATAAAATATATTAATTACATTGTTAATAAAATTACCCACCTGCTCATCATTAAAATTAGTGCTATAAGCAAATACCGGTGCCTTTTCACCAGCATTCACATTAATACCTAAATGACCTAATGCAGCCCCGTTCTTAATATGTGTAATACTAACACTACACTTACCTTCAGTTTGAATTACCCCTCTTTGTTTATGCTCTTTCTTTACGTAAATATCATCACCTCTGACATCAATAGGGCAATTTAAATACCCGGAAGTACCAAGAAGAGCACCTACATTTGCACAAAATAGTCTCTGATACGATACTGCACCAAACACATTATCACCTAAAAGAGGTATTTCCCAAAGAAAGTTAATTGAATCATCACTCCAAATATAATCTTTCTTATCAACATCTTCCTGATCAATCATACCATCAGCAAGAACTTCCATTCTACCTCTAAAAGCAATAATATTACCGATTGGTAATACTTTATCCTTAAAGAATTTATAGGCAAAACGATTATGAAGAAGCATACCGTCGTATGCAGTAATATTTTGAATAAACATACAATATTATTTTAACTTATTACCTGAGTTATTCAAGTAAAATTTAAAGTTTTATTACCCACTCCAAAGGTGGTTTTTTACCTATATTGGCCTTTATTTTGTAGTAATCTAATTCAGGTACATATATTATATTTCTTAATGTATTTGTATTGTAAAAATCTACATTTTCAGCTATAAAATTTTCACCCATATTAAATTGAAAACAGTTACTTATTGATTGGTTATTTTGTAATTCAATATCATCATCTACTAAATTACAAATAATATCTTCATACATAATACCTAAATATTTGTAGTATTGTATCGTATAATTAGATAAATCATGGAATTTTAGCTGTTCTAATATGTTATAATATCTTACAAATAAATCTTTCCTAAATATACCTATATTCATTCCATATCTAGCACGTAATCTTTTATAGTATATACCTTTAAAGTCATTAGCAACTAAGTTAAAGAAATTAGGACCCATATATGCGGTATCATGAGTGTAAAATATATACTCTTCAAACTCTTCTTGATGTTCAGCTATGTAAAATGCTGCAGTAAAATCTATACCACCATATGTTACAAATACATGTTTTACTCCATCTATAATTTTTGTTTCATTATTTGGTGATTGACCAACTATAATTACAAATTTATCTTTCCAATTGTAATTGGTTTTATCTAAACTACTAAACATGACTTCAGTGGCTTTTTTATAAAATACATAATTACTATTTACCACATAAGTTATATTCATTGTAGTTCTAAAATATAATCTAATGCTTTACTATTATATACCGATTTTAATAATTTTGTATTGTTTATTACACAATGACCACCAATTTTACCTTTAGGTGGATATAATACCGGTCTAATTACATGAGGCATGTTTAATTGTTTATAACCTTCATTATAACTCAAATTCCATTTGGTGGCCACATCATCAAATTTAACATTGTATTGTTCACATAATTTAGATATATCATTATGAAATGCAATACATAAACCATAGTAAGTGGTACATATAATTTTAGCTAATTCTGCAGCAGTACTACTTTCTACCACTTCACATTCTATATTGAGTTTATTTAAATGTTTTACAGCTAATTGAACTGTTTCTTTATTTTCTCCACCAACAAATTTGGTAAATGTTAAAATACCTTGCTCTAAATTTGGATGTACACCTCTAATAGGTGAATAAACAATTGAAATATCACCATTAAATTGTTTAATTATTGTATTTGTGGTACCTGGTGGTACAGTACTATGTATAATAGTTAATTGTGGTTTGTATAGATTTATGTATCCGGTAACATTTTGTATAAATGTATCGTTATAAGGTATACATATATTAAGAATATTTAATTTATCAGGAAATGTATTAATTTTTTTAAAGGTATCTAATATATATATAGAACAATTGCATTTTTTATATATTTCATGCAATGAAGCCCCAACTTCACCGTAACCAGCAATACCTACTATTTCCATACATAATATATATTACAATTCGGTAAATATATCCACATACTTTTCATCCCCGTAAATATGATCTATAATTGGTTTGATTTGAACAAAATTCATGTTTAATGGTCTCAAAAAGTTAACCAATACATATTTGTTTTTCTTAAGTTTATCCATATCTATTTTCCACCATGATCTATCTATCCAAAAATGTTCTATATCTACACCTCTAGGTGTATGTGTCACTGGTACTTTAGATCTATTTAATAATACCCTCATTAATGATTCATCTGAAAAAACATTAGTGTTAATAGATTCTTTACCATCATAAACATGTATATTTTTAAATGATAAAATATAATCTTTAAAACAAAGATCTAAAGGGTTAACTATTTTAGTAAATAATGCACCTTCAGCTGTAATTTCACCCATTGGAAATTTACCTTCATCTGGAGTTTTTTTATAAACCTCCTTACCTACAGCCAATACGGTATTAGGTTCACGAGTTGATAACACCCGGTGAAAATATGATATTGATAATGGTGCAGTATCAATATCATTTACCATGCATATTCTGTCTAAATAATGTTTAGCAATATAAAATCTGGCCATTTTTGCTTGGTTACCTGTAGGTAAACCTTGCACTGGAGGAAATGTAAATACATCTCCATATTGTCTCATCTTTATTATTAATGGGTGGTTATCTGGTTTGTTAGTAACAAATGCTAATGAAACCGGTGCATTGAAGAGTCTATTCCATGCTTTAGCTACAATAGGAAAAAAATTAAGGTATGTTTCGTTATCGTCAGTGCTAAGTAATATTCTGTTCATTATTAAGTGCCTTTAATATCGGTACTTTTATTAAATGTTCTGGTTGTTGAAATTCAACCTCTATATCTGTATTAGTGAATTTTTCTACTTCTAAATATAATCTACTACCACCACTGCCAGCCAAATACTTTGTAGCTTTATATTGTTTACAAATTTCTACTAATCTATCTGTACCTTTAAAATTAGTTGGTTCATCTACTACTATACAAGTGTTAATATTAAGTAATTCAACTATTTTACGGATAATTGCTATATTTGTACAAACTAAGCTACTACTAATATAATTATCAAATTGAGATAAAATATGTTTATATTCAGGTAAATTATTTTTTATTTTTTCCCAATCATCGTGAGGGTTAACATATACTTTATTAACTATAGGTTCTAACCCTTTGTTAACACTCAATGTTTGCCACTTATCATTAAAGTTAAACCGGTTTTGAAAATTATTCTTTTCAAATTGACAGTGCGTTAAAATTACAAATATATCACTACTTTTAATCTTTTGAAAAAAAGGATACCATGGGACAAAATTAGGTTGGTGTATTGAAATTACCATGTGTTATCTACTATGTATGCTTTACAACGTGTAACATTATTATTTTCAGCTACTACTTTATATTCTGGATTATTTTGTAAAAATTCATTAACAGCCTCTGGTACCTGACTTACTGTAGTATTACGATTATAATCATCAATACAAATAACAGCACATTTTAAAGTAGTTAATAGCTTTATATCACTTAACACTGCTTCTTTAAATTGCAACCCATCAACGAATGCAAAAGCAATAGGTGTATGCTGTTTTAATATCTTATAGAGTGATTTATCTTGTGATGGTACCTGATAATGTGTAATTCTATTCTTATTTCTAAATGGTTTTATATTATTACTCCACACTTCATATGGATATGGTTTACCGTAACTTTCAGGTATATTATTCCAATTTGATTCAAATGGGTCAATAGCTATATACTCTCTATTATGTTTTTCACATAGTTTAAGTAATTCAACACTGGTATCCCCATGTCCTACACCTATTTCAATAATACCACCTTCTTGTTTATTAAGTGTAAATTCAACTATTTGTTGAAAAGTTAATTCCACGTTTGGGTTGGATTGTATAAACATTTTTGTTGTATTCATAATTACCAGATGTATGCAAAGTTATCTTTATCACTATAAAACTTTACTTGTTTATTTAATCTTACAGCTAACTCTTCAGCAAGTTCATGCATTAAACCAGTTAACAAAGTTTTCGTAAGTCATTTCTCGTGCATGTATATACCAACGTGTTTGCTCGGGGTCGTACTTGTTATATTCCATACACTTCCAACCATTTTCAAATTTAATAAGAGTAATATCATTCTCAATACAAATAAGCTCAGTATGAACATTCCACTTGTTAAATGGTGGAATAAATACTTTAGCATTTGCAAGAGAACAAGAAATAAGAATTGACATCTCTTGCTGTTCAGGTGTTAAAAGTCTATGATCAATATGAATTAACCCATGACCAGCTGTAACCACATCATCACGTAATTTAGGTACCCCAGCAATATTAGGTTTAAAAAATACCTTTATATCTGATAACGCATTAAAAATTTTAGGGTAAACTCTTTCTACCTTACTACCTGTCTCATTAGACATATTATGCACTAATGGTGAAACACCCCAAAGAACTTGGCTGTCTGGTACATTTTGAAGGATATAATCTGTCATTAAATTGACAGTATCCATATTGCAGTTTACACAAACATCATCAAATCTAAATATTTTTTTCATGCTTTATATATTCTAAAAGTTTTTCTACTCTTTTATTGTAAGTATGTTTCTTAACAAAATTAAAACCATTTTGTGTAATTATTTCAATTAACTTAGGGTTATTTTTTAAATAATCAATTCGTAAATTCAATTCATCTAAATTTTTATACATTACACAGTTATCGAAATCTATAAATCCTAACTCTTCGTATTGTGGATTGTAGTTAGTTAACAGTAATGTACCACATCCTAATGTTTCAAAGCTTCTATAGTTTATATCATTAGCTATATTCTTATTAAAATGTATGTGATAAGAGTTAATTGCTTTAACCATTTCATCACCAATAACGAATATTTCTTGTTTTAACCCTTTATAGGCTGTAAGATGATCAATTAATTGCTTACGATTAACATAATTACCACAAAAACCCAAAAAATATTGCTTTGCAATATCAAGTTTCCTAATAAGTGTGTCATCATAAGCATTTGGAAACCAAGCTCTATTACAACCAGTGGCATAATCTTTAGTAGAGTGTAAAAGTAAATTATATTTTCCATCATTAAAAATCTTATCATATGGTTCAACACCTCTACAATGAGCATCTATAGACCATAAGATCTTATATGGTTTATGTATACAAGATATATCAGGTAACCAACTGTCTCCATAGTTTTCAAGGTTGAAGATGATATCATAACTATTATAATCTATATCATAGATAAAATTATCATGTCCTTTACCCCAAACTACAGCATCATGACCTAGATGTTTAAAGGCTCTTTGTAAGCTTAAACACTCACGGAACTGTTTATTACCTTCATTTCTACCTGCTTCTTGTATAATTAAGACTTTCATTATTTTATATCTATAAGACCTTTGTAATCATCATTACGCTGATTGTGTTCATTAAAGATGCAACCAACAAATTCATAATCATTACGCTTTACTGGGAATTTAAGCACGTTTTCGTTCCTATGACGTGGGTCATTTATGCTATCGTGTTCAATACGTAAATCTTTAACGTATTTCCACACCATATCTTGCAAGAAAAATTGATCAATACCTTTAATGAATTGAGGTCTCATCTTAACATATTGTTCAATTAACTGTACCATATTAGGTATCACACCGATTTTACACCCCCACATACCTCCTAGGAACTTGACACCGTAATGCCATGGGTGATCACGCATACAATGGAATGGTTTACTTGATTTCTCCCATTCTGCAACGCACATTTTCTCTCTTAATGATAATCTTGAGTCAGTATCTCTAATAATATACTTTGTTACCTCAGGGTCATCATTAACAAAGAACCTAATAAACAAATTATACCAAGGTGGATAGTTATGTTCTACCACACGAATTTGAGCACCTGCTTTACTTAACTTTTTAAGCAATTCTACATCAGTGTATTTATCTGTATATATTCTTACCTTCCAATCTGGGTATATTTCATTAGCAAGTTTGATATTTTCAAACGCACCTTGAATATACATAGGGTTATCACCCCAAAGAGAAAAACTTATAACTTTCATATTAACAATCTACCTTAGTGAAATCAGGAGTTAAATTAAGAATTTCAGCCCACTTGTTAATTTCTTTAACTCTCTCAGGTCCAAGCTTAGGCCATAGCTTATCAGAAAGTTCCTTATTAGGTCCTTCACGTTGTTCTAAACCTTTAGCAACTCTATCTTTTTCCATTGCATTGAATACCCAATGGTTATGGGTAATAGTGATATCAGGACGAAATACCTTACTATTAAATGCAAGATAAATCTGATCTAACCACTGATCAACCCAGTTTCTAACAAATTCATCACGCATAAACTTACCTGTCACCTCGCAATAATACCTGTGAATAAATAACCATGATGGGAATTGATCTTTTCTATAACCATCGTTACCGCAAACTAACTTAAACTTATTAGGACACTTTTCAGCAGTAAACTCTTCAAGTATCTTTTCATCCCAGTTATCACTACTAAACATCATATCATCACCCACCATGGAAATAATTTCCTCAGTACTTACTTCTGCAAGTTTATTCCAGATAGCATGAATGTTAGTCTTAGGCCCTTGTGGTTCAAACTCTACAATCTTAAGGTTTGTGATAACTTTAGCGAGTTTCTTACAGCGATCCAACGTTGGATCATCTGCATCCATACCGAAATATACTGTAAAATTGTTGGGGTCCTTACATCTAGCTAATGCGGTAAGTAAAAACGTGAGCTTTAAATTCATTCTCTCACGTGTGGGAAGAAGAAGAGCAATTTTCATCTGTTTTTATTAAATGTAAATTACTTAGTTTTCAACTTTCTTAATGCTTTAATCACACTTTCTTCACTTTCATTAGGTACTTGCCAAGGTGTGTATTTATGTTTGTTATAGAAATATCTTGCACCGTTATTTATATTAGATTTCCAATCTTCGCGGGGTCTAATAGATGAATTAACTTCAGAACATGCCTGTTCACCGAGATATTCATATGAATTATGTATATCAGGCCACCACCAATAAG
>Ga0114978_10005267_pt1 | contig 10352 bp, 12 predicted proteins | sample S_140212_EF_Meta_FD_87027 | JGI IMG/M metagenome (GOLD analysis project Ga0114978, IMG submission 87027) | Freshwater microbial communities from Lake Simoncouche, Canada to study carbon cycling - S_140212_EF_MetaG | ecosystem: Environmental > Aquatic > Freshwater > Lake | place: Lake...
ACCTGCAGTGGATCGAAAAAGACCGCATTGGCATTGTGCCGGGCTTGTCCACTTTCAATGACAGCACACCCGATGTGATGCGCGGCGAAGAAATTCAAATTTTCGGCGCCCTGAACACATTGAAAATTGAAACCGCTCAGTTTGTTTTGCCAGGCACCCACAGCAAATGGGCGCATGTCTTGGACGGCAAAATTTCCCAGTTCAAGACCTTCATGACTGGCGAGTTTTACGCTCTGCTCAGCCAGCACTCTATCTTGGCCAAAACCTGCCTGCCCGACGCACCTTTGAAAAAAGAAGTGTTTCTGGACGGTGTCATGCAAAGTCAAAAGCCGGGTGGTCTGCTGCACCATGCCTTTTCAGCCAGAAGCCTGGCCTTGTTTGAAAAACTCAATCCTGCGCAATCAAGCAGCTACATTTCAGGTTTGTTAATTGGCGAAGAAATCCTGTCTGCCAAAAGCAGCATGCAGTCAGACAGCACGCCCTTTTTTCTCTTGGGCAACAGCCAACTCACTCAGCGTTATGCCTTTGCCATGGACGCAATGGGGTTGCCTGCGCAAGCCCTAGCCGATGAAGTCACGTGGTCAGGTCTTTGGGCCTTGGCGCACCATTTGTACCCAGACCATTTCAAGTTAAGCTAGTGCACATGACACCCCTTGTTGCCAAATTTCAAGCCCACATGGACAGCCTGCCATTGCTGGCCATCTTGCGCGGATTAAAGCCTGAAGAAGCGTTGGCCATAGGACAAGCCATTGTGAATGCGGGCTTTCACATTCTAGAAGTACCGCTTAATTCTCCGGAGCCACTTCGCAGCATTCAAATATTGTCTGCCGCTTTTCCAAATGCGCTGGTAGGTGCCGGCACAGTCACCACCGCACAACAAGTGCGCGACATTAAGGCTGCTGGGGGCCAACTCATCATTTCTCCACACCTAGATGACAACGTGGTTTGCGAAGCTGTCAATTTAGGTTTAATTTCTTTGCCTGGCGTGGCCACGCCATCTGAAGCTTTTCGGGCCCTTGCTCTGGGCGCCAATGGTCTGAAGTTATTTCCTGCAGAAATGATCAGCCCCGCAGTGGTCAAGTCAATGCGCGCTGTATTGCCTAAGGCAGTGAAGCTTCTGCCTGTGGGCGGTATTGGCATTCACAACATGGCAGACTACCTTCAGAGCGGCGCCTCAGGATTTGGCATTGGTTCGGCCTTGTTTGCGCCTGGTAAAACGGCTGAAGCGGTGGGCGAATCTGCAGCGGCCTTTGTTCAAGCTTGGCACAAGCGCTAAGATTTGCATTTTAAAATTTCACGCACTTCACACTTGCATTCAACAGGTTTCTCTCAATCACACACAATAGGCTTTATGAGACTTCTACACACCATGCTTCGCGTTGGCAACCTTCAACGCTCGATCGATTTTTACACCAAGGTCATGGGCATGACTTTGCTCAAAACCACAGAAAACACCGAATACAAATATTCTTTGGCTTTTGTGGGTTACGGCAGCAACCCCGACCATGCAGAACTTGAACTCACCTACAACTGGGGCGTTGAGTCTTATGACATGGGCACTGCCTACGGCCATTTGGCCATTGCTGTGCCAGATGCCTATGCAGCCTGTGAAAAAATTCGAAACGCCGGCGGCAAAGTGACGCGTGAAGCTGGCCCCGTCAAAGGCGGCGCCACGGTCATTGCCTTTATCACCGACCCCGATGGTTACAAAGTGGAACTGATTCAACGCGACTTCGCTTAATACAATCTGCGCATTTTGAAGCCCCTGACCTTTCCTTATTCCGACAGGCCCGATCAAACACCCTGCGCCCCTCACCGTGAGGCCCTGTTGGCGAGTTGGCCCCCATCGCAAGACCTCTGGATCTTCGGTTACGCCTCGCTCATCTGGCGACCCGAGTTTGAAATCTTGGAACAACACCCAAGCAAAGTTCAAGGTTGGCATCGCGCTCTCAAAATGTGGAGTCGTTTGAATCGCGGCACACCCGAATGTCCGGGCCTGGTGTTTGCATTGCTGTCGGGAGGCAGCTGCCAAGGCGTGGTGTTTAGAACACCTGCAAAGCAAGTCAAGCAAACCATTGAGCAGCTCTGGTTTCGCGAAATGCCCAACAGTGTTTACACCACCAAGTGGTTGCAATGCCCCACGCCTCTCGGGCCGGTCAATGCATTGGCGTTCACTTTGCCTCGCAGCAGCCCGAGTTACACAGGCAACTTATCACCTGCGCAATATCAACATATCTTTCAAAATGCCACAGGACGCTACGGCACTACCTTAGACTACGCACAAGAAACCTTCCACAGCTTGAAACAACACGGCATTCACGACAAGGCACTCGAGGCCTTGCTTCAGTACGCCAAGGACTGACCATGAACATTGCAGATTTACGCAAAAGCTACGAGAAAGCTGAACTGAGTGAAGCCGCTTCAGCCTCCGACCCGCTCCAACAATTTGAACGCTGGTTGAACGAAGCCATTCACTCCGAAGTGCCCGAGCCCAATGCCATGACCGTGGCCACCGTGGCCAGCAACATGCGCCCCAGCACGCGTGTGGTTTTGATCAAAGGCTACGACGAGCGCGGCATTGTTTGGTACACCAACTACGACAGCCGCAAAGGCCAAGAGTTGGCAGGCAATCCGTTTGCAGCTTTGCAATTTCACTGGGTTGAACTCGAGCGTGTGGTGCGCATTGAGGGCCGCATGGAAAAAATCAGCGACGCAGACAGCGATGCCTACTTTCACAGCCGCCCCCTCGATTCGCGCATTGGCGCATGGGCATCTCCGCAAAGCCAAGTCATTGATGGCAGAACCGTGTTGGTGACCAACGCTGCCAAATACGCCGCCCAATTCTTGTTAAATCCCCCACGCCCACCGCATTGGGGCGGCTACCGCTTGGTACCTGACGAATGGCAGTTTTGGCAAGGCCGCAAAAGTCGCCTTCACGATAGATTGCGCTACCATTTCAATGAAGGCGATTGGATTCGCGAACGCTTGGCGCCTTAAAAAGAAGCCAGCACACCCAATTTCAAACTACGCCCAGGCAAGGGCGACTTGCCGGGTGCCGTTGATGTCAAAATGGAAGTTGCACTGTAAGCCCACTGGTTGCTCAGATTGTCAACTTTGCCAAACCAATTCAAGGTCGTACCAGGCAGTTTCTGTTTGTAGCTCACAAAGCCATGCCACAAGGTGAAAGCCTCTGTGGCCACACTGCCTGCTGGCACACGGCTTTGCGCAGCATGCCAATCAAATCCCAATCGAGCACTCCAAGGCCCCGTTGCGTGGATCAAGCCGGCCCCAAAGCGAACTGGAGAAATGCGCGGCAAGGGCTCATCGGTGCTCAGGTTGTGCGCACGCACGGCGTCGGCTTTGACAGCCAAATCCAGTGTGCTGGCGGCTTGTAAAAGACGCCATTGCGCTGAGGCCTCAAAGCCAGAAAACTTGGCACGCACGCCTTTGTAAACTTGAACAGGCAAATCTTCTTCAATCTCTGAAGTCCCTAACAGACCAATGAAGTTTGAAAACTTGCTTTGAAAAGCTGTGACCTTGAACTGGTGCGGCCCCTGTTGCCAGTCTGCAGACACGTCCATGCTGTTGGCTTTTTCAAGACCTAGATTTGAATCGCCGCGCTCCCAGGCTGCAGTTGCAATGTGCGGACCATTGGCGAAAAGTTCGTAGTCTTTGGGCGCGCGTTCAACACGCGACGCGTTGGCACTCAAACGCCATTGCGGCATGATTTGCCAAGAGGCAGAAGTGGCAAAACTTTGGGGTGCAAATTGACGCGTGCCTAACTCAAATCGGTCCACCGTGGGGTCTGGATTGCCAAGCGATTCAACCGACACATTTTCTCGCCGAATACCTGCATTGAAACGCGTCGATCCAAGTGCGTATTCTTCAATTAAGAACAAAGCTTGTGTGCGTGTATTGCTAAACGGCGCAAAGGCCTCGGCACCATCGGCAGAAAATTTGCCTTGCTCTGATTGCCAGCCCCAAACTCCTTCCCAAACGCCAGACCCTGTGCGCCAAGGTTTGTGCCGCAATTGAAGCCGAACATCGTGGCCTTTGTTGGCAAACAAAGTTCCCGCTTGTTCACCTTCAAATTCGGTGTGTTTGTAGTCTGTCTGACTGGCTTGAAAATTCAAACTTTGAACCAGTTTGGTATCGGGTCGCCATTCACCCTCCAGCGATGCGCGATTGGACCGCATGCCGATGGTCACTTCATCTTCGGCCACGGTGCCGTAGTTGCTTTGGTAACTGTTAAGCGACATACCCACATAGCCGCGGTCTAAAAACAAACTGGCTCCAAGTGCACCGCCTTTTGAGGCGCTGGCAGAGTTACAAATGCGCGAGGCAAGCTCAGGAGAACCAGGTTTGCTGCATGGCAAATTTTGTGGCACCTTGACATCGCTTGTGCGGCGATCAAACGCGTCTGCATGCAATACCCAAGCACCCTCACCAACTTCTAACAGGGCACCGTTGGAGCGTTCGCGATTGCCAGAGGCAAATTGCGACTGTGCTTTGCCCACAATGCCTTGCATATTTTGCCGTGGAATGCGGTTGTCAATGACATTGACCACGCCACCCATGGCGCTGCCGCCATATTGCAAAGCAGACGGCCCGCGCAAAACCTCAATGCGCTCTGTGGTCAACACATCCATCGGCACAGCATGGTCATAGCTAAGGGAGGACACATCCATGCTGGCACCGCTGTTGCTCAGAACACGAATGCGGTCGCCATCCAGTCCGCGAATGATGGGACGACTAGCGTTGGGGCCAAAATAAGTACTGCTGACACCTGGCAACTGGTTCAATGTTTCACCCAGCGTGCTTTGTCCTTGTTGAAGCAGAGACAGGCCAGACAAGCTGCTCACTGCAGAAGTAGATTGGGTTTTGGACAAGGGGTTGCCCGTGATGACCATTTCTTGCACAGCTTGCGCCATGGCGCTAGGAACAAACAGACCAGGCAAAAAAGACACCATGGCCGCTGCTGCCATTGAAAAAACAGACGAAAAAGTCGCAGGCAAACCACCCCGCCAGGAAAAAATGTGTGACATGAAAAATACCTTTGAAAATGAAATGGCTCTCAAACCAAAGTTTGAGAAACTCTAGACATGCATCAAAGGAAGACAGGCGGCGCGCGAGCAGAGAAGGCAAGCAGAAGCTCTGAATAGCAAAGCTTGCACTCAACAGAAAAATACGAAGGCGGGGTCTGAACAATGGCTGCGGGTGTGCAGACCGATTGAAGGCCCTCACCAGATGCCAAATGATCCAGTGCCAAGCAAACCAAAGAACCTTCGGTGTGGTCACTGAACAAGTCTTGCTTCGCCTCATGGTGCGAGGTCTGCCCATGAATGGTTTTGTGAATTTGCCCCAACGCAGGCGCAAGCATGACGGCACTGATCAACAGTGCTTGGAAAAACCATCGCAACTTGTCGTGAATTTTCACGCCGACTTCATCCATTCAGAAAACGTTTTTTTGAACTTCCAAACTTTGGGGGCTGCCACAGCCAAGCAGTATCCCTGCGTCGGATTGCGCTGAAAGAAATCTTGGTGATAGTCCTCAGCAGCTGAGTAGTTATCCAACAGCATGACCTCGGTCACAAGGGGCGATTCAAAAATGTGCTCAGCCTCGATCTCTGCCACGATGGCCTTGGCCACCTCCGCCTGCTCTGGCTTGGTAAAGTAGATGCCACTTCGGTATTGTGTGCCGCGGTCATTGCCTTGGCGGTTCAAGGTAGTGGGGTCGTGGATCACAAAGAAAATTTCTAACAGCACCCTGGTACTGATGACTTGGGGGTCGTAGACCAGTCTCACAACCTCGTTGTGACCCGTCAGACCCGAGCAAACCTGCTCATAAGTTGGATTACGGGTTTGGCCATTGCAATAGCCAGATTCAACGTCCAAGACGCCTTTAACCTGGACAAAGACAGCTTCGGTGCACCAGAAGCAGCCGCCCCCAAGAACCAAAGTTTCAGAATGAGATGATGTTTGCATCTCCCTATTTTGACCCAGAATCTGGCCAACATGCCTAAAAAACCCCGCCGCAAGCAGGCACTTGTCATTGGTTCAGAAGGCTTAATGATGGAACAGCTTCATGGAACATTTCGCATCAAGATAAAATACATCATCTTTGACGTTTGACGGATTTAAACCATGAAGCCTTCTTTTCAGTGGCAGGACCCCTTTTTGCTTAACGCACAGTTGAGCGACGACGAAAGAGCCATCGTCGATGCAGCCCATGATTTCTGCCAAGAAAAATTGCAGACCCGCGTGTTGATGGCGGCTCGCCATGAAAAATTTGACCGTGAAATCATGAACGAGTTCGGCAGCATGGGCTTCTTGGGCTCCACCATTGATGGCTATGGGTGTGCTGGTTTGAACTACGTCAGCTACGGCTTGGTGGCACGTGAAGTAGAGCGCGTTGACAGCGGCTACCGCAGTGCCATGAGCGTACAAAGTTCCTTGGTCATGTTCCCTATCCACGAGTATGGCTCTGAAGCGCAACGTCAAAAATACTTGCCTAAATTGGCCACTGGCGAATGGGTGGGTTGTTTCGGACTCACAGAGCCCAACCATGGATCAGACCCTGCAAGCATGATCACACGCGCGAAACCCGTGGACGGTGGCTTCATCATGAAGGGCGCCAAAATGTGGATCACCAACGCCCCCATTGCCGATGTGTTTGTAGTCTGGGCCAAGCTTGAAAGCGAAGGAGATGGCCAATCTGCCATTCGGGGCTTCATTCTAGAAAAAGGCATGAAGGGCCTCACAGCACCCAAGATTGAAGGCAAGATGAGCCTGCGCGCGAGCATCACAGGCGAAATCGTCATGGACGATGTGTTCGTGCCTGAAGCCAACATGTTGCCCAATGTGTCAGGTTTGAAAGGTCCTTTTGGTTGCTTGAACAAAGCCCGTTACGGCATCGCATGGGGTGCTTTGGGCGCTGCCGAAGACTGCTGGCACCGCGCTCGCCAGTACACGCTTGATCGCGTTCAATTTGGTCGCCCTTTGGCGCAAAACCAATTGATTCAGAAAAAATTGGCAGACATGCAAACCGAAATTGCTTTGGGACTGCAAGGCTGCTTACGGGTAGGACGTCTCATGGACGAAGGCCAGGCCGTGCCCGAGATGATCAGCCTCATTAAGCGCAACAGTTGCGGCAAGGCCTTAGATGTTGCCCGCATGGCGCGTGATATGCACGGTGGCAATGGCATTCACGACGAATACCATGTCATTCGCCACATGATCAATTTGGAAACAGTGAATACCTACGAAGGCACGCACGATGTCCACGCCCTGATTTTGGGACGCGCGCAGACAGGCTTGCAGGCTTTTTATTGAACTTCGATACATCTAAATCCAAATTAAAAAGACCGCTATGGCGGTCTTTTTTTTCACTCGGATCTCCCTCGACACCTTGACTCCCCCATCCCAGCGACATACATTACTAACCAACGAGTCATTAAACATGTCTGAAAACCTCCTCACACCCAAAAGAGAACGGCGCAAAGAGCAACGCCCAGGCGAGTTGCTCGAAGCGGCGCTCGATTTATTTGTTGAAAAAGGCTTTGCAGCGACCAAGTCAGAGGAGGTTGCCGCCAAGGCTGGTGTCTCTAAGGGTACCTTGTTTTTGTACTTCCCTAGCAAAGAGGAACTGTTCAAAGCTGTGGTTCGAGAAAACGTTGTGAAAACAGTCACTGAAGGTGCATTGGAAGTTGCTAACTTCAAGGGCAGTAGCGCAGAGCTTCTGAAAACATTGATGCTTGAGTGGTGGCGCAGGTACGGCTCTACCAAAGCCTCTGGCATAACCAAATTGATCATCAGTGAAGGGAATCACTTTCCAGACCTGGCCGCGTTCTATCAGGAAGAGGTCATTGACCCCGCCACGCGAATGCTCAATGACATCCTTGAGCGAGGACGGGCAAGTGGTGAGTTTCTCAACTTCAACACAGCGCATACCACCATGGTGGTGATTGCCCCCATGTTGTTTCTCATCATGTCCAAACACGCCAACGCCATTTGCATTTCTGGTTCTCAAGAAACCAATCCTGAAAATTTCATTGCGCAGCATGCCGACTTGCTTGTGCGCGGACTTTCTAATTCAAACTCACCATGTTGAACTCAAAAAAACTCGCCTTTGGTATCGCTTTAGTGGTGCTAGCAGGCTTCCTCACTTTAAGCTTCCAAAAGGGCTGGACAGGTAAGCGGGCAACAGAAAGCAGCCCCCTGAAAACCAATGGCCCTGTGAGCATAGAGTTGTCAGATGGTGACATTGCCGTTGCTGAAAAAATGACCCTGACCCAAGGCTTGCCCGTTTCTGGCACGCTCAAGGCCGTTCGCAGCGCCATGGTCAAAGCCCGCGTAGCCGGTGAACTCGTGTTGCTTGAAGTTCGTGAAGGTGATGCCGTAAAAATGGGGCAAATTGTGGCCCGGGTCGACAACACCGAATACCTAGCCCGACAAAGTCAAAATAAACAGCAAGCAGAAGCTGCACGCGCACAAGTTGAAGTGGCTCAAAGACAGTTTGACAACAACAACGCCCTGGTCAATCAAGGCTTTATTTCTAAAACCGCGCTCGATACTTCAATCTCCAACCTCAATGGCGCCAAGGCAAGTTATCAAGCGGCTCTATCAGCTTTAGATGTGGCGACCAAGGCATTGGACGACAGCGTTTTAAAAGCACCCCTGAATGGCTTTGTCAGCCAACGCTTTGCGCAACCTGGCGAACGCGTGGCACCTGAAGCCCGCATCATTGAAATCGTTGACCTGTCGCAGCTTGAACTTGAAGCAACCCTGACGTCTGCAGAGGCCATGAATGTCAAACTTGGACAGATTGCCAAACTGAATGTTGAGGGAACCAATGAAGAAGTCTCAGCCAAAGTCTTGAGAATCAACCCAAGCACACAAACAGGCAGTCGCAGCGTTTTGATTTATTTGGGATTACAGTCTCACCCTTTGCTGCGACAAGGCGTATTTGTTCAAGGAAGTTTAGGGACACAAAAAGTTCAAGCCATTGTCGTTCCGCTAGAAAGTGTGCGATCGGACAAAACCAAGCCCTATGTGCAAACCATTCGCGATGACAAAGTGATGCACATTCAAGTTGAACTAGGTGCAAAAGGTGAGGCCAATGGCAAAGCTGTAATGGCCTTGAAAGAAATCGAAGAAGGCACCCAGTTGCTGGCACCTGGCGCAGGCGCCGTCCGAGATGGCACCATGGTAACCCGCGCCCCTAAAAATCCGACGGCCACAACTGGCGCCAAGCCATAAGCTCAGCCTATGTGGTTTACCAAAGTCAGTCTCCAAAATCCGGTCTTTGCGACCATGATCATGCTCGTGTTTGTGGTCATGGGTTTATTTTCCTTTCAGCGCTTGAAAGTCGATCAATTTCCCAACATTGATTTTCCTGTGGTCGTGGTTCTGACCGAATACCCAGGTGCATCACCTGAAATTGTTGAGAGTGAAGTTTCTAAAAAAATTGAAGAAGGTGTGAACTCAATTGCAGGCATCAGTGCCCTGACCTCGCGCAGCTATGAAAATCAATCTGTGGTGGTCATCGAGTTTCAGCTGAACATGGATGGCCGAAAAGCAGCCGATGACGTGCGCGAAAAAGTAGCAGGCCTGCGCGCAACTTTGCGCGATGAAGTGAAAGAGCCGCGCATCATTCGCTTCGACCCTACCAGCAAAGCCATTTGGTCTCTGGCTGTTTTTCCTGAAGCCCAAAATGACAGCAAGCTCACCAGCCTGGTTGAACTTACCAACTACGCTGAACAAACCATTAAGAAGCGTTTAGAAAACGTGCGCGGCGTGGGTGCGGTCAATGTATTGGGCGGTAGCCGAAGAGAAATTAACATTTACCTGCGACCAGATGCCATGGAGGCCTTGGGCGTCTCGGCAGATCAAATTGCCGCTGCGGTTAGAAATGAAAATCAAGATTTACCTGTAGGGGCATTGCGATCATTTGCGCAATAGCGTGTGATTCAGGTTCAATCTCGCGTTAAACGGCCCGAAGATTTTGCCAACATCATTGTGGCTCGCAAAGGCACCACACCCATTCGATTGTCACAAGTCGCCAACGTGAATGACGGTGCGCAAGAAATTACAAACATGGCACTTTACAACGGTGAAAGAACTTTGGTGCTCACGGTTCAAAAGTCACAAGACGCCAACACCATCGAAGTGGTTGACGGGCTGATGACCACCCTGAAAGAGCTGCGTCAACAAATTCCTACTGGCATTCGCCTAGAACCTGTGTCGGACGGCTCGCGTCAAATTCGAGTTGCTGTTGACAATGTTCGCCGAACCCTCATTGAGGGCGCACTGCTGACCATTCTCATTGTGTTTTTATTCTTGAACTCATGGCG
>Ga0114978_10005268_pt1 | contig 10351 bp, 10 predicted proteins | sample S_140212_EF_Meta_FD_87027 | JGI IMG/M metagenome (GOLD analysis project Ga0114978, IMG submission 87027) | Freshwater microbial communities from Lake Simoncouche, Canada to study carbon cycling - S_140212_EF_MetaG | ecosystem: Environmental > Aquatic > Freshwater > Lake | place: Lake...
CCGAGGTGCGGCGGTGCTGGACGGCGTGCTCTACCGCACCACCATCGATGCCCATGTGGTGGCACTGAGCATGAAAGACGGCAAGCAGCTCTGGAAGGTCAAAGCGGCTGACTACAAGCAGGGCTACAGCATGACGCATGCACCGCTGATCGCCGGCGGCGTGCTGATCACCGGCATCTCGGGCGGCGAGTACGGCACGCGCGGCTTCATCAACGGTTGGGATCTGAAGACCGGCGAAAAGAAATGGCACCGCTGGACCACCGCAATGCCCAACGAGAAGGGCGGCGACACCTGGAAGCCCGGCATGGCCGAGAACGGTGGCGGTCCGACCTGGCTGACCGGCACCTACGACCCGGAGCTCGACCTGGTTTACTGGGGCACCGGCAACGGCGGGCCGTGGAACACGGCCTCCCGCGGCGGCGATTCGCTTTACATCTGTTCGGTACTGGCGATCCGGCCGTCGACCGGCGAGATTGTCTGGCATTACCAGTTCTCGCCTGGTGACCCATACGACTACGACGGCACCAACGAATTGGTGCTTGCTGACCTGCCGATGGGCGGCAAGCCGACCAAGGTGCTGATGCAAGCCAACCGCAACGGTTTTTTCTATGTGATTGACCGAACAACCGGCAAGCTGCTGAAGGCTGACCAATTTGCCAAGAAGGTCAACTGGGCCAGCGGCATCGACCTGGCCAGCGGCCGGCCGATCGACACTCCGATGACTGCCGCGGTGCGCAAAACCGAGGAGCAGACTGACTTCATCGAGGTCTGGCCCAGCGCCTTTGGCGGCAAGAACTGGATGCCGATGAGCTTCGACCCGGGCCGCAAGATGGCCTTCTTCAACACCATCAACCTTGGCATGAAGGTCAAGTACGTCAAGCAAGCCAGGCCGGGCGGTCCGAACTGGTGGCTGGGGCTGGAACTAGGGGGCTTTGCCGCGCCCGAAGGCGGTCTGCGTGGCTCGCTGGTGGCCTGGAACCCCGTCACAGGCAAGAAGTTGTGGGAGGTGGCCAGCAAGGCGCCGAACTGGTCGGGCGTGCTGTCTACCGGCAGCGGTCTGGTCTTTGTCGGCACGCAGACGGGGCAGTTCAAGGCCTACGACGCGAAGAACGGCAAGGAGCTGTGGAGCTTCCAGACTGGTTCGGGCATTACCGGCCTGCCGATTGCCTGGGAGCGCAACGGCCGTCAGTACATCACCGTCACCAGTGGCGCGGCCACCGTCTACGCCGCGCTGGCCGGTGACCCCGAACTGGCCAATATTCCTGCCGGCGGGTCGGTCTGGACTTTCGCCTTGCAGCCTTGATAGGACGGCTGCTGGTGGCAATCGCCTTCGCCGCCTTGGCGGCGAAGGTTGGGGCGCAGGCTTCAGCGACGGCTGGCCCGCCGCCAGAATCTGCGGCGTCGGCCGCTCCAGCCCCCACTGCGGCGGATGGGCGCCGCGTTTACACCAGTTTCTGCACTCGCTGCCACGGTATCAACCTGGTGTCGTCCGGGGGAGCCTATTTCGACCTGCGCACCTTGCAGCAGGCGGACAAGGACCGCTTTTTGCGTTCTGTGGCCAAGGGCCTGCGCGCCATGCCGGCCTGGGAAGGCATGGTCACGCAAGAGCAGATGGAATTGCTGTGGCTATATGTTGGCTCGGTCAACGGCTGGGCTAAATAGAGCAACCCTCTATCCGTCGTGCACCCAATCCGCCGAGAAGCCTTGCTGATGCAAACCGGCACGCAGTCCGTCTCCCAGCATCGCATCATCTTCAGCCAGCAAGATCCGCATGAAAATTCCTGGAGTTGACAGAATCGATCATCGGGCGTTTGGTGTGGATGGCGCCGGCCTCAGGGCGTGCTTTGGTATTGGAACCGCCAAAACAGCAGCACCGATTGCAGGATCAGCAGGGCCACAGGCCACCAAGCCCGGCGAATGCCCTCACTTGGTTCACCCGGTTTTTTGCCGCTTAGCATGGCATACAGCCCCTCACGGCTGTTTACCGGCAAGGCTGCGCTTCACTGCGGAATCTTGAGGGTATTCCACTGGTTCAAGCGCAGCTCGGCGGTGCGATAGTTGGGCCACCGAAATGCAATGGGACGAGGCTGGATGGACTCTCGCGATCTTGGGACAGGCCGATGCCGGTTCAACTGACAGTCGGCCGCTCGCTGCGTCTGTCGGCGGAGCGTAATCCTGGCAAACTTGCCGTGACCTGCGATGGTCAGTCGCTGACGCATTCCGAACTCAATGCACTGGGCAACCGCATCGCTCATGCGCTGCTTGCGCTGGGTTTGCGCAAGGGCGACCGTTTCGGCGTGATGCTGCCCAATAGCGTGCTCTATGTCGCCATTTGCTATGCGGCGGCCAAGTCCGGCCTGGTCATGGTGCTGCTGAACAGTCGCTTCGGCCCGCGTGATCTCCTCTACCCATTGCATGACGCAGGAATACGCGCGATGTTTTTCGCCAACGAGATGTTCGAGCGCGTCGATGCCGCGCGCGCCGGGTTGCCGGCGGGCACGCAACTGCATTGCATCAATGTCGACGCGCATCCCGATGTGGATTGCTCGCGGTCGCGCTGCCTTGCGCTGGCCGAGTTGCTCGACGCTACGCCCGCCCACGAGCCGGACTGTCGTGTCGACGAGTTGGACATGTTCTACCTTGGCTATACCTCGGGCACGACCGGCAAGCCCAAGGGCGCATTGATCACCCACCGCAATCGCTCGCTGGCCTACCATTACTGGGCGCTGGAGTACGGCTTCGGCCGCGGCGATGTGTATTTCCAGTCTGGCCCCTCGCACCATTCGGTGCAGTTCGGCTTCACCTTGGCGCAACTCACATTGGGCGGCAGTTCGGTCATATTGCAGAAATTCGACGCTGCCGCGGCGCTGCAGATGATGAAAGAGCACCGTGCTACCTGGACGCTGATGGTCCCCTATATGTACAACGCCGTGGTCGCGCTGCCGGAGCAGCAAGCGCAGGCGCTGTTGCCGGCGCAACTGCGCACCTTCATCTCGGCCGCCTCGGCCCTTCCGACCGCAGTGAAGAACGCGCTGCTCGAGCGTTACCCTGGTGTCGGCCTGCACGAGTTCTACGGTGCGACCGAGGCCGGCGTGGTGACCAGCCTGCGGCCCGAGGAGCAGCGGCTGAAGACGCGTTGCGTCGGCCGGCCGCTGCCCGACATGGAAGTGCGCGTGCAGAGTGAGGATGGCAGCCCGACCCCGATGGGTGAGGTCGGTAGCCTTTATATGCGCGGGCCGACGCTGTTCGATGGCTACTTTCAGGCGCCAGAGAAAACCGCCGAGGCTTTTTGCGGCGATTGGTGCACCTTGGGCGACCTGGGTCGAATGGACGACGAGGGTTATGTCTATATCGTCGATCGTGCCAAGGACGTGATCAAGAGCGGCGGCGTCAACATCTTTCCGGCCGAAATTGAGGAGGTTCTGGCCTTGCACCCGACGGTGTTGGAGGTGGCCGTGATCGGCGTGCCTGACGCGCGTTGGGGCGAGGCCGTGCATGCGCTCGTGGTGCCGCGCCTGGGCATGGCTGCGACAGGCGCGGAACTGATGGCGTTCTGCCGTGCCGAACTGGCCGACTACAAGGTGCCGAAATCAATCGAGTTTTGCGACGAGTTGCCGCGCAGCCCTGCCGGCAAGGTGCTCAAGCGCGAATTGCGCGAACCCTGGTGGCAGGGGTTTGCCGAGCGTGTGTAGCCAGGATTTTTCAAACCGTCTTCAGCTAATTTCTTACGGAGTCAACAAACATGAGCGTGGATCGTTCCATCATCGGAAAGTCCTCCCCTGAGTTCACACTCACGGTGGAAGCCGGCAAGATCAAGGAGTTCGCTGCGGCGATAGGTGAAGACAACAGTGCCTTCTGGGACGACGAAGTTCCCGGCGGCATCGTTGCGCCGCCGACCTTCTCGCATGTGCTTCGCTCTGGAAAAATGGCGCTCTTGATGCGCGATTGCGGGCTGGACGCAACCCGCTTCCTGCATGGTGAGCACGAGATCGAATACGAGCGGCCGCTCAGACCCGGTGATGTGTTGAAGTACCGCATCGCCATCGTCGACGTGCGCCAGGCGACAGGAAAACGCAGTGGGCCGATGGACATCGTCGTCATGGAGACTCGCGTCACCGACCAAGACCTCAGGCTCGTGCAGACGATCCGGCAGACCTTCGTCCACAAACATTGAGCCAGCCATGACACAGGACACGACCCAAGCTCCGACGATCAAGGAGTACTACTATGACACCTGGCTCGAGGACGGCACGCAGCCGCTCGGCTACCGGGAGACCGGTTGGTTCAAACCCCGGCCACGCGCGCCGCGCCGCTTCTCTGAATTGCGGCCGGGCCAGGACATTGCCGCCTTCGATCAGGGGCCGGTCACGCGCACGCAGATCGTCAAGTATGCGGCCGCCTCCTGGGACTTCAACCCGATTCACCACGATGAAACCTTCGCGCAGACCGCGCGCAGCGGCGGCATCATCGCGCATGGCATGACGGTGTTTGCCTATCTCGGTCGCGTCGCTACCGATTTCTTCGGCACGCCCGACCTGCAGCGCATGTCGGCGCGCTTTGTCGACGTGACGCGGCCCGGCGACACGTTGACGCTGGGCGGCCGCGTCGAAGAACTGATTCCCGATGCTGATGGCAAGGGCGGCGTCGCAGTCATCTCCACTTATGCGATCAACCAGCACGGCGGTAGCGTGGCCGTTGGCCAGGCGCGCGCGCGGCTCCAGGGCTGAGTCGCATGGCGCGCATTCCCTATCCGACGGCCGCTGACCTGCAACCGGTGACGCAGGAGGCATTGACGAAGATTCGCGGCATCAACGTGTTCCGCATGATGGCCTGGGCTGAAGGCCTGGCGCCACCGATGTTTGCTTTTGTCAAGGAGCTCTTCGCCAGCCTCACGCTCGATGCGCGCTTGCGTCAACTGGCCATTGTCTGCGTCGGCCATCTATGCGCTTCGCCCTATGAGTTGTTCCAGCATGAGAAGCTCGCGCGCCGCGTGGGCCTGGGTGACTTGGAACTGGATTGCGCAGCCGGCCGCCAGCCACTTTCATTGTTGCCGGCCAAAGAACAGGCGGTGTTGCGCTTTGCCACCGAGATGACGCGCGACATCCGCGTGAGTGACGCCACCTTCGCCGAAGTGGCCGCGATGTTCAGCCACCGTGAAATTACCGAACTCGCGATGGTCGCAAGTTTCTACAGCTGCATCTGCCGGTTTCTGGAGACGATGCAGATCGAGATCGAAGCCCCGAAGAGCAAACCCGCTGAGTGACGCGCAAGCAATGCCGTCGGTTGACCTATAACCAGGAGACTTTCATGAACGCTACAACCCTGAACTTGATCCCTCTGTTCGGCCGCGGGCCGGGTCGCAGGCCGCGTCTTTCGCGGTGCGTCTTCGGCGCCCTGGCCGCGTTGTGCCTGGCTGCGGCATTGTTGTATGCGCCCGGTGCGAGCGCGCAGGACTTTCCGTCGCGCGCGATCCACTTCGTCGTGCCGCTGCCGCCGGGTAGCGGCTCCGACACATCGGCGCGCTACTTCGCCGCCAAGATCGGCGAGTTGGCCGGCGTGCCCGTGGTGGTTGAAAACAAGCCGGGTGCGAACGGTCTGCTGGCGGTGCAGGCGGTACTCGGCGCCAAACCAGATGGTTACACGGTGCTGATCGGATCCAACTCGCCGCTGGCCACCAATGCCGCGCTGTACAAGAAGCTGTCCTACGATCCGGTGGCGGATTTCACGCCGCTTTCGATCTTGATGCGCGCGCCGATGTTGCTGATCGTGCCGGCCAACTCACCCTACAAGACCATGGCTGACTTCATTGCCGGCGCCAAGAAGCAGCCTGGCAAGCTCAACTACGGCTCCGGCACACCGGCTTACGAACTGTTCACCGAGCGCTTCAACGAACTCGCTGGCACACGCATCGCGAACGTGCCGTACAAGGGCTCATCTGAAGTCATCACCGCCGTCGTCGGCGGCAGCATCGATTTTGGTGTGGTCGACATTACCGGCTCACTGGCGCTGGCGCTCGCGGGCAAGGTCCGGGCGCTGGCGATTTCGTCCGAGCAGCGCTTTGCTCGACTGCCGGATGTGCCGACCACGCGCGAAGCTGGCTTGGCCGGCTACACCCCGAGTGTGTGGGTCGCGGCCGTGGTCTCATCCAAAGCGCCCAAAGCAGTCTCGGACAAGCTGGCCGAATACTTTGTCACCGTCGCCAAAATGCCGGAGACGCGCGAGTTCTTCGGCAAGCTCAACGCCGAGTTGTCTACGGGAGGGGCCGAGGAACTGCGCGACTTCCAGTTGCGCGAGATCGAGACCTGGAAGCGGATCGTCAGCAATTCGAAGATCGAGCAGTTGTAGCACTGTCAGGCCTGCCTCGCGGTGCGATAGTTGCGATCCTTGGGTGGAACTGCCTATCTGTCGATGCAACTCTCCAAATCATGCAGCCAACGATGGACGCCCCCTCATGTGCCCTAAAAATGCCTGGTATGTCGCCTGCACTGCCGACGAGGTCCAGGGCAAAGCTCTGGGCCGCAAGATCTGCGGCGAGTCCATGGTTTTCTACCGTGGCCCGGAAGGCAAGGTCACCGCGCTGGAAGACTTTTGCCCACACCGCGGTGCGCCGTTGTCGCTGGGCAAGGTGGTCGAAGGCAAGCTGACTTGCGGCTATCACGGACTGGAGATGGGCTGTGACGGCAAGACCGTCGCCATGCCCGGCCAGCGGGTCGGGGGTTTTCCAGCGATCCGCGCGTTTGCCGCCGTCGAGCGCTATGGCTTCATCTGGGTCTGGCCGGGCGACATCGCGCGGGCCGATGAAAGCAAGCTGCACCATCTGGGGTGGGCCGAAAACCCGGCCTGGGCCTATGGCGGTGGGCTGTTCCACATCAACTGCGGTTACCGGTTGATGGTCGACAACCTGATGGACCTGACGCACGAAACCTATGTGCATGCCTCCAGCATCGGCCAGAAGGAAATCGATGAAACCCCGACCAAGACGGTGGTCGACGGTGACGAGGTCATCACCAGCCGACATATGGAAAACATCAGCGCGCCGCCGTTCTGGCGCATGGCGCTGCGCGGCAACAAGCTGGCCGACGATGTGCCGGTGGACCGTTGGCAGATCTGCCGTTTCAGCCCGCCCAGCCACGTGATGATCGAGGTCGGCGTAGCCCATGCGGGCCATGGTGGCTACGACGCGCCGGCCGCGCACAAGGTATCGTCCATCGTGGTCGACTTCATCACACCCGAGACCGAGACTTCGATCTGGTATTTCTGGGGCATGGCGCGAAATTTCAACCCGCAGGATACAGAACTCACCGCCAGCATTCGCGAAGGCCAGCGCAAGATCTTCAGCGAAGACCTACAGATGTTGGAAATGCAGCAGCGCAACCTGCTGGCCCATCCGGACCGACCACTGCTGAGGCTGAACATCGACTCGGGCGGCGTGCGGTCGCGCAGGGTGATTGATCGCTTGCTTGCCGCGGAAGCCGCCCCGGAATGTTGATGTACTCTCAGACGGTGTGCTGCTCCAGCGCCAGATAGCCCATTCCGCTTAGACGGTGATCGCTGTCGTACCCATCGAGTTGCCGGGCCAGGCGTGCCGCCCCGGCTTGCTTTAGATTGAATCGATCGGTCCGAAACCGGCGCCGAAAGAACTTACCAGAGGCAAGACGATGCACAACAGCCGACCATCACCCACCCGTCGATCAATCATCTCTCGGCTGGCGGCCTACGCCGCTGTGGCCCTGCTGGCGGGCGGAGTTCAAGCCCAGGACCGATTCCCCAGCAAGGCCATCACCATCGTCGTGCCCTATGCCGCCGGTGGTTCCAATGACGTCTTCGCCCGTGTGCTAGCCAAGGGCTTGACGCAAAGCCTGAAACAGCCGGTCATCGTTGACAACCGGCCTGGCGCAAGCGGCAACACCGGCACGGCCTATGTGGCCAAGTCGGCGCCTGACGGCTACACGTTGGTCGTGGTCTCGTCCAGCTTGGTTACCAATGCGGCCATCCAGCAGAAGATGCCCTTCAATCCGGCCACCGACCTGGTGCCGGTGGCCATGCTGGCCAAGGGTCCCTTCATCGTGGCGGTGAACCAGGATTTCCCGGCCCGCAACGCCGTGGAGCTGATCGCGCAACTGCGCGCCAACCCGGGCAAGTACGCCTACGCCAGTTCGGGCATCGCCAGTACCAACCAGTTCGCCACCGAGAGCATGAAGGCGCTGAGCAAGACCTTCATCGTGCATGTGCCCTACCGCGGCATCGGACCGGCAGTGACTGACCTGATCGGCAACCAGGTGCAGTTGTTGATCTCCAGCGGTCCTTCGCTGATGCCTCATGTGCGCAGCGGGCGTTTGCGCGCACTGGCCGTGACCAGTGCGCAAACCAGCCCCATCGCGCCCGACCTGCCGCCCATGTCCAGCGCGGTGCCGGGCTATGAATTCGAGGCCTGGTGGGGCCTGCTGGCGCCCGCCGGCACGCCGCCCGAATTGGTCAGTCGGCTCAACGCCGCGGTCAATGCGATCGCTGCCACCGCCGAGTACAAGGATTTCCTGCTGAAGGAAGGGGCATTGCCGAACCCGGTCAGCCCGGCGCAGTTTGCCACCACCATCGCTGCCGACATCCCTCGTTGGCAGAAACTGGCCAAGGAGCAGAACATCCTGCCGGAGTGAGCGCAGCCTTGTTCTGTGAGTCACTGGCCTGCGCCGCTTCACGCGGCTTGGTCGACCTGTTCGACCAGCCGTCGCTGCACAAATTTCAAGCTGGCTTGGCGCCGGTGATCGCTACCACCTTGGTCCAGCGCAAGATCTCCTGGCGGATGAACTGTCCGAACTCCGCCGGTGTGCTGCCGATCGGCGTCAGGCCTTCGCTGAGCAGCCGCTGCTGGAATTCTGGCGCAGCCAGGCTGCCCTTGGTGGCTGCTGCAATTTGCGCGGCCAGCTCGGGCGACAGGCCGGCGGGTCCGAACAGGCCGTACCAGGAGCTGTAGTCAAAGCCCGGCAGCAACTCGGCCACCGGAGCCACGTCGGGGAAGCTGGCCAGGCGCTGTGCGGTGCTGACAGCCAAGGCCTTTACCTTGCCGGCGCGCACCAGTTGCTGCACGGTGGCCATATTGCTGAACAGCAAGTCCACCTGACCGCCCATCACGTCGGCCACCGCCGGTGCTGCGCCCTTGTAGGGCACGCTGACCAGATCCAACCCGGTTTCCACACGCAGCATCTCGCCGGCCAGATGGTTGGCGCTGCCCACGCCAGCCACCGCAATGCTCAGCGGCATGGCGCCGGACTTGGCTTGCGACTGGGCGACCAATTCGCGCAGGTTCGCGGCCTTCAACGTGGGGCGTGCCACCAGCATCAACGGTGAGCTGGCCACCAGGCTCAGCGGTGTGAAGTCCTTCACCGGGTCAAACGGCAGCTTGGGGAACAAGGCTGCATTGATGGCGTGGCTGGTGTAGCTCAGCAGCAGCACGCTGCCGTCGGTGTCGGCCTTGGCCACCGCGCCAGCGGCCAGGTTGCCGGCCGCCCCGGGACGGTTTTCGACCAAGAAGCTGCGCTTCAAGCGGACCGCCAATTCATACGCCAAGGCGCGAGCAACCAAGTCGGTACCGCCGCCTGGCGTTGCCCCGACCAGCAATCTTGTGGTGCCGCCCGCGCCCTGAGCCAGGGCTGCGCTGCTGCTACCCAGGCCGATCGCCGACAGCGATGAAACTGCCAGCATTGTCATCAGGTCACGTCTTTGCATCATTGTTCCTTTGTCGATCTGTTGGTAAACGCAATCGGATCCCGGGTCGACGCCGCCGACCGTGGGCGAGGCTGCAAAGTCCTTGAATCAGGCCGGCAAGGCGTCGCGCTTCTTGACCGGTGCCCAGGGCTTGTGCAGCATACCCATGGCGACCGCCTGGCGCGCTTCGAAGGCGGTGAATTCCGGCGTGATCTTCGAGCCGCGCAGGCCGCCGCGTACCGCACCGCCGCGCGTGTCGATGAAGTACTCGACCCAGTCCGCCGGCAGCGGCTGCGCACCGGGCACGGCCAGCCACAGGCGCAGCAAATGGCGCTTGCGGTCGGCTTCCTCATGGTCGTCGAACGGAGTGCGCGAATGCACGATCACGTAATTGTTGACCAGTTGCATGTCGCCTTGTTCCAACTGCATGCGGAAGCACCAGCGTGAGTCCGCCATCAACTGCTCCAGCAGAGCCAGCGCCTCCCATTGCAGCGGCGTCACACGCGGCAGTTCGGGGAAGTCGTTCTGGGCTGCGACGATATTCTTGCGGTTCACCCGCATCGTGAAATGCAGCGGGTCGCTGCCGAGGATGGGGCAGCGGTAGTAGGGTGGCTGCCCTGGGTCCGGCGAGCCCGGGCATTGGTGGAGG
>Ga0114978_10005270_pt1 | contig 10351 bp, 7 predicted proteins | sample S_140212_EF_Meta_FD_87027 | JGI IMG/M metagenome (GOLD analysis project Ga0114978, IMG submission 87027) | Freshwater microbial communities from Lake Simoncouche, Canada to study carbon cycling - S_140212_EF_MetaG | ecosystem: Environmental > Aquatic > Freshwater > Lake | place: Lake...
GACCGGCGCACGGCGCACCGCCACAGAACATCCGCTTGTCAGCCAACGACTTTCTCCTCGACCACCTCGGCGGCGGCTTCGACCTGATCTACTTCACCGAAGACGCGGCGATTCCTGAGCCGCTGCAGGAGGTTGTGGCCACAACTCGCAAACGAGGTGTGGCGCTTCGCGTGATTGCCGTCGGCGCCGCAAGCCCAGTGGCTGGCGCTGACTTGACCATGACCGATGCCGACGGCCATTTCCGCCGCCGCTACGGCGTGCAAGCCAGCGGTGCCGGGTATCTGTTGCGGCCCGACCAACATGTCTGCGCGCGGTGGATAACAGTTGACGCCACCCGTCTGCTGGCAGCCCTCAACACCGCCTTGCCCCAGTAAGGAGATCCCATGACCGCCACCAAGAAAGCCCTGACCGTTGCCGAACTGGAGACGGCGTATGACGCGTTGGCCAGCGCGATAGACCAGGCCGGCAAGGATAAGACCGAGCTGTTCCTCGTCAAGCTGGCGCTGCTGAATGCCAACGCCCTGGGCAACCCCGAGACGTTTCAGGAGCACCTGCGGGCCGCGTTGCGCGACCTGTGAAACACGCACCGAAGCCAAACCTCGCAACCTCGTTCACCGAGGAGCTGCCATGCTGATCAGCGCGGTTCACCACCTCGCCTAGCGCTGCGTCGATGCCAAGGAGACCGCCGGGTAGTACGGCAAGCACCTGCACATGAAGTTCCTGCCGGCCATCTCCGAAGACGAAGTTCCTTCTACGAAGGCATCCGACCTCTACATCCACGACTTCTTCGGTGCAGGTCGGATCGCTCAGGCGCCCCTTGCACTAGGGGGCCCTGCACGAAGCCCCGGCGCCCACTGGAATGGATAAGTGCCAGAGCGGAGCCATCAGCTCGGCAGGCTCAGAACGACTTGGATGCCGTGATGCCGATGGTGCGCGGCCGGATCACGCTGACCAGCGTACTGCCACCGGCGGTCACATTGCCCGTGGACGCAGCGATCTGCCCGCGTTCGTCGGTAAGGTTGCGCACGTAGACGCCCAGATCGATGCCCGTCCATGTAAAGCCGCCATTGACGCCAAGAGTTGTATAGGCGGGCAGCTTCCAGTACGGAATGCCGGTGGCCTTTTCGAATGAGGCGTTACGGTCACCGACGTAGTTGACGCTCGCGGCAACGAATGCCGGCGCACCGCCAGCTTCGAAGTCGTAGCGCGAGTTCAGGTTGACTTGAACTTTCGCAGAACCCGGCAGGCGGTCGCCCGCTGAGGCCCCCAAGCCAGGCGAAGCGTCGTTCAGCTTGGCGTCCTGAAGGCTCGCGGCGCCGCGTAGCGTCCAGGCCTCGGTCGCGCGCAGCATGCCGGACAGTTCGAGCCCCTGAATCTTCGCCGAGCCGGCATTGCCCGAGTAGGTCAGGCCTCGATTGAAGACAGTTTGCTGGATGTCCTTCCAGTCAATTCGGAACAGCGCGAGCTCGAAGTTTCCTTTGCCGCCAGGCAGGTCTGCCTTGTAGCCTGCCTCATAACTCCACAACGAGTCGGATTTGTAATTTGGCACGTCGATGAGCTTGCCGGACACCGGGTCTGGGACGGGGGCACTGGTGCCGCCGGCGCGAAATCCGCTCGCGGCGCGCGCATACAGGTTGGCGGTGGGCGTCAGCTTGTAGCCGGCCGCAAGCAGATAGGTTGTGGGGGATTCGCTCGTTTTGCCGACCGTGTCCTTGTTGGCAGTGATCAACCCATAGTCGCGCGAGAGTGCGTCGAGGGTGTTGTGCGTCAGACGAACGCCGGCAGTCAATGCCAAATCCCGCGAGACATTCCAGACCACCGTGCTGTACAGCGCGCTTTCAGTGAACTTCGGGAACCCACCTGAGCGAGGCTCAACAAGTTTGGTCCCTGCCGGAAATGGGCTCCATACCGGCGCCCCGGTCACCGCCAAGTCAATCGAACCCGACCCGTTCTCCTTGGAGTAGTACGCACCCGTTATCCAGTCGACCACGCCACCGGAGTTGGATACGAGGCGGAATTCCTGCGACGTGCGGTCAAAACTATTCTCAAGATGACCGCTGACGCTGGTGATGGGCAGGAAGCGGGGGAATACATCATTGAAGTCGGCGCCAAACGCTTGGGAGCTCTTTTGGTGGCCGGTAATCGAGTAGAACTTGCTCCAACCCAGGTCGTAATCAACGTTCAACGAGGTCAGCGCGTCTTTGACGTGGTAACTATCTGGATAGCCGCGATCCGTCACCAGGTCGCCTGCGCTCGGTTGGCCGTTGGCCTTGTATTTGATATAGCTTGAACCCTGGTAATTCGAGTCTTGCTGTTGATACGCCAGACGGATGTTCAGGCCTTGGGAAGGCCGTAGGCCTAGCGCCAGCCGTGCACCTCCCACCTTGCCTCGGTTGGCACCGCTACCCGGCGCCGCACCGGTCGCATCGACATAGCCACCATCCTGGCTCTGGAATACTGCGACCCGCAGCGCAGCGGTGTCTTGGCTCAGAGGTGCATTCACAACGCCCTGCAGGGTGTAATTGGTTCGCCCATGTTGGGTGGTCGACACCTCACTGCCGGCTTTGCCGGACAGACGGCGCAGGTCTGGCGTGCCGCTGTTGTACTTGAGCAAACCGCCCACGGCCGAACCCCCATAAAGCGTGCCTTGCGGCCCCTTCAACACTTCGATGCTTTGGGAGTCGAGCAGCCGTTGGTCGAAACCCTGTCTGGCAAGACCCGACGAGCTGCCGACCGGCACGTCATCGACATAGATCCCGGTGCCCGGGTTCAGGTCGGCGCCGTTGGTCACGCCGCGGATGGTGGGTACCTTGTCAAAGTTCTGGCCGTTGTCGTAGTTGACGCCAGGTACGGATTGCAGGATGTCGCCGAGATCCTTCGCGCCCAACTCGAACTGCTCGTCAGTATTGATCTTGCTGATCGAGACGGGCACATCGCGCAGGCGCTGCTCACGCCGCGTCGCGGTGATCGTCACCCTGTCGAGGACCAATGATGTCGCCGGCTTGGCTTCGGGCGCCGCAGTTGCGGCATCCGGCGCTGTTACCGTCTGGGCCATCGCCGATGTGGCGCCGGTCAGAAGAAGGCCGAGGGCGCAATGGCTGACCAGTCGGTGCGCACCAAGCGTCGCTAAAGGCAGTCGGGTTGGGAAGCAAATGTTCATGGTTATCCTCCAATTGACAGTGTGTCAAGTATCGAGTTGATGCGGCTTCTCAAGAATGGGTGGAAACCATGAGGCAGGGGTCCTGTGTGGTCTTGCGGTCAGACCTGCTGGGAGCTCGCTGCCATCGTCATCATGCAGCAACTCAGCGTTGCAAACTTGACAAAGTGTCAATAAAAAGCCATTTTCAGACTGTCAAAATCAGTGGAAACCATGATGGTGGGCAACAGCCGTCTCGGTTTTAATCGTCCCCAACATAGGTATTAATTCCCGTCCATGTCCGTCCTTACGTCCTTCAGTCTCGCCGACGACTACCTCGCAGCATCTGTCGCGGCCATCAACAAGTCCGAGCGAACCCGCCTGAAAATCCTTGGGGAAACCACAGTCCTGTTGCAGGAGGTGCACTTCTCTCAACTCGTGCCGGGCCATCTGGCCGCCCACATCGGCGTGTCGCGAACGCTCATCTACCATTATTTCAAGGATATTCCAGGTCTGGCGGCCGAGATCGCAAGCGATTACGTTCAAAGTTGCGTCGCCGGCGTCAAGCAGTTGGCCGTGTCGCGCGGGCACTTCGGCTACGCCGATATCGTCGCCTACCTGTCTTGGATCATGGCGGTGGAGCTCCGTAATCGCGGCCCGGCGCGCTTGATGCTGGTGCCGCAGGAGCAACTGCCGGGCGTGGTGGCCGCATCGCGGCGCTTCGTCTTCGATCGTCAGAAAGCCCTGGGCTACAGCGTGGATGCGCCGACCAATTTCCGCTACGGTGCCCGCGAGCGTGTCCTGACGGGTTACATCGTCGGCGGGGGCTTTGATTCCTTGCGGCGCGAGCTCTTCGCCTTACAGAATGAGTTTGTGCCGCAGGCCAGGACCACCCGGGAGTTGTTTGAACTGGTGCAACTGGTCGCTACCTTCCATCAACGGTCGGTTCACTGCAAGGACCCGACAAAAGCAGAGACCAAAGCCGTGAGGAAGGCCTTCGACCTCTCGTTCTTCGACCCGTGCCTGGAGGCTCTAAAGTCCTTCAAGCCAAGTTTGGCGTAGGTGGCGGAGGGTGCCGTTTGATCCGGCACACCCGACCCCGTCGCTTGAATACTTCCCACCCCTGCTGCGCGGCGTGCTCAATCGCACGCATTTCGACCTGACAGTGGTCGGGCCATGCGCGGCATCGGCATCCATTCTTCAAAAGGTGAGCGCGCCATGAACAGTCCCACCCTGACTCTGACCGAGTTGTATCAACTTGAGTGGCTGCGCCACGCCAGACTGTTGCCGAACGGTGCCGGCCTGGTCTTCATCGTCACCCGTGTGGTCGACGATGTCGAGAAGTTCGATGTGCGGACGGTGGCACTGGACGGCAGCGGCATGCGCACCGTGGCCAAGGATCTCGAAAGCATCAGTGGTCTTTGCGCGTCGCCCGACGGCCAGGTCTGGGCCTGCATCGCTCCGATCAAGGGCAAAGCGCAGATCGCCTTCATGAATCCTGAGACCGGCGCACTGCGCGGCATCACTTCGCTGCCGCAGGGCGTGGGTGGTCCGCTGGAATGGTCGCCCTGCGGGCAGTGGATCGCGTTCACGGCGGTCGGTGAGGAACGCGTTGCCAAAGGACCCTTCGACCCGGTTCGCACCAGCAGTGTCAAGTACAAGGCCGACGGCGCCGGCTTTGTGCAGCGCGTGGCCCAGGACATCTTCGTACTGTCGCGCCAGTGGTGCGAGGTCAAGCGGCTGACCCACGGTCCGGCCAGTCACGCCGTGGCGGGCTGGTCGCCCATCGAAGGTCGTCTGGAAATGATCTTCACGACCGGCATGGAACCGGAGGGGCTGGACATCACGATGTCCGTCGGCGTGGTCGACCTGCAAGGGCAGATCCGCTGGGTGCGCCGGCACTTGTCGACTCTCGGTGGCGCGGCGACCTTCGCTGGCGACGGCGACCGGGTGCTTCTGGTCAACCCGCTACCCGATTCGGGCTATGGCGAGCCGATCCGTCTAGTTGTCAAGGCGTTGGCCGCCGGCGAGGACGGTGTAGCCGAGTCGCGCACCGATGCCTTCACCCGCGACACCGACGGCGGGCAGGCATTGAGCAGCGTGATATCCACCCAGATGGGGATGTTCGCTCACAGGCCAATATCGCCGGTGGGAACCGACTACGCCCTGGTCGGTTGCCAGGTGGCGGGCTTTTCATCGGTACGCCGTATTGCGCTGTCGGGCCCCGAATCCGTCGTGGCCATCACGCCCACCGACAGCGGTCACTTCCTGGTCGATGCCGATGCTGACCATGTGCTGACGGCGCACACCCACCACAACTCGCAGCCCGATCTCTACATCTCGGATCACCAGGGCAAAGGCCGCAGGCAGCTCACGGCCCTGAACGCGGAATTCCTGGCCACGCGCGCGCTGCCGACAGTGCATGAGCTGAACTTCAAGAGCGCCGATGGCGCGCGGCTGCAGGCCTGGCTGATTCGCCCGCCGGGCTCAACAGGCCCGGTGCCCACCTACCTGGACATCCACGGCGGACCGCAAGGCGCCTGGGGGCCATCATGGTTACTGCAGGCGCAGGCGCTGGCCGGCATTGGCATTGCCACCTTGATGCCCAACCCGCGCGGTTCAGCCGGCTACGGCCAGGCGCACGCGGCCACCATCTTCGGCCGGATGGTGCAGCCGGCGGACGCTGACCTGCTGGCCGCGGTCGACGAAGCTGTACGCCAGGGCCTGGCAGACCCAGATCGGCTGGGCATCGGCGGCGTGTCCTACGGCGGCCTCGCAACCGCCTGGATCATCGGCCAGACCGACCGCTTCAAGTGCGCCATTCCGGAACAGCTGATCTGCAACTTCATCAGCGCCTACGGTGAATCCGACGCCGGCCGCTGGCTGGGCCGGCATGAGTTCGGCGTCACCTTGAAGGATGGTTTCGAGTTGCTTTGGAAGTATTCGCCGCTGGCCCATGCGCACAAGGTAAAGACGCCGACCTTGATCATCCAGAACGAGAACGACTTTCGCTGCCCGATGGGCGAGGGTGAGCAATTCTTCATGGCGTTGAAGGAAGCCGGCTGCACGACGGAATTCATGCGCATTCCGGGCGCCAGCCACGGCGCGACGCAGTTCGCCGGCATCACGAAGATGAGCCGGCCGCGGGATGAGGCGGTGATGGATTGGCTGACGTGTTATCTCAAGGGCTGAAGCTATGACCACCTTGGCACTGAATGCGAGATTTCAACTCGTCTTGGACCGCGGTCCTGCCAAGCGCGAAGCCAGGTCTCTGCGCGCCGCCCTGGCCGCAGCGCGGACCCCGGCCACGGAAGAAGAGGTCAAGCCCGACGACGAGCTTCATCGATCTGCCCGTGATGCCGGCCTAAGGCGTCTCCGCAACTCTCCCTTCAAACTTGCTCGGACATCTCCATGACAGCACTGGCTCAAAGCTCGCTCACGACAGAAGCCCGCACGCCGGCCAACCTGCCTGACGCCACCCCGGCCTCGTGGTACGCGCTGGCCGTGCTGATGCTTGTGGTGTTGTTCGCTACCGTCGACCGCCAGGTCTTCGTGCTGATGGCCGAGCCCATCCGCGTCAATATGGGGTTGAACGACTTCCAACTCGGCTTGCTCAATGGCCTGGGCGTGTCGCTGTTCGCGGCCATCGGCGGTTACCCGATCGGCTGGTTGGCCGACCGCTTTGACCGACGCGTGGTGCTGGCCTGCTGCATCGTGGTCTGGTCGCTGGCGGTGGTGGCCTGCGGCATGGCCCAGAGTTTTCCGGCGCTGCTTCTGGCCAGTGCCATGGTGGGTGCAGGCGAGGCTGGCATCGTGCCGATCATGTTCTCGATGATCCCCGAGCTGTTCCGCAACGCGAAGCGGCAGCTGGCGAATTCACTGCAGGCGGCTATCGGCCGGCTCAGCACAGGTCTGCTGATTGCCTTCTGCGGCCTGCTGTCGCAGATCGCGGAGGTCTCACGACCCTATCTACCGGCCGCGATGCAGGGCATGGACAACTGGCGGCTGACCTTCTTCTGGGCCGCGTTGCCGGCGCCTCTTTTCATCTTGCTGGTGCTGACGATGCCGCTGGGCGCCCGGGCCGTGCCGGTCTCTGCGACGGCACCGCAGCAACCAGCCGACGCCGCCGGCATCGGCATTGCCGCGTTCTGGCGCGCCCATGCAGGCAACCTGGTGGCGATCTACGGCGCGCTGACCTTGGCCATCATGGGCCTGGCCGCCATGTCGGTATGGCTGCCGGTGATCGCGATCCGCCAGTTCGGCGCCACGCCGCCCGAAGTGGGCAACGCATTGGGGCTGGCCACTTTCGTGTCCTCTACGGTTGGATTGCTGTTCACGGTCTACGGCATGCGCCGACTGGCGCCTCGGGTCGGTGCACGCCTGCCGGTAATTTCGATGGCGCTGGCATGTCTGACGGCCGGTCTGGCGCTCTTGCTATTGCCCTTGGCCAACAGCGCAGATGAACTGTTCATCATCTATGGCGTGCACATGACTTTTCTGATGATGGGCGTCATGACCTTTCCAACCGTGCTTCAAGAGCTGGCACCGATGCACTTGCGCGCCCGCATGTTCGCCATTTTTGGCGTGGTCAGCATCCTGTTTCCATCGATGGTGCCACCGCTGATCGGCGCGATCGCGGACCAATTCAAACATTCGACCAGCGGTCTTTTGATGGTGACCGTGAGCTTCGGCACCGTCCTGATGCTGCTGTCATCGGCGCTGTTCGTTTGGGGCGCCAGGCGTTACGAACAAACCGTGCGAGCGGCGGAACAGGCATCTTGAGCTGCGCTGATCTGACCTTGGGATGCTCTGCATAACTCAACGCGAGTGTGTGTAGTGCGGATCGGGATGGGATGCAAGGCGCATTTTGCGGCCAATAGCGCGTGCTATTGGCAATAAATGCAACGCCACAGACCGCCCGAGGCCGCGCTATCACAAACCGTGAGGGGTTATGCAGAGCATCCCTTGCTCCAGCTCGCTGGGTGCGGGCCGCTGTCCGCCAAGCTGGCGCTGCTGACTGACCCCATCAAGCGCTCGCTCGGGGCGAGCGACCTGCAGATCGGCTTGCTGCAAGGTGCTGGTTGGCTGCGTGCTCACCTGGGCGCTGTCGATTCTCGCCGCGGCGCGCTGGAAGTTCCCGAAGCCGCCCAGAGCTGAGGCTTCAGCCGGCGTACCTGCGGCTTGACAACAGCATTCGCCCCGCATTTACCGACAACCCGCTTTTCAGGCCAACATGTTTGCTAGCATCGCCCCATGAATATGACCGAAATCGACACTCCAGCTGCGCTGATCGACGCGGTGCAGATGGACCGCAACATCGCACGGATGCAGAAGCGCATGGACGCGCTGGGTGTTCGCTTTCGCCCCCATGTGAAGACCAGCAAATGCTTCGAGGTGGCGCGGCGCCAGCGCGATGCCGGTGCACAGGGCGTCACCGTATCAACGCTGAAGGAAGCCGTGCAGTTCTTCGACGCCGGCTTCGACGACGTCCTGTACGCGGTGGGCATCGCCAAGGCCAAGTTGCCGCAGGCGCGCGCGCTGCGCGAACGCGGCTGCCGGTTGACCATCGTCGTCGATTCGCTGGCCGCGGCGCTGGCCGTGGTGGCGGATGGCCATGGTTTTGAGGTGATGATCGAGGTCGACACCGACGGCCACCGCGCCGGCGTGCGCCCCGACGAAGACCGGTTGATCCAGATCGGCCGAACCCTGCACGAGGGCGGCGCCTTGCTCAAGGGCGTGATGACCCATGCCGGCGGCTCCTATGCGCTGAACACGCCCGAAGCGCTGACGGCGATGGCAGAGCAGGAGCGCGCCGGTTGCGTGGCTGCGGCCGAGCGTCTGCGCGCGGCCGGTCTGCCTTGCCCCGAGGTCAGCGTGGGCTCGACGCCAACCGCGCTGTCGGCGCGTCAACTCGACGGCGTGACCGAAGTTCGTGCCGGCGTTTACGTCTTCAACGATCTGGTGATGGCCAATGTGGGTGTCTGCGGCATCAATGAAATTGCGCTGTCGGTGCTGGCCACCGTGATCGGCCACCAGGCCGAGAAAGGCTGGGCGCTGACCGACGCCGGCTGGATGGCGATGAGCCGCGACCGCGGCACGCAGGCACAGGCGCTGGACTACGGCTATGGCGCCGTCTGTGATGCCAGCGGCGCGCCGATCGAAGGCTTCATCGTCAGCAGCGCCAACCAGGAGCATGGCATCGTTTCCTGGCGCGACGGCAGCGTCTGCCCCGACATCGAGCAGCGCCTGCCGCTGGGCCTGCAGTTGCGCATTCTGCCCAACCATGCCTGCGCAACGGCCGCTCAGTTCCCTACTTACTCAGTGCTGGGCGCCGAGGGCAGCGTCACGACCTGGGAGCGCTTCCATGGCTGGTGAACGCCGCGAACTGAGGCCCGCATCGATGGCCCGTCCCGGCGGGCATGACAGCCATGCGGCAGGTGGCGCTGGTCTGGTGTTTGTCGCCGGGCAGTTGCCGATCGCGCCGGATGGCCGCCGGCTCAATCAGGCCAAGTTTGCAGTGCAGGCGACGCAGGCGCTGGCCTGACAAGGTGTGCCGCGTGGCTTGATGCGACTCATGCCATCACCTCCCCGCCGCTGACCGAGATCGACTGTCCGTGGATGGCCGATGCAGCCTCGCTGCAAAGCCAGAGCACGCTGGCGGCCACTTCATCGGGCTGCACGATGCGCCCCTGCGGATTGCTGGCGGCAAAGGAGGCGCGCGCCTCCTGTTCGCTGCGCCCGGTCTTGGCAACGACGTTGGCAATGCTCTCGCGCAGGATGTCGGTTTCGGTGTAGCCGGGGCAGACAGCATTCACGGTCACGCCTTTTTTCGCTACTTCCAGCGCCAGCGCCCGGGTGAGTCCGATGACGCCATGCTTGGCAGCGCAATAGGCCGAGACATAGGCATAGCCCACCAGGCCTGCCGTGCTGACGACGTTGACGATGCGATCCCAGCCGGCGGCCAACATATCGGGCAGCGCGTCCTGGGTGCACAGCATTGTTCCGGTGAGGTTCACCGCCAGCATCTGCTGCCAAAGCCGGGCATCGGTCTTCAGAAACGGTGCGCTGCTGGCCTGGCCTGCGCAGTTGATCAGCATGGCGATGGGCCCGAAGCGCGCGCGTGCGCTGTCAAACGCCGCGGCCACCTGGGCTGCCTCTGACACGTCGGCGCAGACGCTGTGCAAGCGGTCTGCGGGCGCAACCGTCAATTCCTGC
>Ga0114978_10005272_pt1 | contig 10349 bp, 5 predicted proteins | sample S_140212_EF_Meta_FD_87027 | JGI IMG/M metagenome (GOLD analysis project Ga0114978, IMG submission 87027) | Freshwater microbial communities from Lake Simoncouche, Canada to study carbon cycling - S_140212_EF_MetaG | ecosystem: Environmental > Aquatic > Freshwater > Lake | place: Lake...
AATGGATTTCATCTCAACGGCAACCAGAAAGGCGGGCCCGGCTGGGGCAATGGCGATCGACCCTTCACGCTCGAAGGTAACTTTATTGCGATGGAAGCCATCCATGAAATGCTGCTGCAAACGCGCGGCGGGGTCCTGGTGATTTTTCCTGCCACGCCGGATAGCTGGGCGGATATTGCATTCCGGCATCTGCTGGCGGAAGGAGGCTGGAGGGTTTCGGCCGAGCGCAAGGGAGGGGGAACGACGTGGTTGGAAGTTTGCTCGACGGCGGGAGGCACGCTCCGCCTGCAGGGCCCTTGGCCAGGCTTGGCGCTGAACGGACGCCGGATCGAGGCAGACGCGCACGGCATTGTTGAGGTGGCAGCGAAGCCCGGCGATGTGCTGGCGTTTTCTCCGGTCGAGGTCGCGTAAATCCGGACTCGCCGAGGAGTCCGTCGAGAGAAGTCGGACGGCGATCAGTTGACTCGCGCCGGCCCCGGCGTCTCGCCCTGCGGGGCTGACTTGGGCAGTCTCTACCGGGCCGCCTGTGCGGAGCCATCCCTACCAATTATCGTCTCAGCCATTTTCCATGGGATCAAAAGCCCCCGAGACTGCCATGGTTACAGCGCAAGCGCCCCAGCCGCGATGCGTATCGATGTAGCGACTCACTCGGCTGAGGCGTGTTCGAGGCAAGGCGTCTTCTGGGAGTGGACATTCGTGTTCACCATTGGTTCCTTCCTCTGCGGGATCGGCTTGGCGATCCGGATGGCCTCGAAGACCAATTCCAAGGCTTTGAGCCCGTCTCCCCCGTTGAGAAGCGGCTGCCTTCGCTCCCGCACCGCTTCCGCGAAATCGCGCATAAAATCACCGGTGGCATCATGCTTGGGAATTTTTCCGGTCCAGTCATGGACCGGTTCGAAGGCGCCGCTGAGGTCGGTTTTTTTGTATTCCAGCTTTTCGGGATGCTCGGTGACAAAGAGGTCGCCTTCCGTCCCGTAAATCTCCATCGCATGCCGGTAGCAGGCGACGTAGTGGCTGTGCATCGTCACCGGCACTCCTCCGAATTCCCCCAGCAACACGTAGCCGTCGTCGGTCTCCGCCGGGGTCATGTCCTTCCGCACATAACCCGCGAGCCATTTCCCGTCGCCGAAGAGCCGTCGCAGGAGGTCGATCTTGTGGATCCCGCACTGGAAGAGCTGGCCTCCCGGATTTTCGGCCCGTTTGAACCGCCAGTTCGTCGGAGGAAAATAGAACCCGCCCGTGCTCATACTGGCGACCGAGACGCTCACGAGCGTCCCCAGCAATCCGGTCTCGAGAAGTCTTTTGACCTCCATCCACAGCGGGTGCGGCGGAACCGTGAACCCGTGACCATGCGGGATATTGTTGGTTTCGCAAAAGCGGACGAGCTTCCTGCAATCCTCCAAGTCGTGACCGAGCGGCTTTTCGGTGAAAATGGCCTTGCCCGCGCGCGCAGCCTGCCAGCCTTGCGAGGTGTGCAAATGGGCCGGCGTGGAGATGAAAACCGCCTCCACTGCCGGGTCGGCGCAGAGTTCCTCCATGGTCTGGTAGCGCCGGACAGTCTTGCCTTCCTCTTTGTCCGTTCTGGCAATCGTGTCATCGTTCGGATCGAGGGCTCCGACGATCTCGAAGGCCCCGGACTCCCTCAGCATCGCGCGGCGGCAGGAGCCGAAGCCCCCGGATCCTGCGATGGCGTAGCGGACAGGTTGGTGTGTTTGATGGTGCGGCATAATCTTTTTGGTTTTAGCGCGGCAGAGCGGCGAACAGCTTCGGCGTGGCGTCCCGGACGGCGGCACCGTCCTTCACGGCGCAAGGCACGAGGGCATAGCGGAGGATGGCGTTCGTTCCGGGTTTGAGTTGGGTTGGAAGCTCGACTTGCAGGGCCTGCGTCGAGATCACGCGCGGCCGCGTGACCGTGTCCACCTTCTTCGAGACCTGAGCGATGACTGCCGGCTTTTCAAATATGATCCGGACGCCGCCGCCTTGGCGCAGAACCTGCATCTCCGTCACCCCTTGGACCCGCTCGATCCCTTCGGCCGCGATCGGCTCTCCCTTCGCATTGATGAAGACCACACGGGTATCATCCGCCAGCAACATCGGCAGGGTCTCGTAAAGCGCTTTGAACTCGATGTCGTTATCCGTATTCAGGGTGAGCGTCACCTCCACATGCGATGGAAGCAGATCGAACCGGCGTTCATACGAGACATCTGCGTCGCAGATCGGGCCCTGCTTCGGGAGTTTGTTTGGCATCGTGCCGTTGATCGTGAACGTCTCGACGTCGCCCAGGGTCCGGTGATCGAGTTGCGGCTGAGCCACGCGGGCGGAGGTGAGGATTTTGTCGCCGGTCGTCTTCCCGATGATGTGGTTGTTCGTCCAGTCCTGCCAGCCTGGCGCGAACCTGGTGGTGAACTGCCCGCGCTCGTAGCCCTCGCAGGCCGAGTGGCGCCCGATCAGGAGCGTCCCGGCGGACGGGGTCCAGAACGCGGAGATCCCGCCTCCGCCGAAACCGTTGAAGTTCCCGGCCTTGTCTTCGAACATGCCGGCAAGGTTGGTTGCGCCGCGGTCGGACGCCATAATCCGTCCGGCATAGAGCGAAATGTAATATCCCGGCCTGCGGACGACGATGAACTCGTCGTTGAAGTTTTCCGTGAAGTTGTCCTTGGCCAGGATCGGCAGCGGATGATCGCCCGCGCAGGCTTCGATGAGCTTGGCGGTATCCTCCTGATACAGGAAGTAGGGGATCGTTCCCGCCATGCCAAACTGGGAGGGTGTGTCATGATACTTTTTGGCGAGCCCCCAGCCGTGCGCGGGCAGGATGCGGGCCGTTGGCTTCACGTGTGCCGTTTCGATCGTTTTGCGGATGCGCTCGGGCTCGATCACCGCCGGCCAGACCCCGCGGATATCTTTAAGAAACGGGATCGCATCCGGCACTTCGAGCGCGAACTGCATCTCGCGTCCGGTGAATTGATCTTCGGCAAAAGATTGTGTGTCGCGGTCATTAAAATGCGTGGCTCCGAGCCGCTTTCCGTCCGGCTCGACGAGCGTCATATATGTTTTCAGGCGGTAGGCTTTGCGCAGCAGCTCGAGGATTTTTGGATCCTTCGTGATCGAATACAGCTCGGCCACGCGATGCAGTCCGATCCCGTTGTAGGAGCCGTCGGGGCCGCGCCCCGTCCCTTCCCAGAAATGTCCGGCCGGACTGAATGCCTCGCTGTAGATGACTTTGTCCTGCCACTCCAAGGACAGCTCCTTGAACCGCTCGATCCCCGTGGCCAGATAGCAGTAGTAAAGCGCGACGGGAAAGCTGAGGCGCATGTTCTGCGGTCCCATCGGTTTCATCTGGGCGGTGCCTTCGGCCAGCCAGAGCAGGCCCTCGGTCCAGGCTTTCAACACCTCGGGAGGCAGCGCGTCCTTGACCTTCAGCAGTGTAAAAGCGCTGAAGGTCATCGTGAACCCCATCTGCCCGGGGTGAGCGAACCCATACTTCGCGCCTTCCTTCGTGCTCTCCGGGTTGGAATAATAAAAAATGTTCTCCGCCTGGGCGATCAGGTCCACCAGCGAGATCACCGCGGCGCGGCGGGCGATGGCCTTGTCTCCGAAGTAGGGGTTCCAAGGCTCTTTGACCGAGTAGGCGAGGGCCAGGAACATCGCCGTGGTCGGATGGCTTGGCAGCCACCATTGGCCGGTGGTCATGCGATGGGAGGCATCCTTGAACATCGCCTGCTCAACAGGGAGCCCTGGCTGCCAGATGCCGCTCCAGAGGAAGCTCTCGGTCGGAAGGCTCGCGGAGGTGCTCATCATGGAGGCCAGAGGGATCGCCCCGCTGCCCACCTGATACAGCCGGCGCGCTTCGATCTCGTTCAGCTCAGGCAGGGGCATCGGTTTGGGCGTGGTATTCACATCCTCCGGCTTGAGCGATTTCAGCCACGACACGATCGGGGCCTGCCAGTCCGACTGGTGCCATTGGGGTTCCGGCTCGGTAGCCGTAACTGCACCGGTAAAGCTTATGGCCAAGAAGACCATTGCCAGGCGGGAGATAGCTGTTCCGGTAAGACGCGGCAGCAGAGTGCCGCGGCTACAGCTTTTCGTAAACCGGGATGGTGAGCGTGGGGAGGGGCGAAAGGAATTGTGTGATGTCATAGTGTTAGGTATCAGGATTTTTTATTTAATGGACGGCAAGTGACGCTCAGGCGGTCATTAGCCGGGGCAGGTGGTGGCAGAGGCGTTTCATGTGGTCGAGCAACGGTCAGCGTTGACGCTGCAGGGGACGGCACTTTCCAAACAAAAACGCTCAGGCCTTTGTTGCGGGCCAAGCTCACCAAATGTTCCGCATGCCCGGACTCCGGGGTGAATAGTTTCTGGACAATGCAATGCCGCCCGCTGTTCAGCGCACTGATCGCTTCCTCGTAATTATCCACCGTGGACACATCGAGTCCATTGCCCGGGCACGGCGGCGGAACGTCGATTTTTTGAATTTTCATTTTTGCTTCAGGGTTGAAATGTGTGGATTCCGCTCGTGACAAAGATGTCGTCGATCAGGCCGGCGAATCCGGTGGAGAAATTGGCGACATTCCGCTCACCGACACGGAAGATCCGCTCCGCATCGCTTTCCGGTTCGGCGATCGTTCCCCGGCTGATGACCGGCTCCCCCAGAACCGCGCCATCCAGCCAATACGTGACGGTGGTTTCCCCATCGTGTGAATCGAGCGAAAATGCCAGATGGTGCCAGCCTGAATCGTTAAGGGCATTAGTTTTGGCGGAATTCTTCGAGTTTTGAACACGCAGGGTCCAGTCATCCAGATTATCCTTCACCAGCATAAATCCCCACTGTCGTTCCGGAGCGAATCCCCGGTTCATCAACATGATGCTCTGCATTTGGCCCAGGTTGATATTTTCAATCTTGATCCACAGGCCCGCCGTGAAACTCTTCCCTGCCATGTCGAGTTTCCCGCCATCAGCCATACCCGGGGAATCTCTGAGCTGCCACATGATACAAGGGTTGGGGTTCCGGAAAGTCTCCTTCCCGTCATCACCCGCCACAGGCGGCGTGATCCCGTGAAACCGGAGCGCCGTGCCGAACTTGCCCTCGGCATAGACCGGCTCCGGATGGATTTTCCCTGGCAGAAGCTTGCCGGTGAAGTCATTGCCGGAGAGATCATTCGCTTCCGGGGGGCTTGACTTCCCGATCGTGCCGCCGTCGCAAGGCCAGTAAAGCGCGGCGGGTTTCAGGCTTTGCGACACCGGGTTCGAGAGGTTGATCGTGGTTTGGGCGGAGGCCCGGCCGGCAAACAGGAGAAGGCAAAGAAAAAGCTGATTTTTCAGGAAAGGTATCATGGGGCAAAGGTGCGGTTGTAGAGCGTTCTCCAACGGTAAAAAGCATCCAAGGTCGGGGTGGCTGCGGGATTGGCCGCATAGTCCGGGATCCGCGCATCATTCGGGTCCAGATATCTCTCGATCGTCCGCGATCCGCGAAGCTCGGATGTGACTTTGTCCCTGCCCTCGGTCCACACGTCGGGATTCGTGGAGGGAACCTTTTTTAAATTCTGCACGCGGTAATGGACCGTGTAGGTGTTCGAGCGCGTGGTGAGACGCGGCAGCAACTGCGTGTAGGGCATCTCGCGCGAGTTGTCGCCGGTCAGACGGCGGGTGTCCCAGTAGCTGCTTTCGAAATCCACTTTCCAGATCTCGGAGGAGGGAATGAGCGGAACGGCGCAGATCTGCGTCTCCGAGCGGAAGATCTCGTTCTTCGCAAAAAGATCCTCGAAAGTCTTCAGCGTTCCGGTGGTTCTGCTGAGATTGAGGGTGCTCCGGATGGAGTTAGTCGAGAAGCTGAGGACGTTAGTGCCGGCGGCATATTTTTTGTATTCATCATCCGTCGTGGAGCTGGCCGGATTTCCCGCATATCCCGTCGTGGCATTAGCCGTGCCCGTATAAGCCAATGAGTTTGGGAGGATCACTAGTTCCTGAGTTTGCAGGAGGCCACGCAGGGCTGTGGATCGGTGCAGGTATCCGCCGAATGGCATGATCTGATAGTTCATATTCACTTTGCCGTTTGTGGAGAACGGCTCGCTGATCGCGTAAGGCTCGACGACCGGCATCCAAAATAGGTCCAGCAGCAAATAATCCGGGGGGCTCTGCGCTCCGGGGTGGTTTCCTGGGTCCGGGCGGAAGAGCAAGGTTTGCCAGGGCTTGTTGCGGACCGCTCCCGTCGGGATGGATCCGAACATTCCCGCGGAAGGCATCTGCTTGTTCGGGCTGAAAAAGCTGGGATTGTTGGCGGCACCAGCAACCTCCGAATACCAGGAGAACCCGCGATCCCCCGTGGCACCGCCCACCAAGGCGTCGTCGATCGTCGTAACGATGCTTCCCTCGTCCGCCCGGTTGATATAGGCATCATCCGGCTGGGTGAGAGTGCCGTTGTCAAAGTCCGGCCAGAAGTTCCCGTCCGTGGTGGTTTTCACGCCGTTGGAATAGCGGCTGGGAACATCCGGCATGGCATTGCGCCCATAGGTGATATCCAGAATCCGACCGGGTCTTGTGGCGTTGCTGATGGCGCGCGCCCTGCGATCCATTGCCCAGGGATCATTGCGAAAATCGGCGGCGATTTTGACGGATGGAGAAAAATAATCCTTGTTGGGAACGAAATTTGCCGCCGGGTCGCCGTAAAGTCCCGCTTTGAGAGTTGGGCGGGCAGCTAGGATCCTCTTGTCGCCAAACGCCGGCTCCAGAGCGACCATGGTATCCATGCTCTGGATCAACCAGAGATCGCAATAGTCACTTCCGGGCGGCGTCTCTCCGAGTGCGTTCATGCGGGTAAGGACACCCGCGTATTTGACGTGGGTATTGGGTTGTTGGGCCCAGCGGTGTCTGAAGTCCGCGCTGGTGGCCAGTTGCTTGAGGACAAGGTCGGCCTCCGTGTAAGGCAAATAGCGTGGCTTGGTTGGATCGTTTAGCGTCAGGAGATAGTTTCTCGGAGGAATGTTTGGAGCCTCCTTGGTGAATGCCGGAAAATCAAAGGTGAAGGTCTGGACCACAACCTCGTCAATTTTGATTTTTGCCGTGACGGTCCCCCCCGAAAAATTCACCGGCATGGCGGGGAGCGTGGCGCTGTCCGGCAGGGTGATCTTTGGCGGAAGCGGAATTCCATTAGCATCCTTCTTGCCAGCGTTCTCGTCGATCAGGGCTATCGGGAGATGGATGGCCACGCGTTGGCTGGCCAGCGGATACTCGAACGGCGTCTTAGGATTGGCCGAAGCCGCGTTCACAGGATTTCCTTTTACGTAGGTGAAATTCTGCATCAGCCAGAGAGGACCAAGCTGTCCCCCGTAGATCCTGCCATAATACGTGCCTGTCCAACCATTTATTTTAGAATTATAAGAATATGCCTGATCGCGGGCGATATTTAACGTGGCGTCCTGGAAGCCCAGGCTCTTGCCGTTTACTGTCCAACCCCCGGAAAAGGATACCTCGATATCGAACTTATATCTCGGCGACGCGTAACCCATCATGGGATCAAAGGTGTCGAAATAGATGATCCCGCTTGTGAGGAGATCCACCGGCTTACCGGCCCCCGTGGCAGTCAGGAGATCCCGAATAGACTTATAGCTGCCGCTGGAAAAAGCATCCGAGTAAAAAGGCGGCACTCCGGTTTGCATGGGATAGGCCGACGAGGGAAAATCGCCTATGGAAGACCGCACCCCGCTCACATAAAGATGGAAAATCGCCTGGCTGATCGTCGGGAGTCGTCCGAAGCCTTTGGTGTCAGCAATCTTGAGCGGAGTGGTCTGCCCGAGACGGGATCCGGCCGTGGTCGCATTCGTGCCGGTGTAAGACGTTGCCCCCAGTGCCGTGGAATAGAGGTTAGAACTCCGGATATAGTCAAAAATGCTGGTGATGATCTGCGGGGTTTCCGACTGGTTATTCTGGGTATATTTGCTCACGAACGATGTGAGCCCGAATCCGGGAAACGGTTTCGCCAGCAGCGCATTGATGTAATCGTAGAGCTTTTGGTTCCGCCCGTCATCCAAGGCCATGTCTGCCGTCGGGCTCGCGGGGTCGGAGCGTTGAAAAAAGTAGGGCTTGCCATTGATGGTGGCGGAGCGGGCGATGAGCTTGTCCAGTGTGCTCGGGGTCTTGGTTCCGGCATTGATGGGCCAGATCGCCATGCGGGGCAGATTGAACAAATTCACTTCCGGACTGTTGCAGCGGGCGGTGAGGAAGAACTTCGAGCGTTCGATATCGCTGCGGTCGAGCCCGGTCTGTGGTGCGCGGATTCCTGCCTTCGCGCTGAAGAGCAGCTCATCGAGGGAGACATAGAGGCGGTCGCTATCCATCGTTACGGGGGTTGCGCTGGCAAACTTGGTTCCCCCCTCGGAGCCTCCCTGCTGAATCCTGGGAGTGAGATTGTAAATGAAGGAGCCGAAGTCTTTTGGGTCAGAAACCTTGTAGCCGAGCACTGGCCATAGGCTGGTGCTTGCGGGGTGTCCGGGATAGCGCTGGAATTCGCGCAGAGCCGGTTGGAAGCGGGCCATCCGGTCCCTTTCATCCAGGGAAAACGCGCGGGGGATATCCCAGAACTGCCCGTGGGAAGCGGTGTTGATGTTGAGCTTGCAGGTTTCATCATCGGTCCAGAAGGCGATGCGGCCCACGATCGGGTTGCTCTTGGTAGCAATGGGGGCGCCCTTGTCATCAAGGGGCATGGTTGCGGTGGTGCCGGATGTATTTGAAGGCGCGACCGTCTGCCCGTCTTCCAAGACATACAGCCATCGGACCGGCATCGGGATCGGTTGCCTTGCGGTTGTGCCCGGGGCGTTTGTTACCTCGAACCCCTCGATCATCGGACTAATGCCATCCGGCTTTTTGTCCAGCGCGGAAGGGTCTATTATGGGGTATTCTTTCCGGCCTTCGATCTCGACCGGTTCGTTGAGGTCCACGAAGTGCGCCGTGGAGTTTGCCCAGCCAGCCAGCGCGTTCGTCGCCGCGCTGAGATCCACGGCATTGGTGGCCATCCCGGCATCCGAGTAAAGCTTGTAGGCTTGGAGCAGGGAGCCGTCCTGCGCAAATGTGCGGACCATGCCCGGCTGGGAGGCCCAGGCGGTATTGGTGCGGGTGGAGGCGTGGTCGATCTGCGCTTGGACGATATTCACCGCATAGTCGGAGAGGAGGCTGTTGCGATCCCCGTCCGAGTAGGCGGAAGCCGACGTGCGGTCAATCGTCGCGCGGCTGAGGAAGCCGACGACCATGATCGTGAGCAGCACGAGCACGGACAGAACGATGACGAGGGCCATGCCCTTCTGTGCTGCGGGTTTTTGAAGGCGGAGGTTTTTCATGGTCTGAACGTGGAGACGCGTCCGGTCGCCGGGTTGATCTGAAGGGTGAAATAATTCGATTGGCTCCCGTTGCGAAGTTGGAGAGTGAGAAAGTTATTGGTGTTGTCCATCTGTCCGGCCACGCGTCCGTTGGGGCGGAATCGAATGGTGTTGATAAGGGCGTTGGTGATGAGCGGCGAACGCGAGGTATCCAGGATGACGTTCTCGGCAAAGGCCATGCGCCGCCCGACAGCGACAGCCGCGCCGCCCGCAGTATCGAGCTGCCAGAGCTGGACCGACCAATTGGAATTACTTTGCGTGAGGAGGACTTCGATGTTCCGGTTGCGCGACGTCGCCACCTGCCTCGCCAGAACGATCTGGTCGCTAAGGAGTTGGCCCTGCCTCGTCAGGGAATAGGATGAGCCGAGGCTGCTCGCCGCTGGGATAATAAGGGAAGCGAGCAATGCGATGATTGCGATCACGACGAGCAGTTCGATCAGCGAAAAGGCTCGCGTTCTCATGGGCTCCATTTTGCCTCCCGCATCGGAACCGAGGTGACGAACGTCCGGTAGCTGATCGACTTTGTCGTGAGCCTTGTCTCCAGCGTCGCTAAATCATCCGCCAGTGTTTTTTTATCATCCGGAGAATCTTTGGCGGGCGAGGTATCGAAAAGCCCGTTCATGCAAGCGGCAACAGTGGACTGGAGATTGGCTCCCAGCCGGACGGCTGACGTCTCGTCGATGGCCACGAGAGCCACCTTCAAGAGGGGGGGCAACTGGTGGGCAGTGGCCGGCTGCGGGGCATTTGTGGCATTCAAGCGCGAGTCGTAGGAGTAGCTGTTCAGGATCGGGTTTGCGTCTTCGCCTTCCTCCTTCGGCCAGATGATCAGGGCGATGACATTGTCGGCGACCGGAACCGCATCGGCAACGAAGTTCGCCTCCTTGGGGTCGGGCACCCACGCGTGATTGGTCGCACCTTCATAGACGCCGAGGGATTCCGTGGCCTGCATCCACTGCATGAGGCGGAACCGCTCGCGGGCCTGGC
>Ga0114978_10005274_pt1 | contig 10344 bp, 10 predicted proteins | sample S_140212_EF_Meta_FD_87027 | JGI IMG/M metagenome (GOLD analysis project Ga0114978, IMG submission 87027) | Freshwater microbial communities from Lake Simoncouche, Canada to study carbon cycling - S_140212_EF_MetaG | ecosystem: Environmental > Aquatic > Freshwater > Lake | place: Lake...
CTGCGTGAACTGGATCTACCAACTGGTGAAGGCGTTCCTGGATTGGCTCCGGGAAACGCCTGCGCCAACGGTTGAAGATGGAAATGCACCCAAACCTCTCAAGAACGATCTGGCTGCTCGTATTGCCGATTTGCCTGGGCTGCCGGACAAAGGTGGTCCTGGTCCCTTCCGGTGATCCGATCATGCTAGCAGAACCGACGCGGGCCAGTGTGTACGCGTTTGACCGCGACGGTAAGTTGGTCGGTCCTTCGACTGTGAAGATTCCAGCTGGGTGGTACGCTCTGCCTAAGACCAAATGATCACCTACCGAGGCCAGAAGTTCGCCGGCTACAACAAGCCCAAGGCTACGCCGGGTGCGTCCAAGAAGTCCGCCGTGCTGGCAAAGGAAGATGGCAAGGTGCGCTTGGTGCGCTTCGGTGATCCCAAGATGCCGATCAAGAAGCACATCGCGAAAAACCGGAAGAGCTTCCGTGCGCGGCACGGTTGCGACACCCCGGGAACGAAGCTGTCTGCCAAGTATTGGTCCTGCCGGGCCTGGTGACTCTATGCAAACCAAATACGCCAAACTGGTCCGCAAGCTGAAGAATCAAGGTGCGGACGATCCCCGCGCTCTCGCGGCATTCATCGGCAGAAAAAAGCTCGGCGCGGAAGAGTTCCAACGCCGAGCCGCTGCTGGTAGGCGCAAGGCCGCCCGTTAGTACGCTGACGGAAGTTCGTCGATCGCGTCCTCCGCGTTCTTCGGTGCCACCCGGGTAGCGGTCGAAGTGCCTTCACCTTGGCCGGGTTCAGACGATCGGACCTTGCCAACCTTCTTCTCGAGTTCGGCCACCTTCTGCTGGAGCCGTATTACCCGCAGGCGCTCGCGCCCGTAGGCCCGTGCTCGCAGCGCCACTTGAGCCTGAGCCTTGGTGATTAGGTCCACCTTGTCGTCGTAGCCCATGTCGGCATCGACGCCTTCGCCCTTCAGAGCGATCTTGATCAAGCGGTCGCTTTCATCCAGCAGGCGGTTCCCATCTTCATCACCCTCCTCACGGCCGAAAAGCTGAGCGTGGGTCTTCTCGTAGTCGGCAAACTGCGACTCAAACAACTCGCGTGACCGGGACTGGCGGGTCTCAACGAGCTTGGACTTCTCGACCTCGCGTTGGGCGCCCTTCTCTTTCCACTCGGCGATGGACTTGTCTCGAGACTGAGTGAGTTCGAGGATCTTCCGGCGGTGAGCCATCATCTCGGGCGCAGCTGGCCCAAACGTCTCCTGGGCAATGATAGCAGCCTTGGCTACGGGCACGTTCAAGAGAGTCATGATGTCTTGATGATTGGCATCGCGCTCGGTGCCGTCTTCATCAGTGACGCGGATACCGTCGATGTCACCAAGGGCAGTCTGCCACGCTTCACGCAGCGGCGCTTCGTACTTCTGCTTGTACTCGCCGGATCGCGTGTAGTTGAGATACCGGACTTCAGTGTCCAGTTCCTCGGCGTTCTTGCGGATCGAATCCATCTCGGCCTTCAGGGCCTTGGTGGCTTCTTCGACTTCCTTGCGAGTGCCTTCAGACTTGGCGCGTTCAAGTTCAGTGACCTTGGCCGCGAAATCATCGCGCTCCTTCTTGGTCATCTCGTACTGCTCACGGAACTGCTTGATCGATGTCGGTTCCGGCTTGGCGGGTTCGGTCTTCGCAGCAGGTGCGGACTCTTCCTTCTTCGAGGTGAACCGATCCAGGTTGAACAGGTCTTCAACCTTCGGCTTCGGAGCTTCGGCAGCCGGGGTAGTGGTGGCAGCAACTGGGGCCGGCTCAGGAGTGGGAGCGGGAGTCGGTGCGGCAACAGGCGCAGGCATCGCTGAACCCATCGGGTTGTCCAGACCTTGCCCTTCGATAGCGTCGATGCCGGAAAATGCTTCAGAATAATCTGCGCCCCGTTCGGTTGGGGCGTCTGGTGATAGCAGCGGGTTCATTCGAGGTTCTGATTAAGAGTCGTTTTTTCTTTTCGCATTTCCACCAGACCATTCAGTTCCTCGATGAACGCACGCGCACCGGCGCGCTTGCAGTTGGCATTCCAGCCATGCTGCGGGTTCTCCGAGGGCGGAAGGTTCCAGCAGAAATTATTGAAGGCCGCCAAGAGCGCGGCTTGGAGTTCGGGCGTTTCGAGCATTCGCTCGACTGATTGGAGACGCTGCTTGTCGCGCTGAAACTCTTGCTTGGGGGATTGTATCATTGGTTAAGGATGTCGGCCTGAGTCTTGAGATCCATGGCGGCAATGTCCGCCCGAGTGAGCGCACCCTTGCGCTGAGCCTCGGCGATCGTGTTGGCGTTCTTGCGCTGTTGATCTTGCTCGAAGGCCACCTGCTTCTGGACGCGCTTCTGCTCGGAGTTCGCGGCAGCGATCTGAGCCTTGGACTGCGCGGTGATGAGCATCGACTGGATCTTCGCAGCGGTCTCGGCATCCATCCCATTTCCAGCTGCGCCCGCTTCGGCCTGAGCCTGAGCTTGCTGCTGGAGACGCTGCACGTAGCCCTTGATGTAGTTTGAGGCCTGAGCGATGCCGTCGTTGTAGAGCTTCATGTTCTGCTCCTGGCCGGGGTCCTGGGAGATCAGCTGCATCTGCTCCTGGATGTGCTGGATGACGTTGGCCAAGCCAAGCACGCGTTCCATGGTCGGCATACCGTTCTGTTCCTTCTCAATGCGCCCGATGGCGCCACCAAGCATCTGGAGAAGCGTCTGGATGTACTCGGGCCGATTGATCGAAGTCGCGATAACAACCGGCTGACCGTCGATGAGCGTGCCCCACGCCATCGTAGCGCGCTCGACGGCCGGCGAGACGGGTTTGTTGTCCACCGGTGCGAGACGATTCGCCAGGAGGGGATCGTCGGTGTTGGCCTCGACGTACATGTGAACCACCTCGGCTTGGGAATCCGGTGCTAGCAACGGGCGGATTGCCATGAGGCGGTCAGCCTGCGCGATCTCGAGCATCTTGTTGCCGGAGCCCATGACGCGCTCAGGCATGATGTCCCAGCTGTCGAGGTTGTTGAACACGGACGGATCGACGCCTTCGGCTTCGCACTTGCGGCGGAACTGAACGCAATCGGGATGGTCGATCGTGCAGAACCGGCGAGCGATCTCGCGGTACTGGAAGGTCTGCTGAGTGTAGGCGCGGGTGAGCATCGAGCCCATGAGCGCATTGGCGTTGTTCACGCGGGCCATCACCTCGGTCGCCGTGAGTTCCTTCGATGAACCGTCGCTCACGTCCTGCGTGTAGGCCGCACTGGACTCGGCCATGATCTGTCGGTGCATGGCCATGGCGCCCGAGAGCATCGGGTAGTCGAGTACGTGACGTTCGGATTGCGGAACCCATGAGAGTCCTTCGGGAATCACGCCCATGTTGAACAGGTCGATCTTCTCCATGCGCTCAGCGTCACCGTCAGCGACGTTGCGGAAGAGCCACAGCATCTGCTCGAACACCGAGTCGGTGAATTTGCAGCGCATCCGATTCTGGAGATGGCAGACGGAGTACAGCAGGTATCCAAGTGACCGAACGGAATGCCATCGGAACGGAGGCACCACAGCGCCGTCGGCAAACTGGACGTGCATCAGTTCAAAGATGTCGCGGCCGTAACACCGGTCTCCCGCATCGAAGAGCCACTGTCCAGCGGTCTGCATATTGCCAATGCCGCTGTTGTACTGGTCAACGATGATCCGGCGGCGCCAGGAGGGGTCGTCACTGGTCGTGTCCAGGAAGTAAAAGTCGTAGCAACGCAGGACCGGTGTCGCGTCGGAGCCCCAGTAGCCGGAGTTCTCCTTGAAATCTTCCTCAATCTTCTCAGGGAAGTATTGGCCGGACCAGTCGTTGACCTGGAGACTGGTAGCCTCGCGTTCGATCATCGCTGCCAGCAGCTGGTTCACCAGTTTCAGATTCCAGCCGGGGTCCACGTTCTCACCACGGGTCATGCGGATCAGGTCCTGAGCCGTGAAGGACGTGTAGATCGCGAAGTGCGACAGGTTCTCCATCGTGGTCAACGTGTTAGTCGGGACCAAGATGTCCTCAGTGCCGCGAGCCGATGGGCACCAGTCGCGATCACGAAGCCAAGTGACTGGCCCGATGCCGTGAAGCACCGTGGCCGCAAACTGAGACTCCAAGACCGTGGAGTATTTCGGAGACCGCTTCATCACGCGGTTCAGCTGCTTCGTGATGATGTTGCCCCACTGGGTGCGCTTGTCGCGGGGTCCGATGTCGAGACCAACCGAGAAGTAATTCTGCGGCTTCAGGAACGCGTTCGTGAACTGCTGGCGAGAGGCATGGATGATCCGGGTGCCTTCCAGGAAATTGACGTTCGTCTGGATGCGGTTGTCGCGTGCTTCCTCCTGGGTGTATGGAGGGTTGCCATTGAAGCAGGAGTTGATGCGCGCTCGGTTGCGGGAGCGCGGCTGTTCCGCTTCGAGCATGGCGCTAACGACGTTCCAGACTCTGCTGGGTTCCTTGAAGCTCATATCGGTGTCAGATTGCTTTCCGTTCGTGCGAAATCCAGCAATTATCGGGCATTTCGGTCTTGCCAAGATACGAAAGAGGGACCCAGACCTTCAGCTTCAGGTAGCACCCGCAGACTTCGCAGGTGCCAGCAAGCCCCTCCCCTTGCAGAAACATCGCCATGTCGTTGCGCGCCTGTTCCTGCTCCAGAATAGCCTCGGCCACGGTCTTGGTAACCGACCGCGCATCCGTGGGTTTGTTGTGAATACAGCGGTTGCAGGTATCAATGCGATCCTGCGCCTGCCGGCGATCGACAGGTGTTCCACCATCACCAAGCCATTCGGCTAGGATGCGCGCTCCTTGAGCCGTCTGGCGCAATTTAGCGGCCGCACGTGCGACAGCCTGAAACCCTTGGTTGTACATTGGATCCTGGTGTTGAGTACGTGGACGGAAAGCGGGCCTTGGTGTAGTTCTCCAAGTCGATTTTGGCCTGTTCCAGAGATGCCGGCAAACCGTTAGCGGCACGATGCTGGGCGATGATCCTGGCAGTTTCGTAGAAATCATCGTTCATCGGGTTGGGTTTATTCCACTTGGTTTCGGGCTGGTAATACTGCCATCCACCGTTGGGGAACGAAGTCAGATTCATGTTGCTCATACGGCAGCATTAAAACGGAAGATCGTCTGAATCGTCCAGATCAGGCTTGGGAGCGGCTGGGGCAGACTCACGGCGCGGAGCCGGCGCAGCGCCTTCATCGCGACCCTTCAGGAATTGGAAGGTCTCAATCATGATCCGAGTGGTGGACCGCTTCTCGCCGGTCTTCTTGTCGTCCCACTCTTCCCGAGTCAGACGTCCCTCAACCAACAACGGATGCCCCTTCTTAACGTACTGGGCGATCGTTTCAGCCTGCTTTCCAAAGGCCTTGCACTCAGCATAGTAGACGTCTTCCTTCTCTTCACCGGACTCAGTCTTCCAGCGGCGATTGACTGCCATGCTCAAGTTGCAGACGGCGGTTCCCTTCGGAAGGTGCTTGAGTTCTACGTCGCGGGTCAGGTTTCCGACTAGGATGACTTTGTTGAATGAGGCCATAAGATTAGGAGTAGGTTAGCGAATGTTGAGACTCCACTGACCGGCGCTTGTCAGACATACGCGTCAGCCACTTTGGTGTCTGTCGCTTGACAATACCAACACCGTGGCCGCCTGCAATCTCAAAACCGTTTCGGCGCGCCATTTCGAGCGCAACCACGAACGAATCCCACAAGTCAGGCGATCGGCCCATGCGTTCCTTGGTCTTGTGCTTCGGCTCCACGTCGATCAGTCCAGTGCGAGCGATACCCCATTCGCGCATCGCACCTTCCTCGGCGACTTCACGGGGCAGTTTCCGCAACTGCTTGGACTCGATGAGTAGGCGGGACGAATACCAAAGCGCAGTCACCATCTTGCCGTAGGCCTCGCGCTCGGTCTTAGCATCCCCTTGACGCACCGGACGATCCAGTGGCTTGCCGCCGAACTCAATCGGAACCACCTGCGGAGACCACAGGCGAGCGAACGCAGACATCAGTGTGCCGCGTCCAGTGGAGTCAAACCCAACCTGCTCCGGGTTGATATTGCGCTGCTTGCAGTACAGCAACACGTACTCGGCAATTTGCTCTTCGGCCTGCTGTGCCTTGACGGCCGTGACCGGAATCACGATGGGCGGTTCTGCGAATGCTAGCACCGTGCGTCCGGACGCATCTGGTCCGAACTTGAGGTCTGTCATAACGCATCGGTCACCGCCGACGCCTGAGTACGCAGCGTCGATGCCGATCACGCGGATGATCTTGTCAGCGCGGTCCCACGCGACATCGTCGAACGCTTGGTTCTGCTCGCACAACGACATCGTGACCACGCGCCTGGTGCCACCGTCCCGAGGCAGCAGACCGAGGTTCATCATCGAGAACTGCAACGAGTCCCGGCCGTAGTAATCGAGGTCCGCCTGAATCTGCTCCGGCGTGATGATGCCTCGATACGGATTCGTGCCCTTGGGGAATTTCGCATTCGGCGTGTCGTATCCACACAGCTGGACAGCCAACCCACCGGGCGCCCGCGTTCTCCAGGTGCGCGTTTTCTCCAAGTATTCGAGGCCCTCCCAGCCGCCGAATGTCGGATGCGGTTCGCACACCACGCCAAGCGCATCATTGCGGTCCTTGGGGTTGCCCATCGCGATCAGCTTGAACTCAGGGTTCTTGCGAAGGTTGGCCACCGAGTCCAAGAAACCGCGCCCCATCAGTGAGGCTTCGTCCGCGATCAACATCACGCGATCGTTCTTCAAACCGACGTAGTTTGAAAGGCCGACAAAGGTACCGCCTACCTTGCACGCCACACCGATGATGCCATCTCGAAAGTCTTGCGCTTCGGCATCTTCATCCGAACTGGTCAGGATGAACCGGCTTTCAATCACGCGGCCCGGGAGCCACTCGCGGCGTTCCTTGGCTTTGTTGTGAAGCTCTTTGATCGAGCCCCAGATTCGCAGCTGGAGACCCTCACGCGTCGTTGACGACATGATGATCGAGGTGCCCTTCGGCCAGATGTAGAACGAGCACAGCCCGAACGCTGCGGAGTTGTACGTCTTACCAGATGAACCCGGTCCCATGATGCCAACCTCTTGGTTCTCGACGAATGCTTGGATCAGAAGCTCCGACCATTCATGCCAGTCGAAGTGCGGCCACAGCGCCGTCATGGCAGCGCGGAAGTGGTAATACTTGCCCTGACCGTACTTCACGCCGGCGTTGTGAATGTACCCGCCACGACGCACCATCTCAGCCTCGATCAAGAAGCGGTCTTTTGTACGCCACGGTATGGACAGGTAATCGGGGCTTTCATTCATCTTGCGGGAATCCTGCGATGGCCTTTCAATGGGTTCAAGCGTCATGGTCGCCGAAAAGAATCGCGTGGTTGACGGCCTGCTCACCTCTGAAGGGGGTGTAGATAGCGGGTTCTCTCCGTCATTGATTCAACCCAACCAACTGGCTTGGGCGGTGAACACGACTGTCCGTGGAGGTTTTCCCAAGGCGCGGCCAGGGATCTGGTTGAAAGGGTTGACGTTTCCGGATGTCACCGAGGTTTACCAGAACGGGTACTACAACGCGGCCGTCAAAAAAGCGTTCACGGAGGGCTTCTTTCAGGGCTGCGGAACATACATTTCCGACAGCGAAAAACCCTACCTGATGGCCGCAATCGGCGGGAAAATTTTCCAGATAGACATATCCGCTGGATTTTTGGTTCAGGACCTGACTCCGATTGGATTCCAATTCACGGTCAACACCAGAGGCCGGGTCTCAAACGTCGCTACCTACGTTTGCGCTGCACCCCACGGGCTTGCCGCTGGGATGGTCGTGCGACTCCCAGAGCCTGTTGGAGCATCGTTTCCTGAAGGATTCTTTGGGGACTTCGTAGTCGATAGCGTGCCGTCGCCAACGACATTTACGGTGTACAACCCCGGAGTGGATGCAGGCCCGCTGCTTGGACCTTTGTTCATCGGATACAAAATGGAGACGGACAGCCCAACGGCTGACCATGTATTTTTCCAGCAGGCTGAAAACTGGTTGGTTGTTCAAGACCAGCAGAGTCCCCCGTACCTTTACAACGGCGGTTCATTGAGACGCGCAACTGGCGAAGAGGTCCCAATCGGAGGCCCGATGGCTTACGGCAAGGGGCGCCTCTGGGTTGCAAATGGATCAGAATACTACGGCGGAGATCTGGTGTACGGCGATCCGGCCTATGGGCGCGACAGCGTCATTCGATTCACCGAGAACACATTCCTCAATGAAGGTGGCGCCTTTGCCGTCTCCAATGGCCCGATCACCGGACTGGCGTTCGGCGCCAACTTGGACACGTCACTGGGAGATGGCGACCTGCTGGTATTTACACCGACCGCGACCTATGCGTTCAATGCCCCAGTGGATCGCGATGTTTGGAAGGATCTCGATTATCCGATCCAGCGATTCGCGCTGTTGAACTTCGGCTCGTTTAACCATGAGTCGATTGTCCCGGTCAACGGTGACCTGTTCTTCCGAGCGCAGGACGGCATTCGGTCGTTGATCTACGCCAGGCGCGATTTCACCGAATGGGGAAACACACCTATTAGCCGGCAGGTTGTGAGGGCTTTGGCCTACGACACGGAATTTTACCTCAAGGCTGCTAGCTCCGTGAACTTTGACAACCGCATGCTGATGACCATCCAGCCGCAGAAGGTGAACGGTCGTGGCATCGTTCATCGCGGGTTGGTTGTCATGGATTTCGACTTGGTTGCCGGAATGGGCCGAAAGCTACCTCCCGCTTGGGAAGGCGTCTGGACGGGTGCTGACATTCTCCAGATGGTTACGGTTCGGGTGCAGAGTTCTCAACGCTGCTTCTTTTTCGGTCTCAATCAGGGAAATATCGCTCTCTACGAGGTCACCCGCACTGGCCAGTTTGATTTTGATGGGTTCGATGATTCACCGATCGAATGGATCGTTGAAACACGGTCACTCACGTTTGCCGAGCCTGCCAACAAGAAGCGCCTGATGAGCGCCGAACAGTGGTACGATCAGGTTATGGGCAGCATCGAGGCCAAGGTCTACTTCAAGGCCAACGAGGGTGAGTGCTGGCATCCATGGGCCGAGATCAAAGACTGCGCGAAGTACCGCAACTGCGAGCCCGGTGAGGTTTCGTGCCCGCCGGCGGTGATCAACTGCCAAGAGGTCAAATACTACCAGCCGCCCGCCCGATCGCGCATCGCCCTGCCACAACCGCCTGATAAGTGCGACGTGCAGACCGGCGGTTTCACTCGCGATGGCTACGAATTCCAGCTGCGTTATGTGAACACCGGCAGGTTTCGCTTGAAGCGAATTGCTATGGTTGCCCAACGTCTCCAGGAGGACATCTACGGCGATCTCAGCCGAGTGGCCTGCCCGTTACTCTCTGCCTAGTATGCCCTCTTCAAACCCAGTTGATTACGGAGCGGATCCCTGCGGGCTGCGAAACAGCGCGTGGGCGATCAACGAATGCTTGCTCACAGCTGGTCGATGCGATTTCCCGGCGGGCACGTTTTTGCTGGGGTCGAGTCCCGGGGCTAACATCACTCAGAGTCAAAGGACCGGTGGCTACACAACCTTTACGACTGCCACCCCGCATGGATTGGTTCTTGGTGAAAAAATCACGTTGTACGGCATTTCGGTGGTTTACATCGACCCGGCAACAACATTGCCGAGCAATCTCGGTCCAGGCCAATTTGGATTTCAGGTAACTGCGATTTACAGCCCAACTTCATTTCAGGTGTTGATGCCAGGAGCAAACACTCCGCTGGCAGCAGAGAATGGCTGGATCAACCTAATCGGCGGCGGATACACATCTTCGTTGGTTCTCGGCTACGGGCTTGCAACCGACAACGTGGAGTTTGTTGGAAAAGGCATTGGGCAAACGACGCTGAAGTTTGCAAACCACACTTCAACCAAGCGACTTGATGTTTATGGATTCAACATCCAGATGATCAAGACGCTGGGCAATTATGCCGGCAGCGGCGTGGTTGGAGGTGCTGGAGCGTATCCGGGCCGCCCTGTGGATGCGACGAATTGCAAGAACACACTGATTCAAGGCATCACGTTTGACGGCAACTATGCCAACAACTCGGTTGCTGACATCGCAATTACATCCGTTTCAAGGACCGCTGGAGTAAACACGTACACGACCGCCTACCCGCATTTCATAACTGCGGTGGCAACTCCATCGTATTCTCCTCCCGTCGTTCCGTCCCCGTACACTAATGTCAGCGAAATCAATCAGTACATTTCAAATGTAACTATTGGCGGAGTCAGTGACATAAGTTTTAATGGGTACGGTTATGTTCAAAACATAACACAACAAACATTCCA
>Ga0114978_10005276_pt1 | contig 10340 bp, 9 predicted proteins | sample S_140212_EF_Meta_FD_87027 | JGI IMG/M metagenome (GOLD analysis project Ga0114978, IMG submission 87027) | Freshwater microbial communities from Lake Simoncouche, Canada to study carbon cycling - S_140212_EF_MetaG | ecosystem: Environmental > Aquatic > Freshwater > Lake | place: Lake...
CGACGAGCGGGATTTTTTCCGGCGCGGCATAGAGCTTGCACGTCTGGCAGATGGGGCAAGCCCTTTGCCTGCCGAACGCATCGTCAGCTTTGAAGATCCCATGGACCTGCTTAAATTGCTCACGGGCGGCAGGCTCGATGTGCTGCGCAGCGTCAAGCAAACACCGGGGTCGATCACAGCGATCGCCCAGCGGCTCCATCGTGACCGTAGCGCCGTCAAACGCGATGTCGATCAACTGGTCGACATCGGCATGGTCACCGTGGAGTCGAAGGTACTGCCCGGGCATGGTCGAATGAAAGAAGTCCGGGCCACCGCCAGCCAATTCCGCCTTGAAGTGACGGTGATGTAGGCCTTGGCCGCCGCGCCCTGGGTTCAGGCAGCCTTGCTGCCGTGCCGCAGGCGGGGATGTTTGTTTTACTTCATGCAGATTCGACGTCGTCCCTCTCAGTGATGAGTCCTGTTTGGAGGCATCCAAATTCCAGATCGATCACTTGGCCGTTATGTATGCTGGCGACGCGCTGCGCGCCCGCAATCGTCTCCGCCCTGTGTGCAATGATCAATCGCGTCATCCGCAAATTCGCCAGCGCTGACGTCACGCCTCGCTCATTTTCCAAGTCAAGATGACTGGTGGCTTCATCCAGTAGCAGGATTCGTGGTTTCGCATAAAGCGCCCTCGCCAACATCAAGCGCTGCTTCTGGCCACCTGACAAACCGGCACCCAAGTCGCCGACCAGGGTGAGATAACCCATCGGCATCCGGACAATATCTTCGTGGAGTTGCGCGAGGTTAGCGCAGGCTTCTACGCGGTTTTGGTCTGGCTGAGTATCGAAGAAGCAAATGTTATCGGCCAAGCTGCCAGTCAGCAGGATATCCTCCTGCATAACAGCACCAATCTGCCGACGAAAATTAGCCAGTCCAAGTTGTCGCACCGGCACGCCACCGAACAGGACTTCCCCCTCACTCGGGCTCAGCAGACCCAAGGCAATTTTCATCAAGGTTGTCTTGCCCGAGCCGGAAGGGCCAGTCACAGCGACGCAGTCGCCGGCTGCCAGTTTTAAGGATGCATGTTTCAACACCCAAGGTTCCCCATCTGCATATCGGAAGCTGACGTTGCGCAACTCAAGGCTGGGTTGCAAGTGGGACAGCTCATTGCTGGCGATGTCGTCGACCTCCGGCTTGGAAAGCACGATGTCTGCCAAGCGCTCTCCATGCAGGCTCAGCATCCGTAGTTCCACCGCATAGTCGATCAATGCCGAAACGCGGCTCGTGAACTGGCCCTTGTAGCTGATAAATGCGAACAACATCCCCACCGTCATGCCAGCCCCGCCGCTTTGTTGACCACTCATAACCAAGCGGGCACCCAGCCAGAGGACCAGCAGGTTTTCCAGCCCGAAAATGAAGGTGTTAGCGCTCGAAAAACCAATGTTCATCTTGGCAGTTCGCACATCGCGATTTTGTACATCCACGATCAGGTTTTGCCAACTTGAACGGCGGAACTCCTCACGGCCGAAGAGTTTCAACGGCGTGATTGCGCGCAATGTTTCGAGAAAATGGGAGTTCTCTTTTGCAGACACAACCAGGCGTTCCGCCGCAGCATCTCTGAACGGCCTGTAGGCAAACCAGCGAAGCAAACCGTAAGTCAGGACTGCGAGGGCTACAACGGCAGTCAAGCTCGTCGCATAGACAAGCATCATGACCATTGCTGCCACGGCCATCAACCCATCCAGCAGGGCTTCAACCGCTGCAGTGGTCAATGTACGTTGGATGGCGCCGATGGCAGCAAAACGAGAAGTAATGTCGCCCATGTGCCGCTTCTCGAAAAACTCGACCGGCAAGTGCACCAGATGCGCGAAGACATTGCCCATCCATTGAAGCGACAAAGTCTGCCCCAGCACCATGACCATCCAGGAGCGCGCCAAGCCGATGGCAGTCTGGATGATCAAAAGCAGACCAAACCCAAGCACGAGTACGCCTAGCAGTTCATGGTCCCCCGATGTGAGCACTTCATCAACGACTATTTGATTGAACAAAGGACCAACGATGGCAAATAGTTCGAGCGCTATGGCAACCGCAAATATCTGCAACAAAGAGCGACGCAACCCCATTACTCTGCCGGTAAGTTCAAGTAGCGATACACGCGGTGTTGCTAGTTGGGCCCTGAATTGAACATTCGGCGTTAGTTCGAGGGCCACACCGGTGAAATGGCGGGACACTTCAGTCATCGTCAACTTCCGCTCGCCGATTGCCGGATCCAGGATGGAAATTTTTCCTCGCGCTACTTTTTTGAGGACCACAAAATGGTTAAGGTCCCAGTGAAGGATGCAGGGAGTTTGAAGTGCCAGTAACTCGTCCAGTTCGAGCCGTAATGGACGCGTACTAAATCCCAGAATCGCGGCCTGATTCGCCAACTGTTGGAGTGTTGCCCCCTTTATGCTTATTGGGAAACGGCGGCGCAATCCAACCAGGTCTTGACGTAAATCATGCGCGCAACAAATCATGGCCAAACAGGCAAGAGCGCATTCGCTGGACTCAGACTGGAGAATTATGTTCAGCGGCATATTCGCTTATCGATGGTTTGTGAAATTGCGATTTTTGCGCTGGATGAACTTAAGGATGCTCTGCATAACCCCTCTCGGCTTGTGCTAGCGCGGCCTCGGGCGGTCTGCGGCGTTGCATTTATTGCCAATAGCACGCGCTATTGGCCGCAAAATGCGCCTTGCATACCATCCCGATCCGCACCGCACCCGCTCGAGTTGAGTTATGCAAAGCATCCTTAATTCTCGTCAAATCCACTGGGAGTGGGATTTCATGGGATCATTTATTCGCGAAAAGATAAAAATATAATGTTATTTGCAGCGTGGATTAGATAGGAAAAAACAAATCCACGGCTAAATGAATTTTCACTCAATGATACCTTTTTAAAATAATATAAAGAAATACCGAAGAACGGCCAAGATGCAAAAAAACTCATCCAACTAACTGTATACCAGTGAGTGATTGCCAATGGTGCACTTGCGATGATATAGATAATCCAGTTTGGCCACTCAAGTTTTATAAAATACTGGGCGGGTAAGCACAAAAATATATTCTCAAGCAATGGGTTTATTATCGCACCGAGCATATAGTCGAGATAAATACCTCGCTCGTTGTAATATGATGATCTAGCATCAATCGGCCTGTTGAAAAAGCCCATCTGCACGCATGACTCAAGGAATAAAACAACTGCCAGATGAATTAATTCTATTAATATAAATGCCTTCAACCAGCCCATTGCTGACCATGATTTATTGGCAAACAGGATATTTAACAATCAGTTGTAACCTTTAAATTTCCGCTTGAAATCGCGAGAATGTGGCAGTGCGGAAAAAACCGCACCACCACAACACAATCGTCAAGGCTCGCACGCCCAGAAATCAGGATCCCCCATGATGTTCGGGCAGACCACCAGTCGCGATCCATTCTCTATTTTTGTCAGTACAAGGGCTTTGAGCTCGTAGATATATCTTCCGACTGCATAAATTCCTTCATTGATTAATACATCTCTAATCGCTTGCGGTAGCAATCCTCCAGAAACATTTTCCATCTCCATGTTGCTTATCGTTCTCATGATATTTAATCCTTTCTGATGAAAGATCGATGGTCCGGTCGATCTATGCCGGCTTCTCGTGAGAAGTCTATTTTTAAGAGTTTGCGATCTAGGATATTTTTCAGCCGCCATGCGTCCAGTATTTACGCGCTGCCAGCACTGGTTCGAGCACCCATTCCCATATCGCGCGGCGGTCTTGCAGTACATCAGCGTCCAATGCCATGCCAGCTCTCAGGCTCTGGCGACGTCCATAGGTCGAAATGTCTTGTCTTTTCAGGCGTACGCTGATCCGGAACAAAGGCTCGTTGGCCTGTACGGCATTCAACAATGCTTGTCCTTGCCCTGGGGGAAGGTCTTGCGGAGCTATCGGCGTTTGACTGATGCTGCTCACGGTACCTTCAGCCATGCCGAATTTTTGGTACGGATACGCTGCATAGCGAAGCCAAACGCTTTGGCCAGCCCTTACAAAACCGGCAGTACGGCTAGGAGCGAATAGTTGAGCCTCCAGATCTTGATCGACAAGGCTGGAGCCTTTGGGAAATAGGCTGATCAAGGTCTGACCTGTTTGAACAGTCTGGCCAGAGTGAAGCGTCAGGGCGTTGACGAATCCGGATTGCGGTGCAGTGATCGTCAGGCCGCTGCGAATTTCGTTTTCGGTGCTTTCCTGGCTCAATGAGGCCAAATTTCTGTCAATCAGCGCCAGGCTTGTCTTGGAGACAGTCTGATTGCTTTGCATTTCGGCGCGCAAGGTCTGCATCTCACGGCGCAGTGACTCCAGATTCCGTTCGGCATTACGTTCGCGCAGTTGCAAATCTAGCAACTCTTCAAGTTTTTGTTGTGCTTGGATCGCTGAGACGAACCCGCTATTTGCCAGTTCGGCGAAACGGCCCTCGCTCCGCGTCGCTAGCTGAACCCGGAGCTGGTTTGTGACCAGTTCTCCCTGAGCTTGTCGCTCCTCCGCTTGCAGGCTGCTCAGACGGTCAATCGATGATCCCTGGCGCTGCTGATATTGCTGTTGAGTGAGGATCCTCTCGGTTTCAAGTGACGTTCGGCGCAGCGCCAAGGCATGCGCGTTCAGGACTGCAGCTTCACCCAGTGCTGTATTTCGCTCCGTCTTCAAATGCATCAACGCTTGTCCAGCCCTGACAACATCGCCCTCGTTGACCAGCACTTCAGCAAGCGTTCCAGACTGAGGTGCGCTCAACGTAATCACCCCAGCTGCCGGGATCAGGATGCCAGGCAATCGAGCCTTGCGGGTGACTTCGCCCATGATCGAAAAGGTGATCAGTGCGAGTGCGAAGCAAATGGCGAGGCTCGTCGCCCCCAGAAACCCGGGTGAACGCCCAATGCGTATGCTGCCTAGCCATGGCGTTTGTCTGGCTTGCAGGACTTCCGATCGGAAGAGCGGCGTATTCACGACTCTGCGCCTTTGTCCAATGAGCATGGCGATGCCCGAGTCGGAACATTAGGTCAGATCGTTGGCGAAAGCACCCTTCCGACCGTCCCGTGAGCAGGTGACAAGTGGGCTTTCAGTTCGGTGGGAATTGACCGCGAGGAAGTTGCAGCCCTTCATTGAAGCTCGAGAATTCCTTCAAGGCAGGCCAGGTAACCAGAACACCGCCGCCGCCACCACAGTCGGCAGCGCCGCGCCGGCTGCGAGGCCGGCGGCGCTGATGGAGGCGTCGTGGAAGCCTTGCTTGAGCAGGGCTACGCCGGCGGGGTTGGGGGCGTTGGCGATGACGGTCATGCCGCCGCCTGCGACGGCACCGGCGACCAGCATGTATTTGGCCGGGTCGCTGATGCCTTCGATCAGCGAGCCCAGATAGGTCAGCGCGGCGTTGTCGGTGAATGCCGTCAGGCCCAAGGCGCCGAAGAACAGCGCGGCGGGTTCCAGCCCGGCCACGATAGGCTGCAGCCACCATTGCTGCATGCCGCCAAGCAGCAACAGCCCGCCCAGGAAAAGCCCGACCAGCAGGGCTTCCTGCAGGATCAGCCGGGTTTGGTAGTTCGCATAGGCCTGCGCAATGCCCAGGAAAAGCAGGAACAGCCCGATGAAGATGACCGGGTGGTGGGCAAACAGGATCACGCCGGCCAGCAGGGCGAAATGGATCAGGCTGATCAGGCGCGGCACCGGCAATGCCGGCGCAGCAGGCGCTGCAAGCGCTGCATCGGCGTCATGCAGATGCTGACGCAGCATGAAGGTGATGGCAGTGGCGTTGATCAGCACGGCGATCATGGCCTTCCAGCCGAATTGGCTCGCCATGAAGGCGTTGTCCCAGTCCCAGGCGGCAGCCACCATCAGCACCGGCGGCGCTGCAAACGCGGTCAAGGTGCCACCGATCGAGATGTTGACGAACAGCACGCCGAGCGCGCCGTATTTCAGCCGCTCGGGGATGCCGGGGCGGAACACCAGCGGCGCGAGCATCAGCGCGGCCAGCGTCATCGCGGCGGGCTCGGTGATCAGAGATCCGATCGCCGGCAGCAGCGCCAGGCAGAGCCAGACCTGCGCCAGCGCAGCCCGCAGCGGCAAGCGGCTGGCGATTGAAGTGATCAGCACCTCGATGTTGCTCACCACCGGGCGCGAGGCAGCGATCACCATGATGACGAAGACGAACAGCGGCTCGGTATATTGCCGCGATTCGGCATAGCCGATCGCCTTGGCCGGCCCTTCCAGCCAGGCCATCGCGGCGATCAGCAGCACCGACCAGAAGCCGAAAACCAGCTCGACTTCACCAAGCAGGTGGAACAGCCCCGAATGCTCCGGATGCTTGTGGGCGAGCCGCTGGAAGTAGCCGGTCGAGAAGCTATGGATCAGCGCGAGGGCGAAGAGGGCCGCGGCGACAAGTTCGATGATGGACATGGCTGCCGATCATAGAGACTTGCGCCGGCTGCGCCTGGCCCGATTGCCTTTAGCCTTCGACGACCGGGTTCTCGAGTTGGCCGACTTTCGACAGCTCGCAAGTGATCACGTCGCCGCCCTTCAGATAGCCGGTAGCGGGCACCATGCCATCGACGCCCGACCAGTTGCCGCCAAGGCTCTTGTCGGTCGACCAGGCGGTGCCGCTGGGCGTGCCGGTGATGATCACGGTGCCGGGTTGCAGCGTCATGTTGATCGAGAAGAAATGGATCAGCTCGGCACAGGTCCAGATCATTTGCGAGGTGCTGGAAATCTGCCGCAGCTCACCGTTGACCCATGACTTGACCATCAGTTGCTGCGGGTCGCCCACTTCGTCAGCCGTGGCGATGCAAGGCCCGATCGGCGCGCTGCCGTCGAACACCTTGCCGCGGCCGAGTTCGTACCAGTAGGACCCATCAGGACGCGGGCGCACTTGGCGGTCGCGGGCGGTGACATCGTTGACGATGGTGTAGCCGAACACATGGTCAAGCGCTTGATCAACCGGGATATGGCGGCCGGCCTTGCCGATCACGATCGCCAGCTCCACTTCGCCGTCGAGCTTGTTGGTCAGCCTGCGGTCAAGCACGATGGGCTGGCCTGGCCCGATCACGCAATCGCTGGTCTTGACGAAGAATTCCGGCTCGCGACCGCTGGTGTCGGCACTGGCTTTTTCCTTGTTGTGGCTCAGGTAGTTGCTGCCCGAACACAGGATGGTGCGCGGCATCAGCGGTGCTGCCAGACTGGCGCTGGCCAGTGGCTGGCGACCGATGCCTTTTTGCGCACTGCTGGCGACGCAACTGCCCACCGCCGCCTTGACGCTGTCCCAGTTGGCGATCAGCGACATCATGTCGCCAAGCGCCGCCAGTTGGGTAGCGTCAAAGCAGGCCGCCTGACCATGCACGGCCAACAAGTCGACCAATTCATCGCCATCGATAACGCCGATGCGGGTGCTGCTATTTGCTATAAAACTGACCAGTTTCATGTGATTTTTTCCTTTTGTTGATGGTGGTTTTTGGTTCTGGACTTGTTCAATGTTGTCCGACGCCGAGGTATTGGCTTTGCATGGCCTCGTCTTCGAGCAGTTGCGCCGATGGGATGTCGAGCGCGATGTCGCCCGACACCATCACCAGCAGGCGCGGTGCCACGGCGGCTGCGACCCGCAGGTTCTGCTCGACGATCAGCATCTTGATGCCAGACGCCGAGATTTCGTTCAGCACATCGACCAGCCGCTGCACGATCACCGGCGCCAGCCCTTCTGAGGGCTCGTCGAGGATCAGAAAGCTCGGCTGCCGCATCAGCGCGCGGCCGATCGCCAGCATTTGCTGCTCGCCGCCGGAAAGCTGGTTGGCGTAGTTCTTGCGGCGCCCGGCGAGCCGCGGAAATAGTTCGTAGATACCGGGGATGGTCCAGCGTTTGCCCGTGGTCTTGTCGTCAACCAGCAGCAAATGCTCTTCCACCGTCAGCGATTTGAAGATGCGCCGCCCCTGCGGCACGATGGCAATGCCAGCGCGGGCGATTTGGGTCGAGTTCCTGGTCGACAGGTCCTGGCCCTGCCATTCGATCCGGCCGCTGACACGCGGGCCCATGCCGGTCAGCGCCGCACAGACCGTGGTCTTGCCCATGCCGTTGCGGCCGACGATGCCCACCGGTTCGCTGCCGATTTCGAAGCTGATGCCATGCAGCACCTGGCTGGCGCCATAGCTGGCGTGCAAGTCGGTGATCTTCATGCCGCCACTTTCATCGGCTCACCCAGATAAAGGCGGCGCACATCCTCGTTAGCACGGATCTGCGCTGGCGTGCCGCTGGCCAGCAGCTGCCCGTCTTTCATCACCGTGACGCGATCTGCCAGGTTCAAGGCGACATCCATGTCATGTTCGACAAACAGCAAGGTCAGGCTGCGCGGCAAGGCGGCGATCAAGGCGACGAAGGCCCTGCGGTCATCCGGCGACAGGCCGGCGGCCGGTTCGTCAAGCAGCAGCAGGCGCGGCTTCGACGCCAACGCCATGCCGAGCTCAAGCTGTTTTTTCTGGCCATGCGAAAGCTGATCGACGCGGGTCTGCGCCAAGGCGCCGATGCCGACCTCGTGGCATAGCTGCAAGGCTTGCGCCACCCAGTCGCTACCCATCTCGATCTTGCGCAAGGCCAGCCTGCCACGGTGGGCATCGCGCGAGGCAATGAAGATGTTCTCGATCACCGTCAGGCTGGTGAACAGCAGCGGCGTCTGGTAGGTGCGGCCCATGCCCAGCCGGCAGCGCTCCCAGGGCGGCAGATTCGTGACCTCATGCTGTTCGAACAGCACCCTGCCCGAGGTGGCCGGCAAGTCGCCTGTGATGACGTTGAACATGGTCGTCTTACCTGCGCCATTGGTGCCTAGCAGCGCATGCCGCTCGCCTTGCATGACCTGCAGCGACACGTCATCAATGGCGCGCAGGGCGCCAAAGTGCAGACAAATGTTGCTCAGGGTCAGGCAGGCGCGCGGGTCCAAGCTCTACCCCTTACTGGCAAACCGGTGCATCGCGGCCGGCGGGTATCTTGGTCAGGAATTGCTCAACCGGAAAACCCAAAGTCTGGTTGACGCGCTGCTTGCTGATCATCTTCAGATAGAGCGAACCATCCGGCCGTTCCGCTACTTCGGACAGGTAGTTGTCGACGATGCCCTGGCGGTTGGCATCGAGTTCGACCAGGCCCATTGGCGACGGCATCTTCAGCGCCTGCATCGCATCGCGGAACTTCTTGTGGTTGTCCGACAGGTCGCCGTTGACCTTGGCCAAAGCCGCCATCGAGGCCTTGGTGTTGATGTAATAAGTCATCGCGTTGAACGAGGGCGAGCCCAATCCGTCCGGATATTTCTTCTGATAAGCCGCGACCAGGGCGAGCCACATCGGCTCGGTATTGCTCTCGGTGATCGGGCCGGCAGTGACGACGCCGACCGTGCCTTTCTTGAAGTTGCCCTTGGTGCTCAGCACATTCCGGTCGACCGTGGCGGTGCCGGAAATGATCGGCTTCTTGCCGCCAGCCTGCTGGTACTGGGTCAGGAAATTGACCGCATCGGCGCCCGCGACCAGCAGGTAGATCGCGTCGATATTGTCAGGAATCTTGGCGATGATGGAGTTGTAATCCTTGGTGCCCAGCGGCGCCCAGAAGCGCTGCGCAATCCGGCCGCCCTTCGGACAGAACTCGGAAATGAAGCCCGCCACTTGGCTGTACGGGAAGGCGTAATCGTCACCCACCGAGACGATGTTGCGGTAGCCCTTGACGTCATAGGCATAGTTGCCCAATCCGGCCTGCCATTGCGCGCCGTCGCCGGTGAATCGGTACAGGTTGGGCGCAGCATCCTTCAGCGTCAACTCCTGCGCAGCCGAGGTGCCCTGGACGAAGGTCTTGTTCGGCTGCGTCTTGGCATATTCCTTGATCGCCAGACCCTCGCCGCCGGCCAGCGGCCCGATCAGAATGTCGACATTGTCCTGCTCGATCAGCTTCTTGGCCTTGCCCAGCGCCACGTCAGGGCGCCCATTGGACGATTCTTTCAGCACCACGATCTTCTTGTTGCCGATCATGTATTTGATTTCGTCGAGCGCAAGCTCGGTGCCGCGGATGGCATCCTGCCCGGAAAGCGCCAGCGCACCTTCCAGCGGCGCGATCAGGCCGATCTTGATGGTGGCCTGTTGCGCCGCCGCGATGCCGGCAAACGCCGCCATGGTCAGCACCAACAGGGGTTTCAACATGCATCCAGATTGACGTTTCTTCATTACAGTCTCCTTTTGTGATTGAAATCCGGGATCAAGCCAAGGATTCCGTTTGGCGAAAAATACAGGACCAGCAAGAAAGTCGCGCCGACCAGCAGGTTGAAGCGCTCGC
>Ga0114978_10005277_pt1 | contig 10339 bp, 10 predicted proteins | sample S_140212_EF_Meta_FD_87027 | JGI IMG/M metagenome (GOLD analysis project Ga0114978, IMG submission 87027) | Freshwater microbial communities from Lake Simoncouche, Canada to study carbon cycling - S_140212_EF_MetaG | ecosystem: Environmental > Aquatic > Freshwater > Lake | place: Lake...
GAAACCTTGATACCGAGTATGGGGAAATCGGCGCGTATCGCGGCGACATCCAAAGTTGCTACAGCCTTGTTCATACCTGCTCCGTTTGTGCCAATACGCGCTGCTCGAGCTGGGTGCGCAGCGATGCAAGCGGAATACCGCGCAGAATTTCCGCGCCAAAAGCGAAGGTCAGCAGACTGCGCGCACTGGCCTCCGAAAGACCGCGGCTTTTCAGATAAAACACCTCATCGGCGTCAAGCTGACCGACGGTGGCGCCGTGCGCACACTTCACATCGTCGGCAAAGATTTCGAGCTGCGGCTTGGTATCGACACGCGCGCGGTCGGACAACAACAGGTTGCGGTTCGATTGCGACGAGTGGGTCAGCTGCGCCCCCTGCCGCACGATGATGCGGCCGTTGAAAACCGCCCGCGCACTACCGCCAACAATACATTTGTGCTGCTGCCGGCTGTTGCCATGCGGCTTGGTGTGGTCAATCGAGGTATGCGTATCGGCCAGCTGGTTGCCGTCCACCATCGTCAAGCCACCAAGCTCGCACTCACCGCCCTCGGCAGTCTGCACGATATCGACGTTGTGGCGCGACAGACGGCCGCCAAAGCCGATGTTGATGCCGTGATAACGGCTAGCGTGTGCGATCGACACTGCAGTGTGGCCGACATGGAAACCGGCGTTGCTTTCGCGCTGCACACGCACGTGATTGATGTGCGCATCGTCGGCGAGCATGAACTCCCCCACCGCATTGGTCAGATAGGCTTCCGGCGTGAGAGCCACGTAATCCTCGATCACCGTGGCGCGGCTACCAGCCGCCGCGACCACGAGGCAGCGTGGATGACTCGCCACTTGTTTTTGCGTGGCGACAAACAACAGATGCACCGGCCGGTCTGCGACCGCCCCGCGCGACAACACGATCAGGGCACCGTCGTTGACGAAAGCCGTGTTCAGCGCGGTAAACGCGTTCTGCTCATAGGCGGCAATACGCGCCAGCTCGGTCTCGATCAACGCCGCATGGTCAGGCAAGGCTGCTGCCAGCGAAGAGACGATCACCGCGCCGTTCTCCGGCGTCGACAATTGCGGCGCGTAAATGCCATCGACGAACACCAGACGCAGCGGTGACTCGGCGAGCACGAAGGGCGCGATATCCTCAGCCGTCAATGCAGTCGCGCTGCGCACCGGCTGGTAGGACAGATGGGTGAGCGGCGCAAGATCGGTAAAGCGCCAGTCTTCGTTGCGCGTGGTCGGTACCGTCAACGTGCCGACGCGTTCAACCGCGCGCGCGCGGACACGACCAAGGGCATCGCCCTGCTCGACGAGGCTGCGTCCCGCCAGGAGATCGGCCAGAAACTGCTGCTTTGCCACCGCCATCATGCCGCGGCACCCGCCCCGTGTTCGGCGCCGGGTTTTGTACTCAGCCAGTCATACCCGCGCGATTCGAGTTCGAGCGCCAGCGCTTTCGGTCCGGTCTTGATAATGCGACCGGCTTCCGTGACGTGCACATAATCAGGCTCGATGTAATTGAGCAGGCGCTGATAATGCGTCACCAGAATCACCGCGTTGTCCTTGTTGGCGAGCTGGTTCACGCCGCCGGCAACGATGCGCAACGCATCGATATCGAGACCCGAGTCGGTTTCATCAAGAATTGCCACGCGCGGCTCCAGCAGCGCCATTTGCAGAATCTCATTACGTTTCTTCTCGCCACCGGAGAATCCCTCGTTGACGCTGCGATCCAGGAAATCCGGATTCATTTCGAGCAGCTTCATTTTCTCGCGCACGAAATCGTCAAACTCCAGCGGATCGAGTTCATCACGGCCACGACCGGTTTGCACGGTGTTATAGGCCAGGCGCAAAAACTGGCTGTTAGCCACACCCGGAATTTCAATCGGATATTGAAAACCCAGAAAGAGACCGGCGCGCGCGCGCTCTTCCGGTGCCAGCGCGAAGAGGTCACGGCCTTCGAACAACACCGTGCCGCCGGTGACGACATACGCCGGGTGGCCGGCCAGCACTTTCGCAAAGGTGCTCTTGCCCGAACCGTTCGGCCCCATGATGGCGTGCACCTCGCCGCTCTTTACGGTGAGATCCATGCCCTTCAAAATTTCCACGCCGTTGACGGTGGCACGCAGGCCACACACTTCGAGCAACGTTTTGCTGTCCTGGCAAATCATCCGACACTTCCTTCGAGCTTGACGCCGAGGAGCTTGGTCGCTTCGACCGCGAACTCCATCGGCAATTGTTGAAACACGTCCTTGCAAAACCCGTTGATGATCATCGACACGGCTTCCTCGCCGCCGATACCGCGCTGGGCAAAATAGAACAACTGGTCTTCACCGATTTTCGAGGTCGAGGCTTCATGCTCAACCTTCGCGCCCGGGTTGCTCACCTGGATATACGGAAAGGTGTTGGCACTGCACTGGTCGCCGATCAGCATCGAGTCGCATTGCGAATAATTGCGCGCACCGGTCGCGGTCGGCGCAATGCGCACCAGCCCGCGATAACTGTTGCTGGAATGGCCGGCAGAAATACCCTTCGAAACAATTTTGCTGCGGGTATTTTTGCCGATATGAATCATCTTGGTGCCAGTGTCGGCCTGCTGATAATGATTGGTCAGCGCCACCGAATAAAATTCGCCGACCGAATTTTCACCGCGCAAAATGCAGCTTGGATACTTCCAGGTGATTGCCGAACCGGTCTCGACCTGCGTCCATGAGATGCGGGAGTTCACGCCCTTGCACAGGCCGCGCTTGGTAACAAAGTTGTAAATACCCCCAACGCCGTTTTCATCCCCCGCATACCAGTTCTGCACGGTGGAATACTTGATGTCCGCGTTGTCGAGCGCAACCAGTTCGACCACCGCGGCGTGCAACTGGTTGGTGTCGAACTTCGGCGCCGTGCAGCCCTCGAGGTAAGACACCGAAGCACCGTCTTCGGCGATGATCAGAGTGCGCTCAAACTGGCCTGACTCTTCCGTGTTGATGCGGAAGTAGGTCGACAGATCCATCGGGCATTTGACACCCTTCGGAATAAAACAGAACGAACCGTCGGTAAACACCGCGGAATTCAGCGCGGCGTAATAGTTGTCACCGACCGGCACCACGCTGCCCATATATTTGCGGATCAACTCGGGGTGATCGTGCACCGCCTCGGAAATCGAACAGAAAATAATGCCGACCTCGGCGAGCTTCGCCTTGTAGGTGGTAGCCACCGATACCGAGTCAAAAATCACATCAACGGCCACACCGGCGAGCTTGGCACGCTCGTTCATTGGCACGCCGAGTTTTTCAAACGTCTTCAACAACTCGGGGTCGACCTCGTCCATGCTGGCGAGCTTTTTCTTCGCCTTCGGCGCCGAGTAATAACTGATCGCCTGAAAATCGACCGGCGGATATTTGACATTGGCCCACTGCGGCGGCGTCATCGTCAACCAGTGCTGATAAGCTTTCAAGCGAAAATCCAGCAACCACTGCGGCTCTTTCTTCTTCGCCGAAATCATGCGGATGGTGTCTTCGCTCAGACCCTTGGCGGCGGTATCGGATTCAATTGCCGTAACAAAGCCGTGCTCATAGGGCTTGTTGACGAGGTTTTGCAGGACACTACTCATGGTCATTCCATCATTTCGGTTAATCGTTGGGTGCGGGCGCTCAGGACTTTGCCGCCGTTGCCGCGCCCTTGAAGCTAAAACTCTCGCCACAGCCGCAGGTGGCCTCGACGTTCGGGTTGTCGAACTTGAATGTCTGCTTCAGACCGTCGCGTACATAATCGAGCTTTGCGCCGTCAAGAAAACCAAGGCTTTCCGCGTCGACTACCAGCTTTGCGCCGTTGTATTCGCTGACCTGATCGTTGTCGCCCAGTTGGTCGGCGTAATCAAAGGTATAGGCAAAACCCGAGCAGCCGACTTTTTTCACGCCGACACGCAAACCCACGCCGTGTCCGCGTTTGGCGAGCTGGGATTGGATCTGTTTCGCCGCGCTCTCTGTGAGGGATATCGTCATCTTGAGTGCTCCGTTACTGTTCTAAACCGCCATGGCGGTCAATTGTCTCAGGCGCCCTGCGGTCTTCGCCAGCGCCTGCAAAAATGCATCGATCTCTTCGGACGTAGTCGCGGCCCCCACGCTAAGGCGTACAGCGCCGCGCGCACGATCAGGCGCCACGCCCATCGCCAGCAGCGTTGCGCTCGGCTCGGTGCTCGCACTCGAACAGGCTGCACCGCTGGCGACCGCAAAGCCGGCCTTGTCGAGCTCCACCACCAGCGTCTCGCCATCAATATGGTCGAGCGCAAAATAACTGGTGTTGGGGATGCGCGGCGCGGTCGCACCGAATACCGTGCTATCGAGCGCATCAAGGCCGCGCTCAAAACGCTCGCGCAGCGCGGCAAGTCGTGGCGCAAGTTCGTGCTGACGCGACGCCGCGATCTCGCAGGCCGCGCCAAAGCCGACGATGCCGGCGACATTCTCGGTACCCGAACGCATACCCTGCTCGTGGCCGCCACCGCTTAAGAGCGGTCTTAACTCGATGCGTTTGTCGAGCACAAGGGCGCCCACACCCTTGGGTCCGTAGATCTTGTGTGCAGACAGGGTCATGGCGTGCACATTCAATGCCGTGAAATCAATCGCGATCTTGCCCAACGCCTGCACCGCATCGGTATGCATCCAGGCCCCCGCAGCGCGCGCGTGCTCGCCCAGTGCAGCAACGTCCTGGATGACACCCGTTTCGTTATTGGCGAGCATCACCGAAACCACGCCGGCAGGCCCGGCCAGCGCAGCAGCAGCGTCAGCCGCATTGACACGTCCATCGCCATCCGCGGCGAACTTGCGCAGCTTCCAGCCTGCACGTACCAACTCCGCCGCAGGTTTCGCCACGCACGGGTGTTCAAGCGCGCTGATGACCATCTGCGTCGGCTGCAACATGCCCGCCGCGCCTTTGATAAAGGCATTATTCGCTTCAGTTCCGCCGCTGGTGAATACCACTTGTGCGGGAACCGCACCGACCAGCGCGGCAACCTGTTCACGCGCCACCTCGACCGCACGCCGCGCCTGCGTGCCAAACTCGTGACGGCTGGACGCGTTACCGTAATGCTCGCGCAAAAACGGCAGCATCACAGCCAGCACGCGCTCGTCGAGCGGCGTGGTTGCGTTATGGTCGAGATAGGCGTGGCTCATGAACACGGATTGCTGGTTTGACAAAACGGCGCTTGTTAGAAGGTCACTTAGAGCGAGAGCGGCGCGCGCGGCGCGCGGCTGATGTCACGCATGTCGTGAATTTGCGCCAGCCCACCCTGCTTGGCTTTCTGGTCGTCCACCAGCTGCTTGAGCGTGACGCCGCCCAGATAATCAAAGATGCGCTTATTGAGTTGGGCCCATAAGTCGTGGGTGATGCACTTTTGATCGTCGCGGCAATTTTCCTTGCCACCACATTGGGTCGTGTCGATCGGTTCATCCACCGCCAAAATGATGTCGGACACCACAATCTCCGACATATCCCTGGCGATGCAATAACCGCCACCGGGACCGCGCACGCTGTCCACCAGCGCGCGCCGGCGCAATTTACCGAACAGCTGTTCAAGGTAGGAGAGCGAGATTTTTTGTCGCTGGCTGATTTCCGCCAATGCCACCGGACCACCGCCATGGCGCATACCCAAATCCACCATCGCTGTCACTGCAAAACGTCCCTTGGTCGTTAGCCTCACGATAAACCCCTTTTAAAACATTGATCTGCCGGAAACCCATACCAGAGTGTTATAGTCAAGTATAGAATAACCCAGCGCGATGGTCAAGTTTAATCAACAATCTTGTTGAGGTATCCGGGGTCAAAATGATCGCGCGATGCCGAGTCGGTGCAATCAACACCCAGCCGCTGCAGGTGGGCCAATATTTGTTCAAGGCGTTTATCTGTAGCGACCCCGTGATCGATCAGTTCATGAATGGCGCGTGAAACCGGATCATTCATATCGTTGCCGACGGCGTACGCGGAAAAACCCGCGCGCTCGCCCTGCTCTTTTTCCAGAATACGTGCGGGTATGCCTACCGCCGTCGCGCCGGCCGGTACCGGCTTGACGACCACCGCATTGGAACCGATTTGCGCGCCCTCGCCGATCACGATCGGGCCGAGTATTTTTGCACCGGCCCCGACCACCACCCCGCGACCGAGGGTGGGATGCCGCTTGCCGCGGTTCCACGAGGTACCGCCGAGCGTAACGCCGTGATAGAGCGTGCAATCATCCCCAATCTCTGCGGTCTCGCCAATGACCACGCCCATGCCGTGATCGATAAAAAACCGGCGCCCTATGGTTGCTCCGGGATGAATCTCAATACCGGTCAGCCAGCGGGCAATATGCGAAATAAAGCGTGCCAGCCAGCGCAGCTTCAAACCCCACACGGTATGCGCAAGCCGGTGCATCAGCATGGCGTGAAAACCCGGGTAACAGGTCATCACTTCCCAGGCATTGCGTGCCGCCGGATCGCGCTCAAAAACAATGGCGATCTCTTCCCGAATGCGCTTGAACATGATTGATTTTGAACAGGTTGATGGCGAAGGTTACCTTTCCCCAGTAAAACAGTCAACTATTGACATAGGGCAAGTTTTTTGCGCCATAACGCAAGATACAAACGGGACTTGACAGCATGCCAGCTGACTCATAATAATGGGAACCATTCCCATTCGCATAAGAGATCGACATGCTACAAATTTTTATCATCACCCTGCGCGAATCCATCGAAGCGTTCCTGATCGTCGCTATTATCATGGCCTATCTGCGCAAGACTGGCCGCGACCACCTTCTGGTGCCGGCCTATTGGGGCACCGCCAGTGCCATCGCACTCAGTATTGTGCTGGGGGTAGCACTCGCGGAAGTAGCCGTGCAACCGTTATGGGAAGGCCTCCTCGCGGCCATCGCGGCCGGTCTCGTCCTTGGTATGGTGGTGTATATGCTGCGCGCCGCCCGGCATTTGCGCACAATCATCAATAGCAGCCTCGAACAGGCAGCGCGCAAGACCGGGCCGGGCGCAGCATTCGGCGTTTTTTCCTTCGTGCTGCTGATGATCACGCGCGAAGGCATGGAAACCGCGTTCATCGTCAATGCGCTGGCGCTCAAAACTGGATCAATGGAAATGCTGGCGGGCGCTGCGCTCGGCATCGGGCTGGCGGCACTTCTCGCGTGGGCCTGGACGCGCTATGGGCAGCGTGTGCGACTCGACCTGTTCTTCCAGGTCACGTCGATCTTTCTTCTGCTCTTTGCCGTTCAGTTGATGATCTACAGCTTTCACGAACTAAGTGAAGCCGGCATTCTGCCCCTCGACAATGAGTACTGGCATGAACTGACCGAGCCTTATGGGCCGGAGGGCTTTTACGGACAATGGTTGTCGGTCGCACTGGTGCTTGCGCCAGTGGCATGGATGATGTGGTCGTGGCTGAAAACCCGCGGCCTGCGGCAAACAACCGCCTGAACTGCACGCGCGCTAGACTAACGACGCTTGGGCTTCTCAAGCGTCGTCAGGAATCCGCGCAGAATATTGACTTCCTCGGCCTCAAGCCGCGCACGCGCCAGCAGGCGCCGCAAACGTAACTCAAGACGCCCGGGGCTGGCCGGATTGTAAAAACCGCTGACCGTCATGCGCTCTTCAAAATGCGCATAAAGCTGCTCGACCTGCCCAATGGTCGCCGGCGCGAACTCGGCCACGGGCGATAGCGCTGCAGTGGCGCAGGCCATACGCAACTCGTAGGCAAAAATTTGTACTGCCGCGCCCAGATTGAGCGATGAAAAACCGGCATCGGTTGGAATGCGTGCCCAGATCCGACAGTTCGCCGCTTCGTCCGCAGTGAGGCCGGCGGTTTCGTTGCCAAACAAAATCGCCACCGGTGCGGCTGCCGCATCGAGTGCCTCACGCGCAGCGGCACGTGCATCCATCGTGTCATGGCGCAATTCGCGATGCCGCGCAGTGGAAGCAACGGCGAGCACGCAACCATCGAGCGCCGCCGACACCGAATCAACCACCTTGGCATTTTCAAGTATGTCGCTGGCGCCGGCGGCGCGCGCCAACGCATCAGGATGCGGAAAATGGCGTGGCAACACCAGACGCAGGTCGCTCAGCCCCATCGTTTTCATCGCACGCGCGGTGGCGCCGATGTTTCCCGGATGACTGGGACGAGCCAGCACGATGCGAATATTTTTGAGCGCGTCGGTGTTATTCACTACAATACGCCCCTTCGTGTCCGGCCGGCGGCGTAAACGTCACACGGCACAACGTTTTTCTGGAAGCGCTCCCGCCATGCATCCGATGCTCAATACCGCCATCAAGGCAGCGCGCCGCGCCGGCAGTATTATCAACCGCGCCGCGCAAAACATCGACATTCTGACGGTCACGCAAAAAGCGGCTAACGACTATGTGACCGAAGTCGACCGCGAAGCCGAACGCACGATCATCCGCATCATTCATGAGACCTACCCCAACCACTCGATTCTAGCAGAGGAGAGCGGCGCGTCCGGCAATTCAGAGTATGTCTGGATCATCGATCCGCTCGACGGCACCACCAACTTTGTACACGGCTTCCAGCACTATGCGGTGTCTGTTGCACTCTCGCACAAGGGCGTCTTGTCGCAGGCAGTGATTTACGATCCGATCCGCAATGAACTGTTTACCGCAACGCGCGGTCGCGGCGCCTACCTGAACGATCACCGTATGCGCGTGAGCAAGCGTAGCAGCCTGCAAGGCTGTCTCCTTGGCACCGGATTCCCGTTCAAGGAATTCGATTCGATGGATAACTATCTGGCGATGTTTCGCGACCTCGCGCAAAAAACCAGCGGTATCCGCCGCGCCGGCGCGGCCACCCTTGATCTGGCCTATGTCGCGGCGGGGCGTCTTGATGGCTTCTGGGAATACGGTCTCTCGCCGTGGGACATGGCCGCCGGCAGCCTGCTCATCACCGAGGCCGGCGGACTGGTCGGAGATTTTCTCGGTAACGGCACGCATATGGAATCAGGCAATCTCGTCGCCGGCAACCCCAAACTGTTCTCGCAACTCATCCAGTCGCTGGCGCCGTATCTCAACGACAAACTCAAGAAGTAATTCAGCGGCGCGCGCCGACACGGCGCAGCCTGCAGGCAAACAATGATTACCACCACCGGCATCAGCATCCAGTTCGGCGACAAGCCACTGTTCGAAAACGTCTCGATCCGCTTCGGACAAGGCAACCGTTACGGCCTCATCGGCGCCAACGGCTGCGGCAAATCGACCTTCATGAAAATTCTCGGCGGCGACCTCGAGCCCAGCGCCGGCTCGGTGGCGGTCGACAAGGGCGAGCGCCTCGGCAAACTGCGCCAGGACCAGTTCGCCTACGAAAACACCCGCGTCCTCGACGTCGTCATGATGGGCCACGACAGTATGTGGCAGGCGATGCAGGAACGCGACGAGATCTATGCCAACGCCGACGCCAGCGAAGACGATTACATGCGCGCGGCGGAGCTCGAACATACTTTCGCCGAATTCGGCGGCTACACCGCTGAAGCGCGCGCCGGCGAACTGCTCTCCGGCCTTGGCATTCCGTTCGAACAACATAACGGCCCAATGAGTGCGGTCGCCCCCGGCTGGAAGCTGCGCGTGCTGCTGGCGCAGGCATTGTTCGGCGACCCCGATATCCTGCTGCTCGACGAACCAACCAACCACCTCGATATCAACACGATCCGTTGGCTGGAAAACATCCTCAATGATCGACGCAGCACCATGATCATCATTTCGCACGACCGCCACTTTCTGTCGGCGGTGTGCACGCACATGGCGGACGTCGATTACGGCGAAATCCGCATCTATCCGGGCAACTACGACGACTACATGCTGGCCTCGACGCAGGCGCGCGAGGGTCTGCTCTCCGCCAACGTGCGCGCCAAGGAACGCATCGCTGATCTGCAGGATTTCGTGCGGCGCTTCTCGGCCAACGCATCGAAGGCCCGTCAGGCCACCTCGCGTGCACGACTGATTGAAAAAATCAAAATCGAGGATATCAAGCCGTCAAGCCGCCAGTATCCATACATCCGCTACGAAATCGATGACCGCGACCGTCTGCATCGCTATGTGTTCGAAGCGCAGAAACTGGCCAAGGGCTACGACAAACCGCTCTTTAGCAATTTCAACCTGAGGGTAGAGGCCGGCGAGCGCATCGCCATCATCGGCCCCAACGGCATCGGCAAGACCACCCTGCTGCGCTGTCTGGGTGGCGATCTGGCGGTCGACACGGGCACCATCCGCTGGACGGAAAAAGCCAAGCTCGGTTATTGCGCGCAGGATCACAGCGGCGACTTTGACGACGACGACACGCTGCCCGAATGGATGGCGCAGTGGCGCGGCCCCAACGACA
>Ga0114978_10005278_pt1 | contig 10339 bp, 9 predicted proteins | sample S_140212_EF_Meta_FD_87027 | JGI IMG/M metagenome (GOLD analysis project Ga0114978, IMG submission 87027) | Freshwater microbial communities from Lake Simoncouche, Canada to study carbon cycling - S_140212_EF_MetaG | ecosystem: Environmental > Aquatic > Freshwater > Lake | place: Lake...
CAGCTTTATCGTCAACCGTCCCGCCGTGGAACCGACCTTCAAGATGACTCGCACTGAGGTTCGCGGTCGGACGGTGAATGTCACCATGACCACCGAATACTGATGGCTGAAGGCGAGACAGAAGCGTCGCCGTCGACGGCCGTCGACCTCGCGGGTGATTTCCGTGACTCCGGAGTCGCTGAGGTGCTCGACCAACTCGACCGGGAACTGATCGGGCTCAAGCCGGTCAAGCAACGTATCCGCGAGACGGCGGCGCTGTTGATCGTGGACCGGGCGCGGCAGCGACTCGGCTTGTCGCAGACCACACCCACACTGCACATGAGCTTCACCGGCAATCCCGGTACCGGCAAAACCACCGTCGCCATGCGGATGGCCGACATCCTGTACCGGCTGGGTTATGTCCGCAAAGGTCACCTGATCTCGGTGACGCGGGATGATCTGGTAGGCCAGTACATCGGGCACACCGCACCCAAGACGAAGGAGATCCTCAAGAAGGCGATGGGCGGGGTGCTGTTCATCGACGAGGCCTACTACCTGTATCGCCCGGACAACGAGCGCGACTACGGCCAGGAGGCCATCGAGATCCTGCTGCAGGTGATGGAAAATCAACGCGATGACCTGGTGGTGATCCTCGCCGGTTACGCCGACCGGATGGACAAGTTTTTCCAATCCAACCCAGGTTTCCGCTCGCGGATCGCCCACCACATCGACTTCCCGGATTACGAGGACGCCGAGTTACTGTCGATCGCGGAATCGATGCTGGCCGAACAGAATTACCATTTCGACGCCGACGCGCGTGCCGCGATGAATGAGTACATCGCCCTGCGACGCGCACAGCCGCATTTCGCCAATGCTCGGTCGATCCGCAATGCGCTCGACAGGGCCCGGATGCGCCAGGCCAACCGGTTGTTCAGTGACACGCATGCGCCGATCGGCGTCGACGAACTGTCCACCATCACCGGTGCCGACCTCCGCAGCAGTCGGGTGTTCTCCGGTGGCCTTGATTCCGAGAAGGGTCGCCCCGAGTGACCCGGGTGATCGTCATCGCGCCCGCGGCCTGACCGTGAGTCAGGTCTGGCCCAGGGTCGCTTTATTCGATCTGGATGGCACGCTAATCGACTCGGTACCCGACATCACGCTTGCGGTGGCTGAGTTGATGAGCACCGAGGACCTCGCGCCCTTTGAGGAAGCCGATGTCCGTGCGATGGTCGGACACGGCTTGCGAGTGCTGGTGCGCCGGGCGTTGGCGGCCAGGGGCAGGACGCCGGCGCCGGCGGAGTTCGAGGCCATCATCGACCGCATGCTGGAGATCTATCCCCGTCATCTGACGGCGCGAACCACATTGCTTCCCGGCGTGGTGGAGTGCCTGGACACCCTCGCCGCCGCGGACTGTGCTGTGGCGTTGGTGACCAACAAACTGCAGTCCGCCGCCACCACCGTGCTGGACCACTTCGGATTGTCCGACCGCTTCACGATCATTCTCGGAGATCAGGAGGGACTGTCCGATCTGGCGCCCAAGCCCGAGCCTGACATGCTGCTGCATGCGCTGTCCCACGTCGGAGTCGAACCTGCCCACGCGGTGATGGTGGGCGATAGCGAGTCCGATATCGCCTCGGCGCGCGCCGCCGGGGTGTTCTCTGTCGCGGTACGCGGTGGCTATTGCGATGGACCTCTCGAAGAACTCAATCCCGACATCGTGATCGACAGCCTCTATGGCTTCGATGAGGCGATCGAGGCGTGGCGCCGCCATGGCTGAAACCGGTGCAGTGGACGCACTGATCTTCGACGTCGACGGCACCCTGGCCGAAACCGAGGAACTGCACCGTGAGGCCTTCAACCGGGCGTTTGCCGACGAGGGCCTGCCGTACCGCTGGGACCAGGCGCGCTACCGCAGTCTGCTGCTGGTCACCGGCGGGCGGCAGCGGCTTGAGCATTTTTTCGCCGAGTCCACCGGCCTGACACCTGTGCAGATCGCCGAGCTGGCGCCGCGCCTGCACCGGGCGAAGAACGGCCACTACGCCGAGGTGATGGCGGATTTCCCGATCGAGCTGAGGCCGGGCGTCGCCGACCTGTTGCGCCAGGCGCGGGCCGCACGACTGAAACTCGCGATCGCCACCACGACGAGTCGGGTCAACCTGGAGGGTCTTGCGCGACGTTTTCCCGGCGACATTGATCTGGACGGCTTCGATGCCGTGGTCTGCGGCGAGGATGTCACCGCGCTGAAACCCGACCCCGAGGTCTATCGGACCGCGCTCGATCGGCTCGGCCTGCCCGCTGAGCAGTGCCTGGCCTTCGAGGACACGCGCAATGGCGTTGACTCCGCGGTCGGCGCGGGCCTGCGGGTGGTGGTCACGCCGAGCCTCTACTCCGACGGCCAGGATTTCTCGGCAGCAACCATGGTGCTGGAGGACCTCAGCCACTTCAGGCTATCGCCGGCCGTCAGACCCTAGCCGACCTTTCCGAGACGCACGGCCACCTCGTTGCGGCGTCGGAATGGCAGCGTCCACGGCGGGTCATAGAACCAGGAAAACGGCTCGCCGTCGGTGGTAAATCCGTTGTCGCGCAGGGTGGTCAGCAATTCGTCGGTGTGCGACGCGATCGACTCGAGGCTTGCGACGCCGGAGTACCGCAACACCGCGACCGTCTCGGCCGGGACGGTCACCAGGTGCACCCGCTCGTCGTTGGGCACCGGCAGCGACTCCAGCGAATGCTCGGCCGGCATGAAGAACCGGATCACCCACTCTCCGGCGGCCCCGCGTTGGGTGGCCACCGGGGCGGTCATGGCGATCTTCTCGCTCTGCTGCTGGGCCACCGGAGCGGTCATCGCGATCTTGGACTTGGCGGTGTTGCCGCCGAATATGTAGCGGGCCAGCCGGCGGAACCCCTCACTACGCGCGGCCTCCTCCTCGGCGGCGACAGTGGTCTCCGCGGCGATCCGCGGGTTGTAGTGCCGGATTTCCACGCTGCCGATGCGACGCTCGACGGTGAAGTCCGGTTCGGCAGTTCCGTGCCGGATCCCGACGATCGACCCCCCGGCATCGACGACCTGGCCGAGAACACCCACGATTTTGTTCAGCATGATGCTTCCTCTCTTTGCCCCTTAACGTGAAGCGGCGACGCATTGTTCCTGCCTGCAGCTTTCCCGCGTGCTATCCGACAGCCGCAGGCCGCGTCAGCTTCGCGTAGCGCGCCCGGTGGTAGTCGGTAGAACCGAACTCGTACTGAATTGCGGTGAGCCGCTTGAAGTAGTGGCCGATCGCGAGCTCCTCGGTCATCCCCATGCCGCCGTGCAACTGCACCGCGTTCTGTCCGATGAACCGTGCTGCGCGCCCGACAGTCGCTTTAGCTGCCGAGACCGCCCGGGCCCGAGTGGTCGGTTCCGCATCAAGATTCAGCACGGCTAGATAGACCGCAGACGCCGCCTGCTCGAGTTCCATGTACATGTCCACCATCCGGTGCTGCAGCACCTGAAAGCCCGCGATCGGCTGGCCAAACTGCTGGCGTTGCTTGCTGTAGTCGACGGTGTCGGCCAGCACTTTGCGCATCGCACCGACGGCCTCGGCGCACACCGCGGCCGCGCCCTCGTCCCGGGCCAGGGCCAGCGACGGCCACGCATCAGCTTCTAGCAGTGCAGCCGCAGGTAACCGGAGTTCGTGCACGATCAGATCAGCGGCGCGACGGTCGTCGATGGTGCGGTAGCCATGCATGGTGACACCGGCCGGGGGAGCAGCGGGGTTGAACTCTGTCAGGAACAGCGAAATCGCCTGCTGCCCTTCGGAATCACCGGTTCGGGCGACGATCAGCAGGTGGGTGGCCAACGGGGCATTCATCACCACGGCCTTGCTGCCGCCCAGCACCCAGTATTCGCCATCGCGCACCGCGGTGGTGGAGATGTCTTCCCAGTGATCACCTGATCCGGGTTCGCCCGCCGCCAGGGCGACGACGGCGGATCCCGCAGCCACGTGCTCGAGAACCGCCGCAGCCGCCTCGCTGCCTGCCCGAGCCAGCAGGCCACCGGCCACGATCACCGTGTCGACGAACGGTTCGATCACGAGCGCGCGGCCGAGTTCTTCGGCGATCACCATGGCCTCGGCCGGTCCGCCGCCACTGCCCCCGACAGCTTCCGGCAATGTGGCGCCGAGGATGCCGAGTTCCTCGGCGAATCCGCGCCAGATTTCGGGTTGCCATCCGGGGCCGGTCTTAGCGGCGACGCGGCTCTTCTCCAGTTCGTAGCGTGCGGTGAGGAACTTGTTCAGGCCATCGCGCAGGAGGGTCTGTTCCTTACTGAGGGCGAAGTCCATGGTTTACAGCCCCAGGGTTGCTTTGGCGAGGATGTTGCGCTGAATCTCGTTGCTGCCCGCGTAAATTGAGCCGGCGCGATCGTTGAAGTAGTGCAGTGGCGCGATCGCCTGCCACGGCTCGCCGCTGACGTAGTCATCAGTCGGCGGAATGAATTCCGACACCGGCCCGCCCGGCAGGGTGGCGTGCGGTTGGTAGACCCGTCCCCGTGGACCGGCCGCTTCCAGTGCCAGTTCGGTGATGTCCTGGCTCAGTTCGGTGGCAAGGATCTTCAGCATCGAGGAGTCTGCCCCCGGGTTCCCGCCGTCGGCCACCACCGCCAGTACCCGGTATTCCAGAATCTCCAGCACATCGGCGCGGATCCGCACGTCGGCGAGTTTGACGGCGAACGCGGCATCGTCGATAAGCGCCCCACCGGCCGGCCCTGGCTGATGTGCGGCCGCCTCGGCGATTGACTCCGCCATCACCTGCAGGGCCGGCGCCGCCGCGCCGCCGCCGCGCTCGAACTCCAGCAGGTACTTCGCCACCGTCCAGCCGTCGTCGATCGCGCCGATCACATTTGCCTTGGGCACCCGGACGGCGTCGAAGAAGATCTGGTTTTGGATCTGCTCCCCGGAGGTCATCACCAGCGGCCGAATCTCGATACCCGGGGTGGCCATGTCGATGAGCACGAACGTGATGCCGTGCTGTTTCTTCGCCGATCGGGTGGTGCGCACCAGGGCGAAGATCCAATTCGCTTCTCCGGCATGGGTTGTCCAGATCTTGCTGCCGGTGCACACGAGGTCGTCGCCGTCGTCGACGGCGGCCATGGACAGCGCCGCCAGATCGGATCCGGCTTCGGGTTCGGAGTAGCCCTGGCAGAAGAACACCTCGCCGGTCAGGATGCGCGGCAGGAAGTAGTCCTTCTGCTCGCGCGTGCCGAAAGCGACGATCGCATGGGCGACCATCTTGATTCCCATCGGCGAGAGCGCGGGCGCATCGGCCAGGGTGGACTCCCTGTTGAAGATGTAGTGCTGGGTCAGCGTCCAGTCGCAGCCGCCGTATTCGACCGGCCAGGCAGGCGCTGCCCAGCCGCGCTCATACAGGATCGCCTGCCAGGCCATGCTCGCCTCGTGATCGGCGTAGACACTCGTCATGAGCCGGCCGGCCCGGCGCAATTCCGGCGTGAGCTTCGCATCCAGGAAGGCCCGAACCTCATCGCGGAATTCGACATCCTTCGCCGACCACGCCAGATCCATCGCGTCCCCTCTCAGGACAGTTCCTACATCTGCTTTTCCTGCACGCTAACCCGCGCAGGGGGCTGACCCGGAGGCGGGTCTGGGCGGTCGAGACTGCGTCCAGATCGAGATATTGTGCCGGAAGATGATCTGAGCGCAGAGTCGATGCGCGCGGTGGTATGTCAGTGGCATCCCCCGGCGACATACCCGATCGGGGGATGCGCCTGAGGCTGTGCCCGGCAGGCTCTACCGATACCCCGAGGAGGTGGGCAATGCCGGCGTGGCGCCTGCGCGATTACCACGAAGCCGACCTGGACCAAGCCATCCAGATCTGGGATCAGAGCCGTGGACCCGGCTCGGCGGAGCCGGTGTTCAGCGTCGCCGAGGTCATGGCGGCCGCCCGCGGCGGACAGCCCGCGGTGGTGGCCGAGGTGGGCGACGAGGTAGTCGGCATGGCGGTAGCGCAGGTTCAGGGCGAGCGGGCGTGGATCATGCTGGTGGCCATCGGTTCGCGGTGGCGGGACCGCGGTGTGGGTAGCGCTTTGTTGTCCGACCTAGAGCGCCGGCTGCGCTCGCAGGGCGTGCGCCGGATCAGCGCTGCACTGCCGGAGAGCGCGACCGGGGCGACAGCGCTGCAGAACTCCGGCTACGCGCGTCGTGACGGTCTCGTCTACTACGAGATGATCGAGCACCTCGGCCCCGACCAGGCGAACCTGCTCGACGAACTCGGCGGGCTGATCCTGCCGCCCGGGTTGTGGGGCGACCTGGCGGGGATGGAATACGAGAAGCAGATCATCGAACGACGCATCGTCGACCCGCTTGCCCACCCGGATGTCGCCGAACGCTACGGGGTGAGCCCGCCCAAGGCGGTGATCCTGTTCGGCCCGCCCGGAACCGGGAAAACCAGCTTCGCCAAAGCGATTTCGTCACGGCTCGGGTGGCCGTTCGTTGAGCTGTTCCCGTCCCGGATGGCGGCCACCGGTACCGGCGGATTGGCGGCCTCGCTTCGGGAGGCCTTCGCCGAGATGGCCGAACTCGACGAACTTGTGCTGTTCATCGACGAGGTGGAGGAGATCGCCACCGCACGCACCGGAGCCTCCACCGCCGAGTTGGGCGTGACCAACGAACTGCTCAAACTGATCCCCGCGTTCCGCCAGCACGACAGCCGACTGCTGGTCTGCGCGACCAACGCGGTGCACTCGCTCGACTCGGCGTTCCTGCGACCGGGTCGCTTCGACTACGTCATCCCGGTCGGACCGCCGGACCCGCCTGCCCGCAATGCAGTGTGGCGACGCTATCTGCGTTCGGTCAATGGCGGCATCGACGTCGACCGGTTGGTGACCGCTTCGGAGTACTTCACCCCCGCCGATATCGAGTTCGCCGCGCGCAAAGGGGCGCAGGCTGCATTCGAGCGCGAGATGCTCGACGGGGGCGGCCGTCCTGCCACCACCGATGACTACCTCAAGGCGATCAGCGAGGTCAGGCCGACGCTGACCGCCGACATGCTGGCCGAGTTTGAGCGCGGGAAGGCAGACTTCGCGCGGCTGTAGAAGGCCGGCCTACTTCACGTCGAAAGAAACTGTGTGCCAACCGGTTGCGCCGTCGGGGATCACACCCATCTGATCACCGGTCTGCACCGCGCCGGTGTTGTCGGTGGCGCGGACGGCGGCGGTGTGCGCGCCGGGTGTGGCATTCCACGGGAAGCTCCACAACCGCCAGGTGTCGTTGGAGTACGACGCACCCAATTGAGCTTGCTGCCACGGTCCGTCGTCGATGCGGACCTCGACGGCTTTGATGCCGCGGTGCTGCGCCCAGGCGACGCCGCCGAAGGTCGTCGGGCCGGCGTCGATCTTTTGACCGTTGCGGGGGACGTCGACGCGGGACTGGGTCTTGATGGGTCCCTTGGCCGACCAACCCAGCTTGGTCCAGTAGGCCTCGGTCTTGTCGAAGCGGGTCAACTCGAGGTCTGTCACCCACTTGGTCGCCGAGACGTACCCGTACAGGCCGGGCACCACGAGTCGCGCGGGGTAACCGTGCTCGACGGGCAGTGGCACCCCGTTCATTCCGATCGCCAGCAGTGCATCCCGGTCATCGGTCAGTGCCTGCACCGGGGTGCCAGCGTTCCAGCCGTCAATCGAGGAGGAGAGCACCATATCGGCGTCGGAGGCAATACCGGCCTCGCGCAACAGATCTCGCACCCGATATCCGACCCAGGTGGCGTTCGAGATGAGCTCGCCACCGACCGGATTGGACACACACGTCAGCGTCACTGTCTTCTCGACCGGCTCGAAGCGCTGCAGATCCTGAAAGCTGAAGGTCACCTCTTTATCGACCATGCCGTGGATGCGCAGCCGCCAATCGGCGCGCGACACCTGGGGCACGCTCAGCGCGGTGTCGATCCGGTAGAAGTCGGAGTTGGACGTGATGAAACTCGGCAGCGCAACGCCTTTCGGCGTGACGTCGGCCGGTGGTGGGGCAGGGACGGCAGAGGGCGTGGGCAGCGCCAGCGCATCGCGATCACCCGAGACCGACCTCACTTTGCGGTTGAGCAGCACGCCGCCGACACCGCTTGCCACGCCGGCGGCGGTGAGGCCGAGGGTCACCAGGGATAGTCGCCTGCCCCCGTCGACTGTGTCGACGGCATCGGCACCGTCGACTCGGCCGACGGCATCGGCGCGGTCGACTCCGTCGACTGTTTCAACACCGTCAGCTCCGTCGACCCGCGATCCGCGGTCGCTGAACCGGCCCGAGGTCAACACCCGCAGCACCGCGATGGCGCTCCCGACGGCGGCCAGGGTCGGGATCAGATCGGCCAATCCAGCCCCGGGCCGCGCGAGCACCGCCGCGCCGCCCGCCGCACCGCCGGCCAGGATCGCCAGACTGCCCAATGGAATGCGGGAGCGTTCCCAGCGCGCAGTCAGCGCTGCGACCGCGGCGATGACCACCAGCACCATCACCGAGAGGAACAACTTGTCGGCGGTGCCGAAGGTCTGGATCGCCCATTCCTTGACCGGCCCGGGTGTCAGGTTCACCACCGCGGTGCCCACCGATGTGCGGACGTCGGCCGCGGGGGAGAAGAAGGTGGCCAGTAGTTGCGCCACACCAAGACCGACGGCGGCAGCCGCGATGCCCGCCCCGGCCCGCGATCCTGTCGATACGTCAGCCATGACACCGAATTTACCGCCGCGACAGACCGCACCTGCCCGCGGCGATCATGAACAGTCCATGACAGGCGTCAACCCGATGTCAGCGGCCCGGAACGGGGCGGTAACGTGCCGGTGGGACCGGCAGCAGGAGGTTGGGCATGGAGATCGCGGGCAAGAAGGTCGTCATCGTCGGTGGCGCATCCGGGTTCGGCCGGGCCAGCGCGGAACTGCTGGCCTCTCGCGGGGCTGAGGTGGCGATCCTCGACCGGGAAGGTTCCGACGGTAAGGCCGTTGCCGCGGGCCTGGGTGGCCCATTTTTCGCCGTCGACGTCACCAACTTCGCCGAGACCGAAGAGGCATTGAATGCCGCGGTCGAGGCCCTCGGTGGTCTGCACGTCGTGCTCACCACGGCCGGCGGCGCGGTCGCCGAGCGCACGCTGGGCAAGACCGGCCCGCACAGCCTGGACAGTTTCCGATCCATCATCGACCTGAACCTGGTGGCGTCCTTCAACATCAGCCGCCTTGCCGCCGCCCACATGAGCACCAACGACCCCGAAGACGAGGAACGCGGCGTGATCATCAACACCGCCTCCATCGCCGCCTTCGAAGGCCAGATCGGCCAGGTGGCCTACACCGCCGCCAAGGCCGGGATCGCGGGCATGTGCCTGACCATGGCGCGCGACCTCGGCTCGCTGGGCATCCGGGTGCTGGCGATTGCGCCGAGCCTGTTCGCCACCGGACTGACCAAGGGCATCCCCGACGAGTTCGCCGTCTCGCTGACCAAGGACGCCGCGTTCCCGAAGCGCCTCGGTCGGCCCGAGGAGTTCGCCAAACTGGTTGCCGCGATCGTCGACAACCCGATGCTCAACGGCCAATGCCTGCGCCTAGACGCCGGGCAGCGGTTCGGCCCCAAACTCTGACCGACCTCGATACCAGGAGAGAACAATGTCCATCGCACTCACTGATGACCACCGCGAACTCGGCAACGTTGCCCGATCGTTCCTGACCGCGCAGAAGGCGCGGCTGGCAGCCCGCGCACTACTGGACTCCGACGACGAGGGCCGCCCACCATTCTGGTCCGATCTGGCCGAATTGGGTTGGCTGGGTTTGCATGTCGACGAGGAATACGGCGGCTCCGGATTCGGGCTGCCCGAACTCGTCGTCGTCATCGACGAACTGGGTCGCGCGGTGGCACCCGGTCCGTTCGTGCCCACGGTCACGGTGTCCGCTGTTCTTTCCGCCGTCGGAAACGACGAGCAGAAGACGCGCCTGCTGCCCGGCCTCGTCGACGGAACGCTCACGGCCGCAGTTGGTTTCGGTGGCAACCTGACGGTGTCGGGTGGCCGCCTCTCCGGTGACGCCGGCGTGGTGATCGGTGCGGGACTGGCCGACGTGCTGTTGCTGGCCAGCGGCGAGGACATGATCCTGGTGGATCGCACGGCCGACGGCGTCGCGATCGAGGTGCCGGGAAACCTGGACCGGGCCCGACGGTCCGGTCGCGTCGTCCTAACCGATGTTGCCGTCGGCGATAACCTGCTCCCGGGCGCGCGCAACGCCGCACTGGCGCGCACGCGCACCCTGTACGCCGCCGAGGCCGTGGGCGGTGCGTCGGATTGTGTGGACAGCGCGGTCGAGTACGCGAAGGTCCGCGAGCAGTTCGGCCGCACCATCGCCACC
>Ga0114978_10005280_pt1 | contig 10336 bp, 4 predicted proteins | sample S_140212_EF_Meta_FD_87027 | JGI IMG/M metagenome (GOLD analysis project Ga0114978, IMG submission 87027) | Freshwater microbial communities from Lake Simoncouche, Canada to study carbon cycling - S_140212_EF_MetaG | ecosystem: Environmental > Aquatic > Freshwater > Lake | place: Lake...
AACAAAGACCGGCCTTTCTACCTCAACGTCTGGCTCCACGAGAGCCACCTCCCACACGTGCCCACAAAAGCGTCGCTGGAAAAATGGCAGCACCTCGACGAACAGAAACGCGTGTACGCCGCCGTCATCACCGACGGCGATAACGCCGTCGGCCGCGTACTCGATGCGCTGGAGGCCGCCGGCGTCGCGCACAATACCCTCGTGATTTTCTCCAGCGACAATGGCCCCGAAACTACGGCAGCAAAGACGCAGCAATCCTCGCGCGACGACGACGCCGGGGTCGCTGGCTACGGCGGCTACTACAGCGTCGGCTCCAGCGGCGGCCTGCGCGGCGAGAAACGCAGCCTCTTCGAGGGCGGCGTGCGTGTGCCCTTCCTCGTGCGCTGGCCCGGGCACACTCCCGCGAGCACGATCAACACCACCACCGTCCTCACCGCCGTCGATCTCCTGCCCACCGTGTGCGCCGCCGCCGGCATCACGCTTCCTTCCGACTATCGCGGCGATGGCGAAAACTTACTCGCCGCGCTCCAAGGCCAGCCGGTCAAACGCACGAAACCCGTTTTTTGGGCGTGGACCGGCAAGGCCGCCGATCCCGATTGGTGGCCGCGCCTCGCCGTGCGCGACGGCGATTGGAAACTGCTCCTGACCGACTCGGCTAAGCGCGTCGCGTTGCACCGTCTCTCCACCGACCGAGCCGAAGCGGTCGATGTCGCGAGGGACCACCCGGAAATCGTCGCGCGGCTCACGCAGCTCGCGCTCGCGTGGCACGCCACCCTGCCCACCACCGTCGATCCGTCCTGCATCAGCACAGCCGATCGCACTGCCGCAGCCACGACGCCCACCGCACCGAACGCACCGAACGCTCCCGCCAAAAAAATCGCACCCGACCGCGCCGCCGCCTTCGCGCGCATGGACACCAATCACGACGGTGTCCTCACCCTCGCAGAATACGTCGCCGGTCTGAAAGGCGCGGAAAACCTCGAACAGCGCTTCAAGAATTTCGATAAAAACGGCGACGGGAAACTCACCCGCGAAGAATTCGTCACGCCCTCTGGAAAATGATTTTCCCTTTCACGATCCCGAGAGACCGACGCACGCGATGCCACTTGGGAAATATCCCCGGCAAAACTCGCAGCCTCCGCTGGCCGAGCCACGGCCTCCGCCCCGCTACCCGCCAGCACCACTGCTGACTACTTTAACCTCGCAGACGGCGACTTGACCCTCAGCTCGGAATATCAGCCCATAGCCCTGCCCTCCCCGAACCCCTGATCCCGCCCTCCCCTTTTTCATGAACATCAGAACTATCGCCTCCGCCCTCCTTGCCGTCCTGTGGCTTGCCTCCTCGGTTCACGCCGAGCCTTCCCTCGTGTACGAGGGCACCGCTGGCCCGGGCAAGGGCAAGCACATCGTTTTTCTCTCGGGCGATCACGAGTATCGCTCGGAGGAAACCCTGCCCGCCCTCGCACGCATCTTGGCCCAGCATCAGGGCTTCAAATGCACCGTGTTGTTCAACGTCGATCCGCAGTCCGGCACCATCGTCCCCGGGAATTCCCAATCGCCCGGCCTCGAAGCCCTCGCGACCGCCGATCTGGCCGTCGTGTTTTTGCGTTTCCAAGATTTCCCAGCGGACCAGATGAAACACGTCGCCGCCTATCTCGATCGCGGCGGTCCGGTCATCGGACTGCGCACCGCGACGCATGCGTTCCAAATTCCCGCCACCGGTGACTACAAAAAATACTCGTGGAACTACAAGGGCGACGACTACGTCGGCGGCTTCGGCCACCAAGTGCTCGGGCAGTCATGGGTCGGGCACTACGGGACAAATCACAAGCAGAGCACCCGCATCGACATCATCCCCGCGCTCGCCGCCCATCCGATTTTGCGGGGCGTGAAAGCCATCTGGGCCTACGAGGGCGGCTACGTGGGCAAACCCACCGACGGTGAGATTCTCACCATGGCTCAGCCGCTCAACGGCATGACTCCCGATTCCCCGGCCGACGCCACCAAGCCGCCGATGCCCTCCGAGTGGACCCGCACTTATAGGAGCGCCTCCGGAAAAACCGGCCGCGTCTTCACCTCTCTTTACGGTGCCTCCGAAGATCTCCTCAACGACGGCTACCGTCGCATGGTGGTGAACGCATCGTTCTGGGCGCTGGGGCTAGAGGCCGCCATCAAACCCGATCTCAACGTGGCGCTCGTCGGCCCCTACACCCCGAGCACGTTCGGCAACCAACGCTACATCGCGTCCATTAAACCCTCGGCCTATGCCAGCTTCGCGAGCCCGATTCCCGCTCCCGGCTCACCACCGCCCACGCCCCCGAACGCGAAAGCGAAAGCCCCACAAACAGCGAAAACCGCTGCCGTCGTCGCACCCCAGCCCGGGGTAAAATCCGACGCCACGCCGCCAACCAAGGCCGAGGACGCCGCCAAGCAGAAATCTGGCAAGCAGGCGCGGACCGCGCCGCCGGCGAAGCCCGTCGATGCGCCCCACAGCATGAAAACCGAACCTGCCACCGCCACCGCCGCGCGTCCGCAAATCGTCGCGCCGCCGAGCAAGCGCGAGCGCATCGTTCTCATCGGCAACGGCCTCGCCGAGCGCGATGTTTACTACCACCGCATCGAGACGGAGCTGGCCCTGCGTTACCCGGAACACGATTTGTTTTTCCGCAATCTGGGTCATGTCGGCGACACGCCCGGCTTCCGTCCGCATCCTTCGCGCGCGTCGCAGTGGGCGTTCCCGGGCGCGGAGAAATTTAATCCCGGCCTTAACGTCCACAAAGGCGAGGGCTTCTTCCCCACGCCGGACCAGTGGCTCACCCACCTCAAGGCCGACACCCTCTTCGCGTTCTTCGGCTACAACGAATCGTTCGACGGCCCGACCAAGGTCGCCAATTTCGAAGCCGAGCTCTCGGCCTGGGTCCAGCACACGTTGAGCAAAGCCTACAACGGCCAAGCCGCACCCCGCATCGTGCTCGTCTCGCCGATCGCCTTCGAAAATCAGTCCGCGAAACGTGACCTGCCCAACGGCGAAAAAGAAAACGCCCACCTCGCCCTCTACTCGGCCGCCATCGCCTCCGTCGCGAAGAAACACGGCCTCACGTTCATCGATCTCTTCACCCCGACTCAGGCGCTCTACCGGACGGCCAAGGAACCGCTCACCACCGGCGGCTTCATCCCCAACGACGAGGGCTACCAACACGTCGCCAAACTTCTCGCGACCGGCGCATTCGGCGAGCAGGCCCGCACCTCCAAGGCCGATCCTGCCCTCGTACACGGCGCCGTAAAACAGAAGGATTACCACTGGAATAACGACTACCACCTCGTGAATGGCGTCCACGCCTACGGCCGACGCTACGGTCCCTACGGCCCGCAAAATTATCCCGATGAAGTCAAAAAGACCCGCGAGATGACCGCGCTCCGTGACCTCGTGATTCACGAAGTCGCCCGCGCCAAGAAGACCGATCTCTTCGTCGACGATAGCCAGACTCACGTCCTGCCGCCGGTGCCGACGAACTACGCGCCGAGCATTAAAAACGGTACCACGAGTTATCTCCCGGCCGACGACGGCCTCGCGGCGCTCACCGTCCCCGCCGGTTACAAAGTCGAGCTCTTCGCCAGCGAGAAAGAATTCCCGAACTTGGCGAATCCCATGCAGCTCTCCTTCGATAATCGGGGCCGTCTCTGGGTCGCCGTCATGCCGGCCTATCCCGCCTATCGCCCGGGCGATGCGCTGCCCAACGATAAGATTCTCATCTACGAAGACACCGACGGCGACGGCAAAGCCGACAAGGAAACCGTGTTTGCCGATCATCTTTACCTGCCCATCGGCTTCGAGTTTGCACCCGAGGGCGTCTATCTTTCCCAAGAGCCGAATCTCGTGCTCCTGCGCGACACCGACGGCGACGATAAAGCCGACCGCATGGAGATCATCTTGGGCGGCTTCGACACGCACGACACGCACCACGCCATCAGCGCCTACGCCGCCGATCCCAGCGGCGCCTTCATGTTGTGCGAGGGAGTTTTTCTGCACAGCAACGTCGAGACGCCCTACGGCCCCGTGCGCTGCGTCGATGGCGGCTTCTTCCGCTACAGCCCGCAGCGCGGGATGTTGGAGCGCACCATTCAGATGAGTATTCCCAATCCTTGGGGCTACACCTTTGACCGGTGGGGTCAGGACTTTTTCCTCTTCACCTCCGGCACGAACATGAACTGGGCCTTGCCCATGCAGGTAAAGCCCACCTTCGGCAGCAAAACTCCCGCCACCGTCGATCTTATCCCCGCCGCCGAAAAAGTCCGCCCCACGTCGGGTCTGGAGGTCGTCTCCTCCCGCCACTTCCCCGACGACGTCCAAGGCGATCTGATACTCTGTAACGCCATCGGTTTCCTCGGCATCAAGCAGCATCAGATCGAGGACGACGGCACGGGTTGGAAAACCACCTTCCGCCAAGACCTGCTCACGAGCACCGATCGCAATTTCCGTCCGGTGGATCTCGAGTTCGCCCCCGACGGCTCTCTCTACGTGATCGATTGGCACAACGTCCTGATCGGGCATATGCAGCACAACGCCCGCGATCCGATGCGCGACCACAACCACGGTCGCATTTACCGCATCACGTATCCGAGCCGTCCGCTCGTGAAGCCAGCCCAGATCGCCGGCGCGAGCATGGACACCTTGCTCAACAACTTGAAGGAGCCGGAGAGCCGCACCCGCTACCGCACCCGCCGCGAAATCCGCAATCACCCAGTCGCGACCGTACTCCCAGCCGTGAAGAAATGGGCCGCCGCGCAGACCGATACGCACGCGAAACTCGAAGCCCTCTGGACCACCTGGGGCATGAACGCAGTCGACGAACCCCTGCTGCGCGAACTCCTCGCCTCCTCGGATTTTCACGCCCGCGCCGCCGCCGTCCGCGTGCTGCGCTACAACACTCACCGTATCGCCGACCACGCTGCGTTGCTCGAGAAGGCCGCCGCCGATGAGCACGGTCGCGTGCGCTTGGAATCGGTCGTCGCCGCCTCGTGGTTACCCGATGTGCCGGCAGCGAAAAAGATCGTCGCCATCGGCGCCGCCCAGCCCCTCGACATCTGGAGCAAGGCCGTCGTGAAGACCGCCGCCGACCGCCTCGCCGGTATCGCCGAAGAGGACAAGCCCGAGCACCCGCAGCTCCCCGCCCCGCCCCACCTCAACACCGCGGCGCAGAAACAATACCTCGCCGGCCAGCAGATTTTCCTGCGCGAGGGATTTTGCGTCACCTGCCACCAAGCGAACGGCAAGGGACTCGATCCGGCCTTTCCTTCCCTCGCCGGCAGCCCGTGGGTCACAGAAGACTCCGAGCGGCTCATCAAACTCACTTTGTATGGTCTGACCGGGCCGCTGGAAGTGAACGGCAAGAAATACGACGGCCAAGTGCCCATGACGCCCTTCGGTGGAATGTTGAACGACAATGACGTCGCCGCGGTGCTCACGTTTGTCCGCAATAGTTTTGGCAACAATGCGGCCCCGATCCCAGCCGCCGAAGTCCAAAAAGTGCGCGCGAAAAACCCCGGCCGCATGATGCTCTACAACAGCGAGGAATTGCTCAAAGAGCATCCACTGAAGTAGGCGCCCGTCCGGCGGAGCGGCGGCTTTCGAGCCGCCGCCCACCTTACTCCCTAACACCGATTTTGTAGGAGCCTGCTTGCGGGCGATATCCGGGCGATTTAGACGGGCGATTTTACATTTCATCCACTCACCACCTCCCGAATCGCCCGCGAGCAGGCGCCTGCCTCCAGGTAAATTAGTCTGATATTAAACGTGAATTGGAATGCCACTCTCATGAGATACTTCATCACCCTCTGCGTCGCCGTGCTCCTGGGTCTCGGCGCGGTTCGCCCCGCGCTCGCCGCCGCCGCCGTGGCGTCGGACTTGCAGCCCACTCGTCTCACCACCTATCGGACCGTCAATGGACTCGAATTGAAGCTGCACACCTTCGAACCGGCGGGCCTCAAGCCCTCGGATCGCCGCGCGGCCATCGTATTCTTTTTCGGCGGCGGCTGGAGCGGCGGCGACGCAAAGCAGTTTTATCAACACGCCCGAGCGCTGGCCGATCAAGGGATGGTGGCCTTTTCCGCCGACTATCGGGTGAAGAGCCGTAACCAGACCACACCGTTTGAGTGCGTGCAGGACGCGCGGGCCGCCATCCGCTGGGTGCGCGCCCACGCCGCCGAATGGGGCATCGATCCCGACCGGATCGTCGCCTCGGGCGGTTCCGCCGGCGGTCACCTCGCGGCCTGCACCGCCGTGATCGTTGACGACGACAAAGCGAGCGAGAACGCAACATTTAGCTCTGTGCCCAACGCGCTCGTCCTGTTCAATCCCGTGCTCGACACCACGGCAAAGGGCTACGGCGCGAAGAACTTCAAGGCTGAGCAGCAGACGACGCTCTCGCCGTGTCACCACGTGCGCCCAGGCGTCGTGCCCACGATTGTTTTCCACGGCACGGCGGACAAGACGGTGCCGTTTGAGAATGCGGAGCGCTTCACCCGGCTCATGCACGCAGCGGGTAACACCTGCGTTCTCGTGCCCTTCGAGGGGAAGGACCACGGTTTCTTCAACGGGCCGTTTTTCCGCCCGTCGAACGACCGCGCCGACTACGCGCTGACGATGAAGCGCACCGCCGAATTTCTAGCCGCGCAGGGTTTCCTCGGGGCCCAGCGTTGAAGTGCGTCCGCCGAATCCGCTGCCATGAAAAACACCTTCACGTTCTGGGTCATATTGCTGGGCGCCGCGCTCGCCCCGGCCCACGCCGCGGAAAGGTCCCGGCCCAACATCGTCGTCATCTACACCGACGACCAGGGCTACGGCGACATGAGCGCGCTCAACCCGCAGGCGAAATTCGCCACGCCCCACCTCGATCGGCTCGCGCGTGAGGGGATCGTCTTCACCGACGGCCATAGCGCCGACACCGTCTGCACGCCTTCGCGTTACGCTCTGCTCACGGGACGCTACGCCTGGCGCACGTCGCTCAAGAGCGGCGTGCTCCACGCCGACGGCCCCTGCTTGATCGCGAAGGATCGCATGACGGTCGCATCGCTGCTGAAGGGCCAAGGCTACCACACCGCCATCATCGGCAAGTGGCATCTCCAGATGAAATTTCCCGGCACGATCGGGCAACGCGATTGGAAGCAGCCCATCACCGAGGGTCCGACCGAGCGCGGCTTCGATTTCTACTTCGGCATCCCCGCCTCGATGAACTACGGCGTCCTGACCTACGTCGAGAACACCCGCGTCACCGATCCACCGTCGCTCTGGACGCGCAAAAAGCAGGACAAGGAGCGCAACACGTTTCGCTTTATGCCGCCCTACGAGGCGGAGCGCCAAGGCCCGGAGGACATCGAGATCGCGCCGTCGTTTCGCGACGATGCGTGCCTGCGCATCACGACGGAAAAAGCCGTGGCCTACCTGGCGGGCCGCGCCCCCGCCGCCAAGGCCGGCACGCCGTTCTTCCTCTATCTCCCGCTCAACTCGCCGCACCTTCCGCACAGCGTCGCCCCCGAGTTCGTCGGCCAAAGCCGCGTCGGCGCGTATGGCGATTTCATGATGGAGACCGATCATCGCATCGGCCAAGTGCTGGCGGCGCTCGACGAAAATGGTCTCACGCCAAACACGCTCGTGTTTCTCAGCAGCGACAATGGCGCCGAGACCGGCTACGCCCCGCGCCTCACGCAGTATCAGCACGCCAGCAGCGGCGAATTTAAGGGTGGCAAGCGCGACATCTACGAGGGCGGCCACCGCGTGCCCTTCATCATGCGCTGGCCCGCCGTCATCAAGGCGGGCCGCACCTGCGCCGAGCCCGTCGGCCAAGTCGATCTCCTCGCGACGTGCGCCGATCTCCTCGGCGTCGCGCTACCGCCCGATGCCGGCGAGGACAGTTCCAGTCTGCTGCCCGCGCTGCGCGGCGAGGATTTTTCGCGTCCGTTGCGCGGCCCGCTCGTGCATCACTCCGGCAGCGGCCTGTTCGCGATCCGCGACGGCGCGTGGAAACTGAACCTATTTCGCGGCTCCGGCGGCAGCCTCGCGCCGGCTCGCCTCGTGCCGCAAGCCGGCGAGCCGCCCTTCGAGCTCTACGACATGCAGCGCGACTGGCGCGAAACAATCAACGTCCACGACCAGCACCGCGACATCGTCGAACGCCTCAAGGCGACCGCGACCACGCTCGTGCGCGACGGCCGCAGCACGCCCGGCGCAGCGCAGAAAAACGACGGACCTGCCCTGTGGCCGGAGCTCGCGACCTGGATTCCCGAAGCCGCCACCGAAACGACGAAAGCACGCGCCAAGGGCAAAAAGAAAAAGGCGCCCGGGGCCGACACGCTCGACCAATGAAAACGACCTCACTCCGACTCCTTCGCGCGACCTTCACCGTTCTCGCGAGCGGGCTCATGATCGCAGTCGCCACGGGCCCTGCGACTGCCTCCGCCGCTCCTGCCCGACCCAACCTCGTCTTCCTGCTCGCTGACGATCTCGCCGCGGGTGCCGTCGGCTACAGCGGCAACCGGGATGTGATCACGCCCCACCTCGACCGGCTCGCGCGGGACGGCGTGCGCTTCGTCAGTCACTACGACACCACGTCCATCTGCATGGCCAGCCGCTGTACGATTCTAACGGGCCTCTACGAATATCGCCACGGCTGCAATTTCGACCACGGCGACTTCGAGCGCCGCTTCATCGCGCAATCCTATCCCGTGCGGCTGCGGCAGGCAGGCTACTTCACCGGCTTCGCGGGCAAGATCGGCTTCGTGTTGCAGGGCGAAAAATTCGAGGCCCTCGCGCCGCTCTTCGATCAATGGGCCGGCGGCCCGGGTCAGACGTTCTACGAGACCGCGAATAACGCCGGCATCGCGAAGTATGCCGCGCAATATCCGCATTGCTCGCGCGCCTACGGGGCGTGGGCGCAGGATTTCCTGAAGACGGCGAAGGCCAGCGGGAAACCGTTTTGCCTGAGCGTCAGCTTCAAGGCACCGCACCTGCCGTTCACGCCGGACCCGATCGACCTCAAACTTTACGCGGGGAAGACCTTCACGCGCCCGCCAAACTATGGCGTGGAAAAAGGCACGCACGTGTCGCCGCAGGCCCGCACCAGCCGTGCGGCCACCGGCTATCGCGAATGGATCGACGACTTCGATGGCACAGCGGCGAAGTATTACGCGCTCGTCACCGGCATCGATGTGGCCGTTGGCATGATCCGGGAGGAGCTCGTGCGCCAGGGGCTCGACCGAAACACGGTCATCATCTTTACTTCCGACAACGGCTACAACGCCGGCTCGCACGGCTTCGGCGACAAGGTCCTTCCCTACGAAGAGGCCTCCAAAGCGCCGCTCATCATTTACGATCCGCGTCTGCCCGCGGAGAGAAACGGCCAAGCCTGCGCCGCCGTCACGGGCAACATCGACCTGGCACCTACCCTCCTCGCGCTCGCCGGCGAGCCCGCCCCGGCCGGCCTCGATGGCCGCAGCCTGCTGCCGCTGCTCGCGGATCCGACCGGCCGCATCCACGATTCGTTGCCGTTATTTAATTTCTGGGGAGCGCCCTCCGCGCAGTCCATGGCCGTCGTCACGCCGGAATGGAAATACATCTATTGGTATTACGGCGTCGGCATGAAGCCCACCGAGGAGCTTTTCCATCTCACCGAGGATCGCTACGAGATGACCAACGTCGCCGCGGACCCCATACACGCCGGCGTCCTCGCGAAGCTCCGCGCGGACTACGACGTGCAGCTCGCCGCGATCCAACAGCAGTTCGTCCCTCATCACGCCTACGATCACTACCCCGTGGTCTTTAGCCGCACCGCGCCGTGGGACCAAAAAGCCGGGCTGCTCGGCCAGTTGAAGGCCAAGTCCGGTGCCGGCGACGAAGAACCGTCCGACCAGCCGAAAAAGAAACGCAAGACCGCCAAATAATTACCCCATGAACATTCCCCTCCTCGCCCTCGCTGCCTTTCTGCTCGCGCCGGAACGAGAGCGCATGGCGCTTTCAACTTTCACGCTGCCGTAGCTGTTGAAGACCGTCGGCTACACCAGCGGTATTTTCGGCAAATGGCACCTCGGCGACGAAGCCGCTTATCCAACCGACCGGCGCGGTTTCGACGAAGTCTACATCCACGGCGGTGGCGGCATCGGCCAGATATTCCCCAGCTCCTGCGGCGACGCTCCGCGCATCACCCGCGAGTGGGCGAGCAGGCGGGGTGGGCGAGGCCGGTCTAGAGGATTTCGGTGACGAAGTCTTTAAGCAGCACACTGCGCAGGGCGGACCGGACCTTAAGTTCGCGAAACAGCGGATCGGGCAGATCGAGGATGGTTC
>Ga0114978_10005284_pt1 | contig 10333 bp, 5 predicted proteins | sample S_140212_EF_Meta_FD_87027 | JGI IMG/M metagenome (GOLD analysis project Ga0114978, IMG submission 87027) | Freshwater microbial communities from Lake Simoncouche, Canada to study carbon cycling - S_140212_EF_MetaG | ecosystem: Environmental > Aquatic > Freshwater > Lake | place: Lake...
ACAAAATCAAAATCAAAATCAAAATCAAAATCAAAATCAAAATCAAAATCAAAATCAAAATCAAAATCAAAATCAACCCATCAAAATAAACACAAATACAAAAACAAAAAAGAAGAAATATCAACTTAGTTCTCGAGAGAAGATAAAACTATGGACCATTTTCGACGAAGACCAAACAAATTTATCATCTGAAACCAAAGAAACAACTGAAGAAGAAGAAAGCCCAGTCATTGTTTATTCTAAAGACAATGAATCTATTTGTAAACAATGCGGAACAATATTGATGATTATGGAAGATGGTTTCCCTGCATGTATTAGCAAAACATGCGGTACAATCCAAAAAGATATGCTCGATTATTCACCGGAATGGCGCTTCTACGGAGCGGACGATAAAAACGCATCCGACCCCACACGTTGCGGTAATCCCATCAACCCACTCTTGGTCGAATCTTCATATGGCTGCAAAGTCCTCTGTAGTAATACGTCGTCATATGACATGAAAAAAATCCGCAAATGGACAGAATGGCAGTCGATGCCGCACCGCGAGAAATCCCTGTATGACGAGTTCCAATTCATTACCACCATGGCCCAGAATTCAGGGATTCCTAAAATATTTATCGACGACGCCATGGTTCTTCACAAAGACATTTCCGAACAACAAATGTTCCGCGGTATGAATCGCGACAGTATTAAGGCGGCCTCTATCTACATTTCCTGTAGGAAAAATGGCTGTCCACGCACAGCCCACGAAATCGCAGAAATTTTCCATCTCGATAAAACGAGCGCGACGACTGGATGCTCGATGGCAGTGAATATTATGTGCAATATTGAGAGGTCCCATCATTCATCCTCTACAACGACTTCTTCCACCTCATCGATTGCTTTGTCTAAACTCGATTTATGCAATACAAAACCGAGTCTCTTTATTGACAGGTACTGTAGCCGACTCAATATAAACAAAGAACTTACAATGTTGTGCAAATTCATTGCAAAGAAGATTGAAGAAGAGAGCATGATTACAGACAACACGCCTCATGCAATTGCCGCGGGCATTATCTATTTTACAGCTCATACATGTAAATTGAATATTTCAAAGATTGACATCAAAGGAATTTGCGGAGTCAGTGAAGTGACGATAAACAAATGTTTTCGCAAAATGGATACAATGAAAACGACATTAGTACCGGAAATTATTTTTAGGAAATACAACCTATAAATAAAATCAATGAAAAATTCAAAATCCAAAAAATAAAAATATAGGTTTAGTGTATACAATGGCTTCTGCTAAGACCTTGTCTCCTACTTCCAACGCTTCTCAAAATCTGATGAAATGGCAAATCACTCTTTTTTCTGCCGTCATCTTCCTTTTGGTCGTGAACCCTTACACCTACCAACTCACACAGTTCCTCTTGGGCAAATTCATCGGAACCGTTTCGACCGGAGGTTGCCCTACCGCATTTGGCCTTGTATTACACACCGTTGTCTACATCCTCTTGGTGCGTTACTCCATGGAATTGAATTTGTTCTCAAAGTAAACGAAACGAAACAGTCAATCCTATTCATTGAATAGAATTGAATAAATAAATATATCCGTTAGACAAACACCATCTTCAATCGAAGACGCGGGTTCAATGCATCTACTTCTTTCGATAAACGACTAATTTGCACAGGCGTCGTCAATACATTTCCCGTCGTAGTCAAGGTCGCAGAACCCCTGTAGGAGGTTCTCAAAAAGGTGTAGGCGGCATTGGGTGACGATGCGGACAATACAGGCACTTGCGTAAACCCCGACGTTTTCAACAAATTGCACATATCCGCATATAATTTGTAAATATCGACGTTCATATGATTCAGACGCAAAGCATACAGGAAGCAGTTTGTAAACGCGCCGACCGATTGGACTTGGAATGCATCGTATGCATCGGCACTCGTTTGCGCGTCTTTGCATCCACTGAAACAAAAAATATTGGGATTCGCAAGAATCGCCTTGTTGGAAGTCTGCGTTTTCGTAACCACCGTTCCGTTCACTTGATACGACCACTGCAAATCGCAAATCGAACCGCTATGACAACTATCAAATAGCAGCATGGTCTTGCATTTCGATTTTTGCACAATTGCGAATAACTCGTCGTCGGTGATAAACCCGGCCACTCGAAAATCGGTAGGCACTACCACTTCATCCAAACTATCGGTTTCGTCTCTATTTATGTCTTTCACTTGCGACCCGTGCCCACTGTAATGAATCCAGATTTCATCTAAATTCGCAGATTGCGAAACCAATGCATTCAACGAAGCCAGTATATTGGCCCGTGTAGGAGAAAGAGAAGGGGACGTCGTATCATCGCGCAGAATCGAAATGTTGGAGAGGTCATAATCAAACGCGTCGACCAATGTCTGGCTCATATGAACCACGTCGTTAATACATCCTTGCAACCGATTTGCAGGGTCTTTGCTATAATTGCAACCAATCAACAATGCTTTTCTACGGATAGACATCTATATATCATACAGGGATATAAGAAAGCGATTTGTTTTCGCGGTAAAATTGATATGAACCCGTGTTGGATAAATAAAGTAACCTATCGATTTCATGTCGAATGACTATGCGAAAAAAACAAAAACCGAGCTCATTCAATTATGCGACGAACAAAAGATACGAGGCGTTTCCGGAAAATCAAAACAATATTTGGTGAATCTGTTGGAAGGTGGGGGCAATTATATTTCGAGAGAAGAGGCCGAAAAAAGCGCGGACGAATGGATGCCGGTAATACGTGAATGGCTGGTAAAAGCCATATTAGACCCGGAACAACATCGCGATATTGGCAAAGTTCTCGCCCAAGCCGCCGAAATTGAAGGCGTCAAACAACTCAATCAGTTGTCGGGTAAAGAAAACAAACTTGTCGTTGGAATGCCATATGATTGCCTGTATGAATATAACGAAACAAAGGATGAAATAGAAAAAGAAGAAGAAAAAGAAGAAAAAGAAAAAGAAAGAGAAGATACAAATGATAATGAAGAAAAAAACCGTATTTGTAAAAAAACAAAATGTAACCAAGTGAGAACACAAATCAAATTCCGTATGGGCGATTGGCATTTCGAGACCACGCGCAGGAATAGTCAAAAAAACATGGAGACAAACAGCACGGGGCATGTGGCCTACCGCAACGACGAATTCGACCTATTGGCCATCTTCACTCCGAGCAAGACATTCGGTATTACAGGGTCGAAACTTCGATGCATTCCAACAGCGGCTCTCATTGACAAGGAGAAACCGCACCAATTGGTGACGCATATTAAGGCGAATCTGCGGGCTCTGTATGACAATGAAGAAAAGACCGCAGAAGTGATTCGACAAATATATTCTCCGGAATTATATTCATCTTTAGATGGATAGAAAATATGAATATGAATATATATATATGAATTTAAAAAATAAAATAATAATTGTCTCTTTGTTATTTGTCATTTTTGTATCTGTGATTTTTGGAAAAGAAGAAGAAGAATCATTTACAAATATTATAGGAAATGGTAGTGGATTTTTTTCGCAATTTTTTTTCACAGTAAACCATTATATCTATTGTAAAAAAAATAAAAAAAATTTCAAAATAAATTCGGATGGTTGGACATATAAGTACGAGTTAGGCTGGGAAGATTATTTCGTTCCAACTGTTTTGCATTTTACCGATGTAGAGGACAATGAATATTCTACTAGTGGAACAGTTATGCAAGATTTCACAATTCAAGAATATGCGGACAATATTCCAGAAATATTCATTTACAATGAAAAAACAAAAAATGAAATTTTGAATTATAAAAATAAAATTTGTAAAAATAATACTTGTTTATTTACGTCCGATACTGAATATGATTATATTTATATTCGAAGAGGGGATAAATCGTCAGAATATCCTTTGGTCGATGAAATCCGTTACATAGAACTTCTGTTGGAAAAAAATCCCAATACTAAAAATATCTTTTTACAAACAGACGATTATTCGTCTTATATCAAACTAGAAAAATATATTGAAGATAAACATTTGAATATTTCATTGTATTCAAACAGTACAGAAAAAAATAAAGGAGCAGTTGAACACGATATTCAAAATATGAATAAAAGCGAGATTTATGAACATACCATTGACCTTTTATCCGGTATTGAAATTTCAAAATATTCTAAGACTTGTATAGTAGATTATAGTTCGAATGTCGCTAGATTTATGAAACTGGTACATACCCATCCAGAGAATGTGTTTGATGTCAATGGGGCAATTGTTGATTATAATAAATATATATGTCCTTCACATTGGTTTTGATTTACAGAGTCTCATCAAACACCGTTTTCCCTTCCGGATTAATATCCAACAGGATATATTGCCTCCGACTATTTGACTCATTCGACTCATTTGCCGTTGTCGTGTTGAGCGCAATACACGCGCGGCCCAACGTCCCCGACCCTGCGAAAGGGTCCATACACACATCGCACGGCTCACTATAGAGCGCCAAGACGCGCTCCAACAACTTGACCGGTTTCTGCGTGGCATATCGCGTCTTTTCGCCCTGTTGGATATTCGAAATGTCGTCCCACGTATCTCGCACAGGAATGCCGTCCATCTCCTCTGCGAATCGCTTGATGCGCGGAATGCCCTCGGCATTGTATTGCAGCCTACGGTCGTCGTGCAGTTCTTGCATTTTCTCGCGGGTCATATACCACTGTTTTGTATGGCCGTTCCATTCATACGTCAAATTGGGGCGGGGATTCACTTCCGGCTGCGAATTGTGGGCAGCCGACGTCGAATAGAGCATGTTGTGATGCGGGCACAGTTTGAGACCCTTTTTATAGGCGGCGTCGTATGGTTTGTAGAGGGGGAAGAATTTGGCCCTGTTGGATTTGGAGTAGACGATGAGCGTGTCGTGATTGCGTCCGAGCTGGTGCTTGTTTTTGGCGTTTCCGCCGCTGTTCCAGACGATTTCGTTCTTGAAATTGGATTCTCCGAAAATGTCGTCGCAGATGACGCGGATATGATGCGAAATGCGGGGTTCGACGTGAATGACGATATTTCCAACAGGTTTGAGTGTGCGGTGGCATTCGCGTATACGTTCGCGCATGAATTGCGGGAAATCGGCGAATTTGTCTTGGAAGTAGTAGAAATCGCGACCGGTGTTGTAGGGGGGGTCCATGTAGACGAGGTCGACCGATTCGTCGGGAATTCCCTGTAGGAGAACCAAATTGTCGCCGACCGTATATTGATTTAAGAATGCTTTTATTTCTTCTTTTTCTTTTGTTTCTTTTGTTTCTTTTTCTTCTTTTGTTTCTTTTTCTTCTTTTGTTTCTTTTTCTTCTTTTGTTTCTTTTATTTCTTTTTCTTCTTTTTCTTTTGTTTCTTCTTTTGTTTCTTTTATTTCTTCTTTTGTTTCTTTTTCTACAATATGGGTTTCCAACAGGGTCATCAATTCTGGTTTTGTCATTTTACTGAAACCTTTTAATCCGTGTTGTCTGCATGCTTGTTTTAACTCTAACATTGTTTGTTTTTTCATGTATTTTGTCTTTTATTGTACAATAACAATTGATATTCATATATCAATTTTTCATTTCATTTCACGATTACGAACGCTGTTTTTCGAGAACTTGACGAACTTTCATGAGAATTAAATCGGGTTCCGCCGGTTTCTTCGCCACATAATGCACCAATTTCGCGTCTTTGGTCGAAGTCAAGATTTCACCCAGCTCTTTCGTTTGTGAGAACTTGGCAAAGACTGCCTTCTCGCGTTCTTGAAAATGCCGTTCTCCGTAAAAATCCGAATCCAGTTTGATATTCTGTGGACGTAACAATGTGTCTTTCATTTTCCCCGTTTTGGAGCCAGCAATGCGTGCCATTTCCACATTTTCCGAAAAATCGGAGCCCGCATCGAGTGAGAACATCCGATAAAATTCGGGATGCATTTTTTTGAATTTAGACCCCTGGTAATAATGCTCGACACTATGCCATTTTAATTGGTCCAGTGTAAACACGGCCGGCCAAGAATCGTCCAACTTTTTCCGCCAATCCTTGTTCTTTTTCAATTCCAAATTGGAGAACATCGACGTTTTTCCAACAGGAATTTCTTCGCCAGAGCCCTTCCCAGGTTTCGGTGTTGGACTCGATTTGTTGTAAAACATGAACACGGTGTCGGCGTTGTAGAGCGCAGATTCTGTTTCTGACATGTCATTCCCGTTTTCGATTTCTTCTATCGGGGTTGGCATAATTCCCAATTTTGTTTGAAAATGGCGGAAAGAAGCAATCAATGAATAGGGGCCTACATTTTTCTCCATACATTTAATCACAATCATGATTTTCACGTCATACGGCACCTCTGAAAACGTGAATATATATTTCGTCTTGTAACTAATGAGACGATAATGCGAGCCCGTGTAACTCACCATGATATAATACTGCGGGTTCTTCACTTCCGTTGTGGTACACTGGAACACTTTATCCGATTTTTTCGAATTGTTCTCCAAAATCCAGTTCAAATCGCCGGTTTCAAACCGGTCTTCCGCAAACACAATCAGTTTGATATTCAGTTTCCTTTCGAGAACACTTAAGGCCCATTCGTCGGCCCAATACTCCGATTTTTGGATATGTTCTCGCAATTGGTCGATTGTTTCGATGCCTTTCATGAAATCGAACTCGTCGATAATATTTTTCGTATGCAACAATTCGCTGTATTCTTTGTATTTTTCGGCAATTTCCGCAATGCGCGGTTTCGTCTCTGTCATCTCTTTTTTTCTGGAGACTGCATCCATTTTCTCAATTCTCTTTTTTATCTGCGCCTGCTCGATTTTCAGTTCCTGCATTTTCTTTTTCAAATCGTCGATTTCCATCACATGGTCCAGATACAGTTGCCGATAATTGTCAAACAGGGATTCGTCCGCTTCTTCTGCAACCATGGCCCGCAGTTTGGCAATCGTGGTCCTCTGTCCAATTTGCAAAAATGCGATGCGAATCGAGTCGAACAAACAATCGCCGTTCGTGGCCGTTTCCACAATATCGTATTGATTATTTCGCATAAAGTTCTCAATCCATTGGGTAGAACCCGACGTCTGAAACTCCTTTTTGAGGTCAATGGCATCGGTTTTCGATTCTTCTGTGAGATGTGCAGGCGGCACAATGGACGCATCGTGTTCAAAAATCCCATCTAGGAGACTTTTTTTTATTTTACCGAGTTCTGTTGTTGGATTGGGTGGAGGAAGTGTGAATAGACCGTCTTCATCGTCTTCGTCTTCATTGGTTTCATTCGTTTCTTTGTGTCGTTGGATATACTCGTCTTCAATGTGCGAAATGGTGGATTTGTTTACGGAAAAAGTCGAGCTTTCAAAGAAATCCTTGTCTGCAAATGGATACAAGATGGGGTCAGAGAGTTTTCGAATGTCGATGTCGCCGTCTTTATCTAAAAATGGCTGTGTATGATTTTTGTTTTTTTCATTGTTCTCTAAGGATTCGAATTCAAACACGCCGATTTGTTTGAAAACGACGCCTTTATGAATTAAATAGATGGGGAAATAATATGTGTTTTTTTTTGTAGATAATGCTTTTTCTTTTCCAAGGGCAATCAAATATTCTTTTTCATAAAATTCGACGGAATAGAGGGGAGTATCTAGACCAATGTCGAGTTTTTCTATATTTTCATTTATTTCATAATGAATTAGGCGATTCATATGAACAATTTATATTATATAATAGTACAATTTTTTATATAATAGATTAGATAATAGATATACTAAACAAGTGGAAACATACATTTGCCATTATTATTCTTGAAAATGTATCATATTATTTTACACCTTTGCATTTTAAAATCTTCACTGGTATAAATCTTCAGTGGTATAAATCTTCACTGGTATAAAAGGCGATTTATCAGTTGCAAAGTAACAGACCTAAGCGTATTCAAAAAGGTCGGGGTTTAGAATGTGCAAAGGTGTATAATTTTATCATAATAGTATAGATATATTATTTATTAAGAATGAGTTATAGTTCATATTTCACAATAAAAAATGGAACGATTGACACGAAAGATGTCAATAAACCGATTGTAATATTTAAAGATATGTCAAACAATTCAACATTGAATATTATAGAAAAACAAACTGTAACTTTGTTGCTAGTTGGTGGTGGCGGTGGTGGCGGGAATGTAGGTGGAGGCGGAGGTGGAGAATTTATAGAAAAAACATCTCATGAATTAGACGTAGGTGAATATACCATAACTGTAGGAAAAGGTGGAAATGGGTATAGTTATAAAATTAGTCCAACAAATGGGTCTTTTAGTCGTATTATTGGAACAACTGTCAATGGAAAAACCTACGATATTAGCGCAAATGGAGGTGGATGTGGAGGTTTTAATTCATGTCCAGAACCATCACCTGAAAAAGAAAAAGCAGGGGGTCAAGGTGGTTCTTCAGGTGGTTCAGGTGGTCCTAAAAATAATGTTATTCCAGCAGTCGCTCCCTCTAAATATGATTTATCATCATTTGGTAATCAGGGAGGTTCTGGTCCAAATGGTGGAGGTGGAGGTGCAGGAGGTCCAGGAAGCGCAGGTGCATCAGAGTCCGATTCAGGTAAAGGAGGAAATGGTAAATCTTCTATTATTTTTGGTAATAATATATATGCTTCGGGAGGAAACGGTAGAAAGAATACAAACAGTAACGGCGGTAATGGTGCTGTAAATAGTGGTGAGGGTGGTGATGCAGCTGGTATAAATAGTACATGTAAAAATAATAAGACTGAAAACACAGGTGGTTATGGTGGAAGTGGAATTGTTGCCATTCAATTCAGTGTAAGACCCGTTTATACAACACCGCCTGCGACCACGCCGAGAGTGACAACACCGAGACCAACTACTCCTCGACCAACAACACCTCTCGCTACTACTCCGAGACCAACCACGCCACTCGCGACAACACCTCGACCAACAACACCTCTCGCTACTACTCCTCTCGCTACTACTCCTCTCGCTACTACTCCTCGACCAACCACGCCTCTCGCTACTACTCCTCTCGCTACTACTCCTCTCGCTACTACTCCGAGACCAACCACGCCTCTTGCTACTACTCCTCTCGCTACTACTCCTCGACCAACAACACCACTCGCTACTACTCCTTATCCAACAACGCCACTCGCGACTACACCTTATCCTACTACTCCATTCGCGACAACACCTCTCGCTACAACTCCTTATCCAACTACACCACTAGCGACAACACCTAGACCAACAACGCCTCTCGCTACTACTCCTCAACGGACAACACCTCTTGCTACTACACCTCTCGCTACTACTCCTCAACGGACAACACCTCTCGCTACAACGCCTTATCCAACAACGCCTTATCCAACAACGCCTCTTGCGACTACTCCTCTCGCTACTACTCCTCTCGCTACTACTCCTCAACGGACAACACCTCTCGCTACTACTCCTCAACGGACAACACCTCTCGCGACTACTCCTCTCGCTACAACGCCTTATCCAACAACGCCTCTCTCGACTACGTCTATAACAACTCCACTTGCGACTACTCCTATCGCTACTACTCCGAGACCAACTACACAACTCCCGACTACTCCTCTCGCTACAACACCACTTGCGACTACTCCTCGACCAACAACACAACTTGTGACTACTCCATTCGCGACTGCGTCGCTCCCGACTACGTCTATAACAACACCACTTGCGACTACTCCTCGACCAACAACACCACTCCCGACTACGTCTATAACAACACCACTCCCGACTACGTCTATAACAACACCACTCCCGACTACGTCTATAACAACACCGAGACCAACTACTCCGTTCGCGACTGCGTCGCTTGTGACTACACCACTTGTCACTACACCTCTCGCGACTACGCCGCTTGTGACATTCTCGAGTCCATTGAACCCGTTTCCGACGATATTTTATTCTGCACTCCCTTATTCAACTACAGATACTTCTACGAAACCTTATTCAGGTAAAGATAGTTCTACAACATCTTATTCAAGTACCTACAATCTTACAACATCTTATTCAACTACATCCAATCCTACAAAACCTTATACAGCTACATACAATCTTACAACGCCTTATTCAAGTACAGATAGTTCTATAAAACCTTATTCAGGTAAAGATAGTTCTACACCATCTTATTTGAATACATACAATCCTACACCATCTTATTCAACTACATACAATCCTACAATTACATACAATCCTACACCATCTTATTCAACTACATACAATCCTACACCATCTTATTCAACTACATCCAATCCTACACCATCTTATTCAACTACATACAATCCTACACCATCTTATTCAACTA